>PDWI01005249.1_pt1 | contig 16812 bp, 12 predicted proteins | sample 1430891 | NCBI WGS metagenome assembly PDWI01 (sample SAMN01162508, study PRJNA174530) | Oral metagenome, whole genome shotgun sequencing project. | biome: Marine environment; feature: Marine mammal; material: Swab sample of the gingival sulcus; isolation source: swab sample of gingival sulcus...
TTGCCAGCCGCTGCACAAAAGAGACCGGCGCCTCACCTTCTCTGCGGCTTTCATCAATAGCAGCAGCCTCCACCTGATACTCAAGCCCCATCCAGCGCAAAAAATCCTGGCGACGGGGAGAAGCAGAAGCCAGGATCAACGGTTCTTTGTTACAATACATAAAAATACCTTAAGGAACTTACACAACACAGTAAACATAATCAATTTCCCTGCTTACTCCATAACCCGCCGATAGCTCACACCAGAAGCAACTTATCCATTCTCTGTTATGAATACAAGTTTCGCTAAGAAAAATCATAGCAGTTCTATTTAACACATCAAAATCCGACAACATAGGTAAATTCTTACGCCATAAACTTCATAGCTCTCCATTGCTGTTTTACGACTTTATCCCTTGACACACCTCTTCTCTCCCCGTAAAATCCAATATCTGTCCGGCGAAATGTAAAGGTGCCGGAAATTTTCTGCCAGCAGGCGTCTGTTATATGCACCTTTTTATCATTTCTGTCGCGATAAAACAGATGATTCAGCAACAATCAGTCTCCATGACAGATCATATCCTGCGGGAGAGTGTATATGACAGACTCCTCAATACAACGGCACGATTTTTTTTGGGAAATCCTGTTATTTAATAGAACAAAATTCAACCTGCACAGACCAATATGTCCACACCGTCCACCCACTTGATTCATGAAAAGAAATTTGGTTCTTATCTTAATCCCTTATCCTTACATCGTATTGGGATATATGGCGGGATCACCCTTTCCATAGCAGCTTCTCTCCTCTTGCCCGACAATGTTTTTGCCGCCAAAACATCGACAGAAGAGTGGAACATCACCGCGGATAAGATTCTCCATTTCGAGAATCCACGCAGTATTATCGCAAAAGGTAATGTTGTTCTTACCAAAAAAGAGAAACTCCCCCTCCATATGCCGAAAAAGAAAAGTGCTGTGAGCCCATGGGGAGAACTGTTGGGAGAAAAACAGAAAAAAGAGCTCAGTGCCGAAGAGATAGAACGGACAGAAACGCCGAAGTACAGAACCACTGTTACCGTCAATGCTGACTGGATTGCCTATGATATGGAGAAGAAGAGCATCAAGGCAAAAGGACACCTGAAAATCGCCACCCCGGAAGATGAACTGCAGGCCAAAGAAGGCACCCTCAATCTGGAATCGGAAACGGGTGAGTTCAGAGAAGCGATCATTGTCCGTGAAGATAACGAACTTCATCTGGAGGGAAAAGTTATCGCAAAAACAGGCGAGAACACCTATAGAATTCGTGACGGCTGGGCGGTTACCTGTAAGGTTAAGAAGGGAGAGACGCCGCCCTGGTCAATTGCCAGCTCAAATACCAGAATTACCCCTGGCGGTTATGCTGTTCTCACCAACGCCCGTTTCCGTATCCATAAGGTTCCGGTTTTCTATACACCATATCTTATTCTGCCGATAAAAAATACCCGCCAGACAGGCCTGCTCTTTCCTGAATTCTCTTACTCTGCAAACGGCGGTTTCGGTGCAGGCATACCTCTTTTTATAAATCTTTCAGACTCCGCTGATATAACACTCTATCCTAACTATTTTGCCAAAAGGGGTGTTATGGGTGGTGCCGAGTTCCGCTATACCACCAGCGAGCAAAGCAAGGGGATGTTCAGTGGCAACTATCTTGACGACTCTCTCTCTGACCCTGCAGAAACAGAATACTACAAAGAGACCGGTTACACCCATACCAACCAGAAAAGGTACTGGGTAAGGGGGAAGGCTGACCATACCTTTGGCAACGACTGGATCTCCAGACTTGATGTCGATATTGTCTCCGATGAAGATTATCTGCGAGAATTTGATTTTGGTAATACCGGTTTTAACCGAAGCCAACATAAATATCTTGATATGTTCGGCCGCAATTTTGAGGAAGATAAGGATCGAACACGAAAAAACACTTTCAGACTACTAAAAAACTGGGGAGGCATCTCCTTTGGAGCCAATTTGCTCGCTATCGACGATCTTAACCCGGAAACAACCGCCGTCACCACTACGGTAACTGACAGCGAGGGTAACAGTACCACTACGGAATCGATAACCACCAAGCCTGTTACTGCCGAAACAACCTATAATCCGGAAACCGGAGAGACCACCACCATCGCCACCAAAAAAGCTGCAACGCCACTATGGAGACTCCCCGAACTTGATTTTGATGGTACCATTGATACAGGTTTTGCCAATTTTACCTTTGACTGGGAAACAAATTATGTTCACTTCTGGCGAAAAGAGGGTGTTGGCGGCAACAGGATAGATATCCGTCCATCACTCTCCACTCCTATCCGCATCTCTCCCTATCTTGAGAGTCGCGCCAAGTTTTCTCTGCGTAACACTCACTACACTATTGAGGAATATGGCGAGGCGACCTGGGCAAACGATGATAGCCTGAACAGATTCTATCCTGAACTGGAACTCAATGCTGCCACCACCCTGCAGCGGGATTTCGGCAGGCACAATCCGTTGCGTCATGAACTGCGGCCCTTTGTTAAATATTTTTATATCCCTGAGATTGATGATCGGGAGAAACTCCCGCAATGGGATTCGGTTGATGCCATTACCCAGCTGAACCGTATCACATACGGGGTGGATAATCTCTTCAGTAAAGTGGCAACTGCAGCAAGAGGAAGAGGCCTGGAGAATTTAACCACCAGGGCCAGTCTATTGATAGAACAGTCCTATAATATGGATGATGATTCCAAGAATGAGCCCTTCTCTGATATCCACTCAAGACTCTCCTGGACACCATCGAACAGGGTCAGAGTAAATTACAAAATGTATTATGATGTCTATGATAACGATTTTAACAGTCATAATTTTGAAGGGATCTATAACTGGGGCAATAACAGCTATATCGGTACAGAGTACAGTTTCGACAAGGCCAATGATCTGGAGCAGATAAATGCCTGGGCACAGACGCGCTTGCTGGCGCACTGGATATTGGGCGGCCGGGTTGAATACTCCCTTGCCAATGAAGAGACGAACGAGGCCCGGGCGTTTATAAGCTATGAAGCACAATGCTGGACAGTGAGATTTGAAACAAAATACACCCCGGAAGACACTGCGTATATGATGTTTTTCGAGCTTGCCAATATCGGTGCCAGACTGGGAATTGACCTGTAGAAAATGCACTACGACGTATTTAACGGCGATGCTGATGGGATTTTTGCCCTCCATCAGTATCGCCTTTTTTTCCCGGTGAAAAAAGATCAACAGAAGCTGATAACCGGTGTAAAAAGAGATATCCGTCTGCTTGATAAAGTTGATGACAGCGCTCAACAAATCACCGTCTTTGATATCTCGCTCAACTCCAACCGGCAGTCTCTGCAGCGCTTGCTGGCGAAGAAGAACAGGATCAGCTGGTTCGATCATCATTTTACCGGCGAGATTCCTGAGAATACGCTGCTGCAGACAACCATCAACACTTCTGCCACAGTGTGCAGCGCACTTATTGTCAATGAAAAATTTGGCAGTCAGTTTGTGCTATGGGCAATCTGCGGCGCCTTTGGTGATAATCTGCATAAACCGGCATCACGGCTGGCAGAAAAAATGCGGCTGCAGGAAAAAGAGACCGCCCTGCTCGCAGAACTTGGCGAGCTGTTTAACTATAATGGCTATGGCAACAGCATCGAAGACCTCCATTTCCATCCGGCGGTACTCTATCAGGCAGTACAGCCTTATAGAAATCCGCTGGATTTTATCGCCGAGGCAGAAGAGCTGCAGCAATTGCGCCATGGTTATCATGAGGATATGGCAAAAGCAGAACAGATGGCGACGGTACATATGGCAGGGAAAAACCGTATATATATCTTTGCCGATGCCCCTTGGGCCCGCCGCATATCAGGCGTGTTCTCCAACTGTAAGGCACGCAAGGAGCAGGATATTGCCCATGCGGTTATCACAGAAAAAGAGGGCTCTTTCCGGATAAGTGTCCGCGCACCTTTGCATAATCCGCGCCGGGCCAATGAACTGTGTAACAGATTCCCCACCGGCGGAGGCAGAGCAGCAGCGGCAGGTATCAATGCCCTGCCGGCAGAGAAACTCCCCTTTTTTTGTGATGCCTTTGCTGAAACATACCCTTAACGCTCTAATTATCAGGCAAGACCGATGAAATATGCAGCCACCCTTTTTCTCCTGTTGTTCTGCCAGTTTCTTGTGCCCGAAATACCGCAGGCGGCAGAGGCAGCACAAAAAAGTCAAGCCATTGATATCAACAGTCCCGCATACCAGAAACTTTTTACCGAACTGGAGGAGAAACATCTTTTCTCCCGCCAGGAGTTACAGCAGCTCTTTGCCGATACCACCATCAACCCCAAGGTACTGCGTTTAATGGACAAGCAGTGGGGAAAACCGCTGCCCTGGTATAAATATAAAAAGCGGTTTGTGACTGCGGCCACCATTAACAAAGGGAAAAGCTATCTGCAAAAGTACCGCCCGCTGTTTGACGGTATTGAGCAAAAATTCGGCGTCAACCGGGAAGCAATCGTCGCCATCTGGGCGATAGAGACACGTTTCGGCAGCAACTGCGGTAACTTCAATATGTTCCGCAGCCTTAACACTCTCTTTGCCGCCTATCCGCGCCGCAGCAGTTTCTTCCGTCAGGAACTGATCGATTACCTGCTGCTCTGCCGCGATAACGGGCTTGACCCCAAAACGGTTGTTGGCTCCTACGCGGGCGCCTTTGGTCAGGCACAATTTATGCCCTCCAGCTACCGCAGATATGCCGTTGATTATGACGGTGACGGGCGGATAGATCTGCTCCAGTCCAAGGCTGATATATTTGCCTCCATTGCCAACTATCTCTCCGAATTTGGTTGGGAATTCAACACCCCCACCTTTATAGATATCGGTACGGAGCTGAAATCCGCCGCCCTTATTGCCACAAGCCTGCGCGGCAGAAAGGGGAAAATCCGCTGGCAGACAGTGGCCAAAGATCAGCAAATATCCCTGCCCTCCTCACCGGGGGACAAACCGTTAACCGTTGCCTGCTTTGCAAAAACATCTCGGGGAGATAAACGCTGTATTGCCGGATACCCGAACTATCAGGCAATTCTCCACTATAACCACAGCCTGAAATATGCAACTGTTGTCAGTACTCTTGCAACGGCTTTTGCCAACTAGAAGAGACCGGCTCTTTTCTTTGATTACGGCTGCTATTTTCCTCATTTTCTACAGCAGCGGCGCCATATTGCTCCCTGATGCAATGGCAAAAGGTTGTGAGGCGCCGCTCTGCAGGGTAACCGCTGTCGAAGATCTCTTTGTTGATGACATCCCCTACGCCTCTTTTGCCGAGGCAGCAGAAAATCAACTGCAGTGGCTCTCTATGCAGCCACCACAAAAGATGGTGGCGTTTGGAGAAGGCAGCGTCTACTGCAGCCATATCGCCAAAACAATAGAAACACTCCGCAACTATCTGCAGAAAAAGCCCACCCGTTTGCAGCTTAACCGTTATATCACAACACATTACGATATCTATCAGGCACAAGGCTTTGCCACCCATAACAGCGGTGAGATGCTGGTTACCGCCTATTATGAACCAACTTTTGCCGGCAGCAGAAAACCGGATAAACAGGCACGCTGGCCCATCTACCGTCTGCCGGCAGCAGCTGATAGCACCATCCTGCCGACAAGGGCAGAAATTGAGAACAACGCACTGTTAGCCGGTCTGGAACTGGCCTGGCTGAACGATCCCTTTGATGCCTATCTGCTCCATATCCAGGGGTCCGGTAAAATCCGTTTCGCTGATGGCACAATACAAACGGTGCGCTATGCCGGCAATAACGGACAACCCTATATGAGTCTTGGCAAACTCTTTGTCGACAGAGGGATCATGCCGCTGGAGGAGGTCAACAATATCTCCATCCGCAGATGGCTGGCAACGCATAAAAAACAACGCCGGCAGATGCTGCAGCATAACCCCCGTTTTATCTTCTTTCGCTGGGGAGATACGCAAAATCCGGCCGGCAGCAATGGTGTACCGCTTACTCCGGGGCGCTCCGTTGCGATTGATCCCGCCATCCTCCCCACCGGCAGTATCGCCTTTCTGCAGAGTCGCCAGCCGCTGATAACAGGCAGTACAAATGAAAATCAAGCCATACAATGGCAACCTCTCCACCGTTTTGTCTTTCCGCAGGACAGCGGCGCCGCGATCAAGGGCCCCGGACGGGTTGATCTTTTTGTTGGCGCAGGAGAGCGTGCCAAGTATGCGGCAAATATTATGCGGGAGCCGGGAAAACTCTACTTCTTACTGCTTAAGGGGACCCCCATCAAGCCGGCAAAATGTTGCCAATAATCGGGAAAAGATTTGGCAACACACTCCTCTCCGAGGATTTTTACCCCCGACACTCTCAAACCGGCAACAGCAAAGCTCATCGCCATACGGTGATCGTTATGGGTCTCAAGGACTGCACCATGCAACCGGGAACAGTCACCGCCAATACCATGGATAACCAGCGCATCATCAAACTCATCAACCTCAACTCCCAATCGTTCCAGATTTGCCGCCACCACTGACAGCCGATCGCACTCCTTGATGCGCAGATGACCAATATTACGGATGGTGGTGCTGCCCTCGGCAAAAGCGGCAACAACCGCCAGTGTTGGCACCACATCCGGCATATCCGCCATATCAATATCTATCCCCTGCAGTTGGCCACAACCTGTTACCGCCAGCCCTGCACTTGTCCGCTCAATGGTACAGCCCATACGCCCAAGCAGCGGTGCCAGCATCGCATCGCCCTGCAGCGAAGGTACACTGACATTTTCCACCTCCACCCTGCCACCGCATATTGCCGCCGCCGCCCAGAAATAGGAGGCACTGGAGGCATCGCCCTCTATCTGATACTGCCGGGCGGTATAGCAACCCTGAGGGATGGCAAAACGACTGTAATTCTCAGTACAATCAACAGTAATACCAAAATCATTCATCACCGCCATGGTCATCGCCACATAGGGACGGGAGGGCACTATCCCTGCCACTTCCAGAGTTGCCGGCTTTACCGCGTAAGGCGCCGCCAGCAGCAGTGAGGAGAGATACTGGCTGCTGCGGCTCTGCGGCAACAACGTTGTACCGCCAGCGATGCCACCACCCTTTTTGGTATCTATCTGCAAAGGAGGACAACCGTTATCATACAGAGAAAAAACATCCACTCCCCAGCCGCGCAGCGCTTCCAGCAACGGTCCAATGGGCCGCTGTTCCAGTCGGGTATCGCCTTCTATACGGCAGGGGCGATGACCAAGAGCGGCAATGGAGGTGAGAAAACGGGCAGCAGTACCATTATTACCAAGATAGATGGGGGCTTCTCCAGTACGAACCCTGCCGCCTGTACCGGTAATCTGCCACCTGCCATTCTCCCGTATTATCCCTGCACCCAACTGCACCAATGCCGCCGCAAGACAATCAGTATCTTCACTTACCAGCGGGTCAATCAAAACACTCGTCCCCCTGGCCAGAGCCGCAGCCACCAATGCGCGCTGGGTAAAACTTTTCGAACCGGGAACAGCAAGTGCGGCGTTAACCGTTGGCACTGGAATAATTTCAATCATATCTCACCAAAAGAACATGAAGGAAGGGAAAAACTTGCTTTTTCCTTATACTATGCCATAGTATCATAAAATCTATGCAACAATACACCCCAGCGGTGATACTTCAACTTTTTTCAAAGAGACCACCATGCCAGAAACTCTTTTTATCCTGCTTGCTGCCATTCTCGGCACGGCGGTGGGCAGTTTTCTTAATGTCGTTATTCTGCGTTTGCCGAAGGAGAATAATTCGGTAGTATTTCCCGCTTCCCACTGTCCGAAATGTCTCACCCCCCTGCACTGGTATGAAAATATCCCGCTGTTAAGTTATCTTCTACTGCGAGGAAAATGCGGACACTGCAAGGTGAAAATTTCTCTGCAGTATCCTGTTGTTGAAGCATGTATGGCAGCTCTCTCCGCCGCATTATGCTACAAATTTGGTCTTTCTATCACTTTTGCCGGATATTTTCTTTTTCTGGCGGCCTTGCTCGCCATTATCTTTATTGATTATCAACACTATATCATCCCTGATCTTATTGATCTGCCAGGCATTCTCCTTGGCCTGCTCTTCTCCTTTATCAATCCTCTGGTCAACTGGCAGAGCTCGCTTATCGGCATTATTGCCGGCGGCGGTGTATTATGGGCCGTTGCCTCTCTTTATGCCCTGCTGCGGAAAAAAGAGGGAATGGGCGGAGGTGATATCAAACTGCTGGCCATGCTGGGGGCATGGCTCGGCTGGCAGAGCCTGCCCTTTATCATTCTGTTCTCTTCCCTCTCCGGGGCAATTATCGGCTCTATCAGCCTCTATCTGTTAAAAAAGGACCAGGCAAGCCAGATACCCTTCGGCCCCTTCCTCTCCATAGCTGCGATCATTTACCTCTTTTTTGCGGAACAAATTATGCATTTATTTCAACTCTATATCAATGGACAGTGGCCATAACAGGGAGTATGGTAAAAACAGACATAATCGGTATACTAATCTGAATCAATGTCGCAGCAAAGCTTTTCAATAAAAGCTCTTGAAGAGTAAAGGAAAATATGTAAAAATAACAATTTAATTAATTTTAAACAAACAACCCCTGATTAAAATCGACTATTTTCAGAGCAGGTTACAACTACTGCAATATTTTACCTTTACAGCAATTATGAAATATAAATCTATTCAGGCTCCCACCGGAGTACTGATGATCCGCCCGCATCGTTTCCAGTCAAACCCGGAAACAGCGGGTGATAATGCGTTCCAGCGCACCACCGGCAGTAAAACAGCGCAGGAGAACGTCAGAATTGCCCAGGCTGCCAAGGACGAAGTTACCAACGCCGCAAAAATCCTCGAAAAGGAAGGTATCAGGGTACATATCTTTGAAGATCGGGGCCAGAAAGAGACCCCTGATTCCGTTTTTCCCAATAACTGGTTCTCCACCCATCCCGGCGGCCATATTGCCGTCTATCCGATGTTTGCACCAAGCCGCCGCCGAGAAAGACGCTACGATGTGCTGGAGATGCTGAAAGCTGAATACCGGGTGCAGGATATCATCGACTATTCCGGCTTGGAGTATGACAATCTTTTTCTTGAAGGAACAGGCGCCATGGTGCTTGACCATATTGCCCGGGTCGCCTATACCACCCGTTCCAACCGGGCCAATGCTATTGCGCTGGAGCGATTCTGCACCCATTTTAATTTTGAGCCGATGGCATTTGACAGCATAGACAACACCGGCAACCCTATCTACCATACCAATGTGCTGATGTGTATCGGCACCCATTTTGCGATGGCCGGCTTTGCAATGATAACCGATGCTGCCCGCAGAACAGAGATTTATCAGCGACTGCAGGAGGTTGGCCGCGATATTATTGAGCTTGATGAAAATCAGATTAATAACTTTGCCGGTAATGCCATCGAACTTGCCGGCAGTGACGGCTTAAAACTTGCCATCTCCAGCCGGGCAGTCGAGGCTTTGACTGATAAACAGAAAACGGTTATTGAAAAATCCGCCAAAATTGTTGCACTCTCAGTACCAACCATTGAGATGGCAGGCGGCTCGGTGCGCTGTATGCTTGCCGGAATTCATCTGGCAAGACGATAGCCCACATTTCTCATAAGCAAAGGGTATCTGCCATCCATATTGTGCAATATGATTTTAACAATCAGGTTATTGAAACCTGAATGGAGGTCTTTAAGGCACTGATCGAACAACAACAGCGAATCTTCAAACAAAAGTGAGAGGATATCATGAACACGATCACAACAGAAAAAGAGAAAAACAGGCAGATAAAAAAAGAGGTCTGGGCATCACTTCTTCTCTATCTCGCATTTTTTCTCTGGTGGTACTGCACCGGCTATGGCATCGCCGAGGCAGGCACTCCTGATACCTACCGCTATGTTTTTGGTCTGCCAATGTGGTTTTTCCTCAGTACTGTTGTCGGCTATTTTCTGTTCTGTATCGCCTCTGTTATCGTGGTGAAAATAGTCTTTACGGATTTTGATCTCGGAGAAGAGAAAGAGGAGGAGGAAAAATGTCATACCAGATAATTCTTATCACCGTCCTGCTTTTCTATCTTGCTGTCAATCTGTTAGTCGGTCTTGTTATCAGCAGAAGCCGCAGCAGTGCCGAATCCGGTAAGGGATTTATCAATAATTACTTTATTGGTGGCAGATCAATGGGTGGCCTGGTGCTGGCGATGACGCTGATCGCCACCTTTACCAGTGCCAGTTCCTTTATCGGCGGCCCGGGTGTTGCTGCATCAAAAGGGCTGGCATGGGTCTATCTGGCGATGATTCAGGTGCCCACCGCCTTTATTATCCTTGGCATTCTCGGCAAAAAATTTGCCATTATCTCGCGCAAGATAAACGCCGTTACCATCAACGATTTTCTCCGCGTGCGCTATCAGTCGCCGGCAGTGGTTATCCTGTCGTCAATCTGTCTGATACTTTTTTTTATGGCGCAGATGGTGTCGCAATTTATTGGCGGAGCAGTGCTGTTTCAAGCGATCACCGGTTTTAATTATCTCTACGGGCTTATTCTCTTTGGCGTGGTGGTGATCGCTTATACTGCTATCGGCGGCTTCCGGGCGGTGGTAACCACCGATACCATTCAGGGGATTGTCATGGTTATCGGCAGTATCCTGCTGCTGTTCACCATTATCTCTCAGGCGGGAGGCGTTGAGGCCCTCACCATCAAACTGCGGCTTGTCAGCCCCGATTATGCCGATATCACCGCAGGAGGCACCATCACCAAACCCTGGCTGCTGTCATTCTGGGTACTGATAGGAATAGGGGTGCTTGGCCTGCCACAAACGGCGGTACGGGGCATGGGCTTTGCCGATACAAAATCCCTCCATCAGGCCATTATCTACGGCACTGTTACGGTAGGTTTTCTGATGCTGGTCATGCATATTGCCGGAGTTTTCGCTCCGGCCATTATTGATCTGAAAAGCCTTGAGTCCTCGGATTATCTTATTCCTGAAATTGTGGTACGCTATATGAATCCGCTGGTCGCCGGGATATTTATCGCCGCCCCCCTGGCAGCGGTAATGTCCACCGTCTCATCACTGCTGATCCTCTCTTCTGCAGCATTGATAAAGGATCTCTATCTCAATTATATCGCCAAAAAAGAGACCGCCACCGCAAAAGACAGCGAAAAAAAGATTGCCATTCTCTCCAAAGCGGCCACCCTGTTTATCGGTCTTGCTGTTATCGTTTTTGCCGCATCACCGCCGGATCTTATCGTCTGGATCAACCTTTTTGCCATGGGAGGACTGGAGTGCGCCTTTTTTGCACCAATTCTTTTTGGCCTCTACTGGCGGGGTGCCAACGCCACCGGCGCACTGTTCTCTTCGATAAGCGGCGTTGGCAGTTATCTTCTCCTTAAAACGACAGGCTGGAGTATGGGAGGGACACGGGCAATCCTGCCGGCCATTGTTATCACCGTTATTGTTTTTATCGTCGGATCACTGCTTGGCAAAAAAACAGACAACAAAACCATTACCCTCTTTTTTCCAGAGAGTTGACAACAGAAGAGAAAAACAATTCATCTTCTCAGTTTCTTATCAAATGATTAATTGCTCCTCCATGGATAGATTGATAACTACTGCTACACCTTAAACTTGTCGATCATCTTCTGAAGTTTATCAGCAATTCCGGAGAGTTCTTCTGCCATCTCTTTGACGCTTTGACTGCTTGCTGTCATCTCATTGGCACGACTGCTTACTTCAGAAACATCAGCAGCAATTTCAGCTGAGACAATTGTACTCTGGGCAACATTTTCGTTAACCTCTGATATCCCCTGAGAAACCTGGGTAACATTGTCAACAATCTCCCCGGTTGTCGCAGATTGTTCTTCAACGGCAGCGGCTATAGTGGCAACGACCTGATCAACTTCCGATATAACAGTACTGATGTTGTTGATTTCCTTAACAGTTATATTAGTTGCCTGTTGAATACTCTGGATTTTTGCCTGAATATCAAAGGTCGCTTTCGCGGTTTGTCCTGCAAGATCCTTAATCTCATTGGCAACAACGGCAAAGCCTTTTCCTGCCTCCCCGGCACGGGCAGCTTCAATAGTGGCATTTAAGGCGAGGAGATTGGTCTGCTCAGAAATCTCCGTGATGGTTTCCGTAACCTTATTGATCTCATTTGCCGCCCGTCCTAACTCATCTACCCGCTCAGAGGCAATTTGTGCCTTCTCTACTGCCTGATTAGTAATAGCTTTTGCCCTGCCTGAATTCTCTGAAATTTCATTGATAGTGGATTTCATCTCTTCAGTGGCAGTGACCACCATATTCACATTCACCGAAGCTTCTTCCATCGCAGCTGCAACGGAGCTCTGATTGGCACTCATCTCTTCTGCAGCGGCAGCAACCTGATTAGCACGACCAGCAGAGTCTTCTGCACCAGCGGTCATTTGTCTGGAAATTTCTGCAAGATTGCTGGATGACTGATTAACCAGCCCAACTTCCTTACCGACATTGGTAAGCATACGATGCAACTTTTCCGCCATATCATTCAATGATCTGGCGAGTATCCCGATCTCATCCTTCTGGTCAATTTCAAGAGTCCTGGTCATATCACCATCGGCCATACTTTTAGCAAGCTCAACGCCCCTGAAGAGAGGACGAGTTATCATTGTTGTCAGAATAACACCAAATAACAGGGCAAGTATTGTGCCAACAACCATACAGATAATGGAGATTGTCTTTCCCCTGTTTGCCATTTTTCTCGCTAGTTCGGTAGATTCTCCGGCATAACTTTCTGCTTTGTTAATAATCTCATCCAGTAATGCAGATGCGGTAGCTTGATACCGTTCACTTTCTTCAAGAAGGATTGTATTTATCTGCTGAAACTCGTTATAATATTTCTCTGAAAGTGCACTTACTCCTCTTGTGATTGCAAACACTTGCTCAGAGAGGGGAAAGAGCTTATTTTTCTGCACCATTCTCGCCTGGCTGATTTGTCCATCCGCTATCAGTTCCTTGATCTCCGCCACCTGAAGATGAAGTTCTGCATGTATCGGGCGAAGCTTCTCCATTTCTGCAACGATCTGTGGATTGGCAGTAGGCATATTGGCAAGCCATTTCCCCAGCGAACAGCTGTTTGCATCTATCCCCCCTTCAAAGGGTACCTGTAAAAAAATAAGTCCATTAACCTCGTTAAGCAGTGTCTTATGAGCAATCTCAAAATTCTGCATATCTCTTGCAAGTTGATCAGGATTTGCAATATCTGCGGTAACAAGATCTGTTGAAAGCGCAATAGCCCTGTCATTTGTCTCAAACCACTTGCGCAGAATTGAGGAGTACTGTTCCCACTCTGGTCTTACCTTATTGAAAAAAGGGAGTTTAACAAATCTCTTTTGTATAGCGACAGTATCATCCCGAATTGGTTTAATTTTTGTAATAATATCGGCTCTCTCTTCTATTGCAAGATAGGGCGAGAGAAGAGTGCGTACATAGATAACAACTTCAGCTGTTTTACTCTTTAAGGTGAGAATATCATTCACTACGGCAAGAGCATCCTCTTCGATAACTTTTGTGGTTTTTGTCAATTTATCCTGCTGAACAATAGAAACAAAACCAATAACAACAATAAGAACAGCGGTCAGACTGAAACCGCCAATCAACTTTACTCCCAGACGAAGATTCCTCATAATTGCTCCTTTCGTTTTTCCGTTATCCGATCAAGAACTACCAACAGGATACCTTCCGCAAAGGTTACCAAACATTTTTCTTCTACAAAACGGTTACTTACACCAAGGCTTGAACCAAGGTTAAGAGTAATTTTCCTGGCAGGATAACGCAGTCCTGATAACGACAATTTTTTCACATCTCCATGCAGAGAAAGAAAAGAGATCCGCTGCCCGACTGTCCCCTGAAGGTTGTATGCTCCGGGTTGCAGGGCGTAAAAAATTTCCTGATCACCATGGATAACAATCTCCTGCTGAAGGTTATTTTTATCTGTAAGAAGAAGGATCGTTGCCAGACTCATATCCCATCGACCGCCCAGTCCGCCAAAGATATGGATGGATGCGGCCCCCATCTCTTTTATCCGCAAGTGGGCATAGTGGACAGCAAGTTCCAGATCAGTGTTATCCTTATGAACCGGAAATGTTTTTATTATAGTGTGATGCCTTGCAAATTTTTCCAGGATTTCTGCTGGAATTGAATCCATATCACCGATAACCATATCAGGAATGATTCCCATCCGGTCACAGTGAACAGCGCCCCCATCGGCACATATTATATATTCGGCTGCTTTTATAAAATGTTGAGCCTGATGTCTCTTTTTTATTTCACCATTGGCGAAAATGATGATCTTCCGCTTTGCCATAATACCGTTAAGATGGAGGACTTGTTTAAGCTCTTGTTTCAGCTTAAAAAAAGAACAGCGCAAAATCAATGAAAAACCGTGGACCAAGATATGAAAAAGAGTCCTGCTTCTTTTGTTCAAATTCAACAGCAAAGCTGTATTGATTGTACATACCCTCTCATATTTCGTTATATCACCGCAACCAGACAAGGGTCTCCGGGCGAAGAACGAGAGCGGCTTTTTCTCCTGCAGCAGGAGGGGGTGGCGAAAGCGGCAGGTCAAAGAAAAGGGGCTTGCCATTGGCTGTTATCATTATACGATAGCCTGCACCGAGGTAGGATTTTGCAACAATTTTTCCGTAAAAGGTGGGATATGAACCGCTCTTTTTACTTATTACTGCCCCTTCAGGGCGCAGCAACAGGGTCTGTTTTTCTCCTGCGTCTTTCTGAGACGTTCCCTGTAATTCTGCGGCACTGCACTGAAAAAGTGCTTCAGCTTCCTGCCGGCAGAGAAAGTTTTTAAATCCCAGAAAAGTGGCGACCTCCCGGGTGGAGGGATACTGATAGATATTTTCCGGTTTATCGAGCTGAGCAATCTCTCCGTCAAGGAGAATTGCAACCTTATCTGCCAAGCTGAAGGCCTCGCTCTGGTCATGGGTGACAAAGATTGTTGTCATCTCCAGCTGTTTGAGAATCGCACGCAGCTCCGTTGCCAGATAATCACGCAGACTGCGGTCAAGCGAGCCGAGGGGTTCATCAAGCAGCAGCATCCGCGGTCGTGGGGCAAGGCTGCGGGCCAACGCCACCCGTTGCTGCTGACCACCGGAGAGCTCGGTGATTTTTCTGTCTCTATAGTCTGCAAGATCAACCAGCTCAAGGACCTCATCAATCCTCTCCTGCTGCTGCCGTTTCGGTAAACGCTGCATCTGCAGGCCAAAGGCGATATTTTCCGCTACATTTTTATGGGGAAAAAGAGCGTAATCCTGAAACATCATGCCAAACTGCCTCTTATGCGGCGCAAGAGCAGTGATCTCCTGATCCTGAAAATGGATAGAACCGCTGTCAGGAGGCTGCAGACCGGCAATGGCCCTAAGCAGGGTGGTTTTGCCGGAGCCGGATGTCCCCAGCAGGCAGAGAATCTCCCCCTCTTCCATCGAAAAGGAGATATTATACAGCACCTGCTGATGATTATAGCTGGCGTTGAGATTGCAGGTATTAAGGATCATTGTTTTTTCTCCAATGAACCAATGGCAAAAAAGCCGGCGCCGGTAACCAGCATCAGAATAGAAGCCATCGCCATTGCCTGACCATAGTTAAGCGCCCCCGGAATACCGAGGAAACGGAAGATCGCAACAGGCAGGGTAGGCAGCTGGGGACGAAACAGAAAAGAGGTGGCACCAAACTCGCCCATACTTATCGAAAAGGCAAAAATAGCGGCAACAAGAACCGCGCTGCGGATAAGAGGCAGCTCTATAGTGCGCAGGATAGTTAGCGGCGATGCGCCAAGCAGAGTTGCCGCATCCTTCAACTGCCGGGGAATCTGCCGAACTGCCGGTAAAGTGATTCGTACCACAAAAGGCAGGGCGACCAGCGCATGGGCGATGGGCAGCAGGATAAGGGAACTGCGCAGGTTCAGCGGCGGCGTGTTCAAGGTAATAATATAACCGAAGCCAAGGGTTACAGCGGATGTGGCAAGGGGCAGCATAATAATTGTATCCCACAGCGCCGCCTGTTTGCTGGCACCGGCAAGGAAAAAGGCGCTGATAAGCCCGAGAATAAGGGCCAGCAACATGGCAGCCGCGGCAAAACCAAGCGAGTTACAGATTGCGGCAAGGGGGGAGACAAAAAAGAGAGAACCGGAACCTTCTAGGCCCAGGGCCCGATAATAGCTCAGGGTCAGCCCTTCCTCTCCAGTAACAGAAGCGGCAAAAAGTGAGATCATTGGCGCCAGCAGCAGCAGAGATATAAACAGAATCGTACTGCCGACGGCAAGCCGGGCACCGATGGTATGGGGGCGGCTGCCTCCGCCGGACTCTCCGGCAAAAAAAGAGACAGGATGCTTCATCCCCAACCGGGCATGAACCCACATCAACAACATATTTATCAGGATCTGCACCAGAGAGAGACTTGCCGCCAGCGGCAGATTGAAGAGATGTACCGCCTGACGGTAGATCTCCACCTCAAGGGTGGCATGGCTGGGACCGCCAAGGATAAGAATAATACCAAAACTGGTAAATGAAAAAATAAAGACCAGCAGCGCAGAAGCGGTGATTGCCGGCAGTAGCAGCGGCAGGGTTATTTTGCTGAAGCAGTGCCAGGGGCTTGCCCCCAGCATGCGGGCGGCTGCCGCCAGCCGATTATCGATACCGCTCCAGTAGCTGCTGACGATACGCACAACCAGGCTGTAATTATAAAAAACATGGGCCAGCAGGAAAAAGGGAACGGTATGGTCAAGAGAAAG
>PDWI01005252.1_pt1 | contig 16806 bp, 12 predicted proteins | sample 1430891 | NCBI WGS metagenome assembly PDWI01 (sample SAMN01162508, study PRJNA174530) | Oral metagenome, whole genome shotgun sequencing project. | biome: Marine environment; feature: Marine mammal; material: Swab sample of the gingival sulcus; isolation source: swab sample of gingival sulcus...
AATAAAAATTATATTATTTTTTTAGAGCTTTTAAAATTATTAATCTAAAAGTCTCAGTTTATTGATTTAAACTTTACACAAAATATTGTACAGGGTCAAAAATTATATTATTTTTTTTAGAGCTTTTAAAATTATTAATTAAAAACTCAGTTTATTGATTTAAACTTTACACAAAATATTGTACAGGGTCTAAAGAAACAGAAAAACGGCAATGTACATGAATACACTTATTATCATTGTACAAATGGCAGAAAAAAACACAAAGATAAAATTAAATCCATTAATGAAAATAAAATAAATGAAGCAATTGAGAATATATTAAAAGATTTACATATTAGTGAAGAGCAATCTAAAATAATAAAAATAGCATTAAATGAAACACATAAAAGTAAAAAAGAATTTTATAAAACTCAATTTGACAAAGTATTAAAGGAAAAGAATCGAATTATAAAAAGACAAGAAAAATTATTGGATAAGCTACTTGATGATTGTATTACCCAGGAAGAATATGATAAAAATAATGAACGATATAGAAAAGAAATAAAGGAATTAGAACTTAAAGAATCTCGACTTAATACAGCAAATAACGATTATTATAAAACGTCTGGTTATCTGTTAGTGTTATTTGAAAATGCTGAAAAATTATTTAAAGTTGCTAACATTCAAGAAAAAAGACAAATAGTTTCATTATTACTTTCGAACCTCCAAATTAACGACGAAACTATTGATTTTACTCTTAAAAAACCCTTCGATTCATTATTAAATAAATCAAAGGGTTCTTATGGCTGGGGATGAGGGATTCGAACCCCCGAATGCTGAGACCAAAACCCAGTGCCTTACCACTTGGCGAATCCCCAATAATATTTTGTAAATTTACGACTGTTAAATAACTTATTCTTTGGTTTTGGTCTCTTGAGACTATTGTTTATTTTTCTCGTCTCTTTGAGCCTCGGACAGCCCAATGCCTTGCCACTTGGCGAATCCCCAATAAATACATAAAATGCTATTAATTAAATAAAATTAATTTAACTTTGATTATTATATCAAAAACTGATTTTAAATACAAATTTTTAGAAATAATCTAGAATTAACGAAGTTCATAGTTGTTGAAAACTAAGAACGCGTCGTTTTTAGAGCCGTTCTACGAGCCTGTTTCTCTACAGTAATACAGTAGTACGCGGATTTGACAAGTGCTCTAGAATGTGCTCTAAAATACCGTAGGAGCGATTTTTGCCTCAAAAAATACCCAAAATGCTTCGATTTTGAGCTCAAAATGGCGATTTTGTCACTTTCAGTCTAAAAAGCGATTAAAGCTCAATTTTAACCTTATTATAATTGAACTTTTTATAAGCTCGCCAATTGTTTTTGGCGTTTGGATCAAAACTTTTAATAACTCCACTGCGAATGTTTTTTATTTCAACTAGGCTTGGGTTTTGACTGATTAAAGTTTTGTAATAAATCAAGTCTTGGTCGCTAACTGGCGTCATTCCAGGATAAACCTGCTTAAAATATTCACTGGCTAGATTTTTAAAATAATCTGGCTTGCCTTTTGGCGGCAAGAATTTATGTGGCATTAAATTGGCTCTGGCTAGCATTTTTCTAACATCGCCGATAGTTACTCGAGCCTGGCCAGAAACAAAAGCAAAAAGCTCATCCTTTTGGCTCATGAAAACAGTAGCTTTGGTCGAGTGCGATAAATCAAGCTCATAAGCAATAATCTCAGCTGGCGTCAACTGCTCGTCAAACAATCGCTTGACATTGGAGGTTAAAGATTCGATTTGAAAAATTTCATCTTCATTCATATTTTTATTATAGCTTATTTATCATTAGTTGGCAATTTTGCCAAAACTTGACCTAAATCCGCTTTAAATATCTGGCAATTTTGAAGCTTCTTTGAGTTCCACTCAGGATCAATCGCATTTTTAGCTTGAACAATCGTGCCATTATGTGAAACGATTAGAACTGATTTAAAAGCTTTGCTGCCTAGTTCTTCGAGAAAGCTTCGCAACCTAATTTGGATCATTCGATCAGTCTCAGCACCTTTATATGGCTCGTTCTGATGACGGTGTTCGTATAGCTCGTCTCTCATTCTTTGCTCAATGATTTGATTTTGAAATTGGCCAAAATTTTGCTCCCTTAGTCTCTCATCTGTTATAATTGGAGCTTTTTCTTGAGTAATTATTTTCGCAGTTTCTAAGGCTCTCTCTAGGTCTGAGCTATAGACAACTTCAAAATCAAGTTTCTGAACCTCTTCGATGGCAGCTTTTGCTTGATTTATTCCCTCTTCTGATAAACCACCGGGCAAATGCCCTTGAAAGCGTTTTTTCTTATTAAAAACACTCTCACCGTGTCTGATAAAATATAATTTCATATAGTTATGGTATAATTATTGCAATGAAAAAGCAACAATTTTTTACAGTTCGACTAGAAAAAGTCGTTAGTGGTGGGCGGTGTATTGCTGATGTGACGCTGGCCGATGGCCAAGTCAAAAAAGCTTTTATTTGGGGTGGTTTGCCAGGTGAGCTGGTAAAATTTTTAGTGACCAAAAAACGAGCTGGGATTTATGAAGGTGTGGTGACGGAAGTTTTGGAAGCATCAGAGCATCGAGTTGAGCCATTGGACAAAGAGACTTATCTTTCAACTAGTCCTTGGCAAATTTATGATTATGGTTATGAGCTCGAGTTGAAATCGGAGCTAATTAAGCAGGCTTTTGGGCAACAGCAGATAGAGATTGATGCTCCTGTGATGATAACTGACGGGCGGCAATATAATTATCGCAATAAGATGGAATTTTGCTTGTATTGGGACCACGATACAGATCGACTAAGTCTAGCTAATTATCGGCGCGGTACTAAAGGTAAAATTCCGGTTGTTGGTTCAAACTTAGCAATGCCGATTATTAATCAAAAAGCTCAGCAGATTGTTGATATTTTAAACCAAAACCAAGCCTCAGGGCGTGATATTAAAACTCTGCTAATTCGGGCCAATCAGGCTGGTCAGGTGGCGGCTCAGCTTTATGTTAAGACTGAGGACTTTGAGCTTGATTTTGATTTTTCTGAGCTTGATATCAAGAGCTTTGATATTATTTATTCCAGTCCTAAGTCTCCTGCTAGTGTGATTACTGAGAGGCTAGCTAGCTTTGGTCAAGCTAATTTAGATGATCAAATTATGGGTCGGCGATTTTCTTATGCTACTGAAGGCTTTTTTCAAATTAACTTGCCGGTTTATGAGTTGGCTTTGCAGAAAATTAAACAAGAAATTGATGAAAATCAGCCGATTATTGATCTATATAGTGGCGTTGGTACGATTGGTTTGACTGTTAGCGATCAGGCTGACTTGGTTGAGATCAATCAATTTGCGATCAATGAAATGACCAAGAACATTGCCAAGTTGGGTCTAAAATCACAAGCTATACTGTCTCCAGCTGAAAAAGCGACCGACTATATCGTCAAAGACAAAACTCTAATTGTTGATCCGCCACGGGCTGGTTTGCATCAGAAAGTGGTTGATAAAATATTGGAAGTCAAGCCAGAAAAAGTAATTTATCTATCGTGCAATCCAATCACTCAAGCTCGTGATCTGAAATTGTTGCTTGAGAAATACAAAATGACTAAAATTGTTGGTTACAATTTCTTCCCCCGCACCCCACATATTGAGAATTTAGTGATATTAGAGAAAAAATAGCTATAGTCTAAGGGCTCATTCAATAACTGAGATTTTAAAGTCTAAGCATCGACACAAGTGACTTTGTCGTTCTCATCTAGAGTTCGGAAGTTGACTGAGTTTTGATCGGTAGTTTTACCATCACAGTTTTTGCCGACTTGATAATAATAAGTATCTTTATCGAGAGCCATACCGGCTTCGTATTCTTTTAGTGGATGATTAAACTCTGGCTCGTCATATTTTAGATAATAGTTTTTGAAATACTTTGTCCATTCGGTTTTATTTTGAGGTGGCTGACCGTCGTTGCTAAGCTTGTAACTAGTAATTTCTTTAGTCAAGATCCATAGATTATACTCGGTTCTGGTCATGCCTCCGTATTGATCTTCTCTGGAGCGATCTTTCGTCTCTAACCTGTATTTAGATAAAGCTGCGTCCTGGTAAAGCTTGCTAAAGGTATTAAAGAGCTTTTTAATGCTTTTGGTCTCTTTAGGGATCTCGATTTTATCTAGTTTTTGTTCAAACTTAATTTCAGTTGAGGTGTTGATCTTATTTCGATTGGTCAAGAAGTTGATTTTATCTAATCTGCCAGAGTTAGCGATGAAAATTTGAACTTTATAGTCATTTTTACCGAGCATCAAATCCAAGTGTCTTTTGTTAATCTCCTTTTGCTCCTTAACCGAATCTACTCCATCATTAGGCTCGAGAGAGAAATCATCGCTTTCGAGGCATTTTGCTAGCTTAGTTTTCTTATAATTCTTATCGAGAGTTGTTTTGACATCAACTATTAAATCAGCTAAGGCCTGATTGTCCCCTGTCATCTCCAAAACAGATCCATTGTAGTTATAATCAATCTTCTTAAATTTTTTAGCCAGAATCTGACTGATTGGAGTGACAATTTGATCACGATAGGAATTAATTAATTGATTGATATTTTGCTCGTTATAACAACTCAACTGTTTATTAGTTGGTTCTTGACTGTCTTCTAAATACCATTGATTATCAACTTCTTGATTTAATTTGGTCAATAATTCTTTAACTACTTTAGGATCTGAAGACGGTGAGCTTAAGATCGAGTCCTCAAAGACCGCTTTGTTATCAATTAATTTGAAAAGCGACTCAATCCCTAAGCTTAGCTTGGCGTAGCCATGTTGTTTGCTCCAATCAGCAATGATTTTTAGGTCTAGCATTTTTTGCTGACTCTGATCGTGAATTTGAAGATTGTTGACTGTGATACCATCTTCAACATTAATGTTTGAAATCAGTTTAGTTTTGCCAAGATAACCACTAAAAGAGTCTTGATTGTCACTTCCAGCTGCTTTTATTATGTCTGATTCAATCACGATCTTATTATTCTCTGATAGTTGAATTAGAGAGTCTGCTAGTAACTTATCTGGTTGTTTGTCGTAGATGAGAAACTTGTAAGTTAGGCCAAGTAGAATAATCATAACCAGAGCTATAATGCCTAGCCACCAGCCTTTTTTAATACTAAGCTTATTATCCGACTTTACTGCTTCCGGTTGCTTGGAGGGCTCTTTGGGCTGATTTTCATCGTTGTCAGTCACCAAATCAAGATCGGAAGAAACGAGCTTCGGATCACCTTCTGTCGACTGGTCAATCACTTTTGCTTTTTGTGAGATGTCGAGATTAGTACTTTGAGCGATGCTTTTAGTCGATGATTTATTCTGAAGTGATTTGTTGGGTTTGATTGTTGAGCTGACTTTGGGCTTTAGCTCTGTTTTTATTTCATCTGTTCTAATTTCTATCTGCTTAGGACTGTTTGATTTCTTGAGCTGCTGAAGCTTCTTTTGGTTGCTATCTGAGTTCATCTTTCTCCTTCTTTATATAAGTTGGCCCCTGATTCTTTGTCAGGGGCCGGTAAATTAATTAAATTGAAAAGAGCTGCTATCTAGTTGGTCTATCATTTCTTGGCTGAATTGGTCACCAAACATTGCTTTCATGATCATTTTTTGGATCTCTTGCTCTAACTTTTTGGTGCTTTCAGTCTTCTTAGGTATTGTGGCTTTGGTTGGCTCCGATTGTGTGATGTTGATCATCATATCTAATTTCTCTGAAGTCATTTTGATTTCTTCTTTAGATAGTTCTTTTTGTTTATTGATGAACAACTTAATCTTCAGATCAATATTCTCCAACTCCTTTTTTTGCTGGCTAGACAGTTCGTTATTAGCATTTTCCTCTGCACTTAAAATTGATTCTTGGCCAGACTCTTTTTTAGCAATGCATTTCATTAACTTGGTGCTTTTGATTGTATCTTCAATCCTGTCATTGATATTCTGCCCAATTTCCAGAATTTGATTGCCATTTTTCTTCAGCACAAAAACAGTCTCCTCGTAGCTGCTGTCTTCTTTCTTAAATTCTAATTGTTTAATTAGATTCTTATCGCTTTCAAAAGCGGTTCGGATTTCTTCTGAGAATTCTTCTATATTTTTTTGATTATAACACTCTGTCAGTGGGTTTAGTTCGGATAACTTGTTTTTGTTCTCTTTGCTGTTTTTGGATTTGTACCATTTGCCATTAAGTATGTTACTTAATTCTATAATTTGTGGCTTAAACTGCTCAACCTGCTTCAGGCTTTCTTCGTATTTGGGATTAGTTTCATCAGAAACTGCTAAAGTGTGGTCGATTAGCTTATTAAGATTTTTACTGCTTAAATTGATTTTAAAGTAATCATTTTTGTTTTTTTGATCACTAATATAATCAAAGCCAAATAATTTGTCTTTGCCGTTGGCTGCGAAAATAGTCATCGCACCAGTCATTAGTCTCTTATCTTTTTGATTTTGAGTTGAGAATTCTATCGGTCCAAACATTTTGGTTAGCTCTTTAGCTTCTTTTGACATCGTTTGATCTTTTATTTTGTAAGAGACTCGAACAGTGTTTTTCTTCTCAGAATAATCTTTAGTCAAGGCGGCTTGCAAGATGTTGTCTGGCTGATTATCGTAGACGAATGTTTTATAGGCAAAAGCGCCTCCGCCAATAAGCAATGCTCCAGCCAAGGTGGTTATTAGAACGCCGATTTTGTTTTTTTTCTTGGGCTTGATGCCCGGCGCTTGTTTCAGATTAGTCTCGCTTTGATTAGAATTGTTCATCAAAAATCCTTTCTAATTTATTATGCTTAAGATTATATTATTAAAAACTGTTTTTAGCAAGAGTGACGATAAATAATATAACCAATTAGTTTGTGCATTTCAGAAATAGCGATTACTACGGCTGAACCAATTAGACTGACTATCATAAAATCAGCTAAACCGACTTGAGCCAGCTTTAAATAATGATTGATTGGGCTGAAAATTATGATTATTTGTAGAATTATCGTTATAATCAGACTCAACCAAAGCATTTTGTTTATCTTAGCGGCTCTGAAGATTGATTTGGTAAAACTACGAGCGTTGAAAGCATTGGCCCACTGAGTTACACCGAGCATTATAAAGGCCATTGTTTGAGCGTAGATGACTCCTTTCTCAGCATAGAATTGATAAGTCAAAAGTGTCATTGCTGCGATAGTCAAAGCCACTAGAATCATTCTAAAAATGTATGACTTTTTAAGCAGTGGCGCATTGATTGGCTCCGGCTTTTTATTCATGATGTCCTTATGCGTGGGCTCTAGTCCAAGTGGTATCACAAATGTGGTGTCGGTTAGTAGATTTATCCAAAGAATCTGAATTGCTGCCAGTGGTAGTGGCAAGTTAAAAACAATCGCTCCGACAAAAGTTAATAGTTCGCCAATATTGGTTGAGAGCATATAATAAAGCATTCGCCTAATGTTATGAACCGAGGTTCGTCCTTCGCGCATGGCACCCACTATTGAAGCAAAATTATCATCTAATAGCACGATGTCGCTAGCATTCTTAGCGATGCTTGATCCACTACCCATAGCGATGCCGATGTCGGATTTGATGATGGCTGGCGTATCATTAACGCCGTCCCCTGTCATGGCGACGATGTTTTGTTTTTGCAATGTTTTTAGTATTTTAAATTTGAGTTCTGGTGTGACGCGGGCAAAAACAGTTGATGATAAAACTTTGTTTTCAAAATCGCTTTCGCTCATTTTGTCAGCTAAGCTCAAATCAAAAACTTGGTCAATTGAGCTGGCGATGTTGAGTTGCTTGCCGATGGTGTGAGCGGTTTTGTAATGATCGCCAGTTATCATAACTACTTTAACGCCGGCTTTTTGAGCCTGTTTGACGGCTGTTTTGGCTTGTCTGCGGACGGTGTCGGCTAGTCCAATCAAGCCGCAGAATTCTAAACTAGCTATTTCTAAATTGTCCCAATCAGAAAAATCTTTTTTAAGTTCTAATTTAGCCAATCCGATTGCGCGATTACCGGCCTCCACTATTTTATTAAGCTCGCTGCTTATTTTTTTAAGTTCGGGCTTAGATAATTTAGAATAGTTGATAATTTTTTCGGGCGAGCCTTTAAGAAATAGGGTCTGCTTCTTACCATCAGACCAGACTGCTCCGCTTAGGGCTAATTCTTGATTGAAAGGCAGAATCTTGACCAGCTTTTTGAGGCCTTTCTGATCAGCTGTGTAGTTAGCCAAGGCTTGGTCGAGCGGGTCGCTATAATTATCTTTACCGTTAGCGATAATGGTCGCCTTAATGATTTGCTTGAGATTGGTTTTTGATTTTAGAGTCCAAGCTTGCTTGACTGACAATTTGTTATAAGTCAGGGTGCCGGTTTTGTCAGTGGCTATTAGATTGATGACACCGATGGTCTCAATTGAGCGCAAGTTTCTGACTAGAGAACTATTCTTGGCCATTCTCTTCATGGCGATAGCTAAGACGATTGTTATGGCGATTGATAAGCCTTCTGGCACTACTGAAACGGTTGTGGCTAGGATAAAATTGAGGCTACTTTCAAAATCGTTGCCTCTGCTGATCATAATAATAAATAATCCGACCATCGCTACCAAAACGGAAACGATTATTCTGGTTATTAATTTATTAATCTTTTTTTGAATTGGACTAAGGCTGGTAACAATTTGACCAAAATTGGCGATTTTGCCAAACTCAGTTGCCATTCCAACTTTAGTAACGACGGCTTCCAAATTGCCAGAAATTACAAAAGAGCCGCCATAAATCATATTATTTCGCTCATAAATTGGCTTTTTGGTGGCTATTTTGGCTGTTTGTTTGTCAATTGGCAATGACTCGCCGGTTAGCATTGATTCATCAACTTTTAGATTATTACACTCAATAATGCGAGCGTCAGCTGGCACTTTATCACCTTCAGCTAAGATAATAATATCGCCAACTACCAACTTATCAATGCTCAAATTTACCACTTTATTATTGCGTTTAATGCCAACCATTTGCTGGTCAGTTTTGTTTAGTTGACGCAGAATTCGTTCAGTTGAATAGGTCTGAATGTAGGAAATAACGGCGTTGACAATTACCACTACAAATATGACTAGAGCATCAATTTCGTGTCCTTGATGGACGCTGATAAAGCCAGCTATAATTAAGACTAAAATGAAAACATCTAAGAAAGGCTCGATTAGTTTGCGCCAAAAAGATTTATTTTTAACTTTTATAATATTGGCGCCGTGTTTTTGGCGACTGCGTCTAACTTGATTATCATTTAATCCAGTGAATTTTGATTTGAGCTCTAAAAGAGTCTGACTGACGGTTTTTTGGTAAAATTTCATAATCATATTTTACCATAAGTGTGATAGAATAGAGATATGATAGGGATAAAAAGAGGTAAAAGTAATCTTAAGATAGCGCTGTTACTACTAATGATTATAATTTCAGCAGTTAGTTATGTTTATATTGAATATGGTCACAGACCAAAAAACCAGCCTAACCCGTCAAAAACTACTCAGTCAAAGCCTAAAAAAGCAGTTTTTAGCCCGAATAAAGTTAGCTCAAAAATGCTATTTACGGGCAATGTTTTCTGGGGTCGTTATATTCGAGATTGGTCATTACAATCTGAGCTTAAATACGCTTATCCATTTTCTCGTTTAAATGAGTTCAAGCGCGATCAATATGATGCTTGGATTGGTGGCATTGAATGCCCTATTTCGGCCAAAGTCAATATGACTTCAGCTGAACAAGAAGCTCAGCTGCAATTTAATTGCCGGCCAGAGTTCTTGCCCGAAGCAGCCAAATTTTTTGATGTTTTTACTTTAGCTAATAACCATACTGATAACCAAGGTCCAGATGGTTTTGAGGAAACTAAGCAGCATTTGCAACAGAATAAGATTCAATATTTTGGGCATTATGATTATCGAGCAACTGACGAGGCTTGCAAAGTGATTGCTCTACCGGCTCAATATCAGCAAAATAGCCAGGTTAAGCAAGGTTACTTGCCAGTGGCAATGTGTGGTTTTCACGGAGTCTTTGGTATTCCAACTGAAGATTCAATCGCTCAGATAAAACGATATCAGCCTTATTTGCCAGTCTTTGCTTTGCCTCATATGGGGGCTGAATATAAAGCCAGCCCTGACGATATTAAGACTGGCGTTTATCATAACATTATTGACGCTGGGGCTGATGTGGTGCTGGCTGATCATCCACATTGGATTCAAAACACCGAGGCTTATAAGGGCAAGTTGATAGTCTATTCGATGGGTAACTTTATGTTTGATCAGCAGCGAACAGTTGAAGTCACCAGATCGGCAGCGATTGAAGTCAATTTGCTAGTAGAAGGTAAAAACTTGCAAAAATGGTTTGAACTGGGTCAAAAATGCTATCAATCCAATGGTGAGTGCTTGGATGAAATTGTCCAGGCAAATCTCAAGAAGCTTGATTATGAGATGGTTTTTGACGCTATCGGCACCAACGATCAGAACAAAATTACCAAGCCAGCCACGCCCGCTCAAAACGAAGCTATTATGCAGCGCTTGAGGTGGAATCAAACAATCAAGAATCTGAAGGCTCCTTACTCGGCGATTGGTGGCTAGACTTTTGCTAAATAAAACAACTATCAGGAATTTTCTGATAGTTGTTTTATTATTAAACTATTTTCTAAAAAGTGATTTTAATGATAGCTTTTTTGAATACTCAAACAAGCCTGATTTGAAGGCGCGGACAGCTAAATTAATCGAGATAAAAGTGAATATGATAGTAATCGCTAGACCGATGAAACCTTCAGTGATTGATAAATTACCAGTCATATTACGTAGCATCATAGTCATGGTCGAGCTAGTTGGGAAATAACTGAGGATCTGGATGATTAGATTGTCTGAGCCGCTGAGAATGGCGCTGCTAAAGTAGATTGGCAGAATAAACAATAGAATAATAAAACCGAAGAACTGACCAGCTTCTTGAGCGGTTGGGAACAATGCTCCAATCAACAAAGTCACACTAGTAATCATTAAAAAGCCAAAGATTAAGAACATCGTAGCAAAGAATACTGGCCAGAACTCAAAGATCAAATCATTCAACGCTTGGCTAATAAACGGTGGCATGTCCAAGAAGTTACGGGCCACAAAATAGAATATTATTAGCGGTACGATAATTGAGATTAGTCTGATGATACTGGTGATTATTAGGGCGATAATCTTGCCAAAAATTAAAGTTTTGCCTTGAACTGAGGTTAAGATCATTTCAGCTACTCGATTCTCTTTTTCTTCGGTGACAGCGGTTAACATCTGATTACCACTCATCATAAAAATTAAGAAGAATGATATGGCAAAAATGCCCGGTACGATCATTTTTTTGAGCGGGTCATAAGATTTGCCGTCGTTGTCATAAATCTTGGTTTGATTTTTGACCTCTCCTTTAACCAACTGTTTGGTAGTGGGGTCAAGTTTGGCGTTGACGCTCTCGCTAATCAAGAACCTGGACAATTGGCCAACACCAGCCTCGAGCTCTTGGAGCTGTTGAGGATTATTGGTTCTAATGTATTTGGTGTAACCATCATTCTTGATGTCTCGCTCAAAGACGATTAAGGCGTCGATGTCTTTATTATCGGCAAAGTCTGTTTCTGGCTTATCGCCAACTTTAACACTGCTTAATTTCAATTTTTTAATCAAATCTTGATTAATAAAGCTTGATTTATCAGCTACGGCAATCTTGTAGGTGTGTTTTTCGACTTTGGTGATAATATTGTCTTTATTGGCCTTGTCTTGATCTTTAGATAGCTTAACATTGAGATAACCGACTCCACCGAAAATAACCATCATTAAAGGAAAAATAAAGATACTAATCCAAAATGATTTTTTGCGAACTTGTTTGATTAATTCAAATTTGACAACTTGATTCAGATTAAGCATTGTTATTCTCCTTTTTGTAACCGTAAATTTCGACAAAAATATCTTCCAGTGATGGTTGTTTGATATTAAAACTGTTGATCTTTAATTTTTGATCAATCAAATAGCTCAAAATCTCTTGATTATTGCTAGTTTTAGGTAATAGTTTAGCGAAGTTATTTTGTTGGTTTTCAATTTGGTATAAGTCAGGATTGGTTGGTAATTTGCCTTCGAAGTTGAGCTCAATCTTAGTCTGGCCAGCTTTGGCTTTGATTTCTTCAATTGTGCCATAAACTTTGGCCACGCCATCTTTGAGTAGCAAGACTCGATCGCAAAGCCGCTCAACTTCTTCCATGTGATGGGTAATCATAATAATGGTAGTACCTTTTTGGCGCTCTTCTTCAATAATTTCCATCAATAAACGACGATTGACTGGGTCAAAACCTTTGGTCGGCTCGTCCAGAATCATTAATTCGGGATTGCCCATAATAGTAATGCCAAGCTGGATTTTTTGTTGCTGACCACTAGATAATTTGTCGAGTCGCAATTTTTCTTTGCCCTCAAGGTCAACTCGTTTTAGATATTTAGTAATAAAATCGTCAGCTTGTTGTTTGTTCATGCCTTTAAGTGAGGCAAAATAGCGCATAATATCGATAACCCGTTCTTTTTTATATAGTCCCCGCTCTTCTGGTAAATAGCCGATGTTAAGTTTGCTGTTTGGTTTGAAGGCTTGGCCATTGATTAGTAGTTCGCCGGCTGTGGCTTGATGAAGATTAAGTAAAGCTCGCAAAGTTGTGGTCTTACCGGATCCGTTGGAACCAAGTAACCCAAACACCTCACCCTTTTTGACGGTAAAATTAAGATTTTTGATCACTTCATTATCGCCAAATTTCATTTTAAAGTTTTTAACTTCGATTAAATTGTCGTTTTTCATAAGAGTAATTATAGCATAGTTTAGCTTAAAAAGCAGTCTTGGATCAGGCTGCTTTTTGCTATTTATGACCGTTTTTTGATTAGGAATATTATCGGTATCAAACTAATTAAGGCTAGATATTGCAAATTGTTTTTAACAAAACCGGTGTTTGGTAATAGAACGCTATCGATTGTAGTAGTTCTGTTCCAAACAGTAGCTGCAACATTGCCAGTGTTATTAACAGTTAAAACTGCAGTTAAGCCATTGGTTTTGTCATTATTGAAGTCACCATCACCGTCTTGGTCATAATAAGCCATGGCTTGGTTCTCAACGGTATTAACTGTTGTTGGAACACTAGTCTTGAAAGTAATGACTACTTCGTTGGCTGAGTCAACTTCGTTAGTGCCGCCCATGTCTGGAGCAATGTCACCCTCCCATCTGACTCTATTTTCAGTTACGTCATAAGTACAAACAGCTGTAGTAGAAGCGCCACGGGCCTCACAAGTTAACGAGTTTTCAACATAAGTAGTATCAGTTGGAATATTATCTAAAACTTGAGTGTTTAGAGCGACGGCATTGCCATCATTAATCCAAACCATTTTCCATTCCATTTCAGCTACTGCGCCAGTTACAGTTTTGCGAGCCGAAGGTGGATCAAAGACATTGGTATATTGAACTTCAATTGTAGCAGTCTGGGTGGTAGTATTGCCATGACTATCGGTAACTGAGAAAGTAATAGTATAAGTGCCAGCAGTGTCTTTGTCAAAACCACCATCGTTAGAGATTGTGACATTAGTTGTGATGTCACCATCTTCAGTGTCAGTAGCATTGTCTAACAAAGTCATTAGATCAAAGTTATCGCCTTTGATAATTGTGTCGTTGTGGGTGGTGATGACAGGAGAGTCGTTAGAATTGATAGTGATGTCTAATAATTGATTAGCGCAAGCCGGAGTTGGCGAGCCATCATCACAGATTCTAATCTCAACTTGATCGTTACCGGTATAATTATTGTCTGGAGTATAAGTGTAGCTGCCATCGGCATTGATAGTGATTAAGCCGTGGCTTGGACCACTAACTGGTGTAGTAACTGCATTTAGATTATCGTTTTCAGTGTCGGTATCAGCAGTTGTAATAACATTTCCAGAAACGGCAACATTAGCAATGGTCGTGTTGGCATCGTTTTGCAAATTTGGTGTGTCATTAATTGGGTTAATGTTGATATCGACTTCGCCATTAGAGGTTTTAGTGCCGTCACTAACGCTATAATTAAAATCTCCTACCGAGTCAGTACCATTATATTCATCAGGAGCATCATAAACTAAGCCAGTTAGCTCTGCGATGGTCAAAATATCGCCATTATTGATGATCGTACCATCAGCTTTTTTGATTACACCTAAAGTTGGCAAATTAGTGACAGTAATAGTCAGGCTATCGTTGTCGGCATCAGTTGGGGCGGCTGTGCCAAGACTGGTGCCGGTTGATTCTTCGTCAACTGTAATGCTTGAGTCAGCGGCCACTGGAGCTGAATTAATCAAAGTCAATTTAGAACGAGTTAATTCTTCTGAACAAACTCTAGAGTCACAATTGACCATTAGACGATAGATATTGCCATCAATGTTGGCGGTGCCAGTTAGGTTTAGGCTAGCTGAAGTCGCATTAGTAATGTCGCTAAAAGTTGTGCCATTGTCGGTGCTAACTTGCCACTGATAATTAAGGCCGGTGTTTTGCTTAATTGTGCCAGTATAGTCTGGAACGCCATTATTGAAAGTATTGGTATTGCGATAATAAGCATCTGTTGTGCTCAAACTAATTGCCTGACCTATTTGATAATTTCTATCAGTTAGAGGCGTATCAATGCCAAGCATAGTAGCAATGGCTGAGTTGCCAATAGTTTGACCAGCTCCGACTAGATTAGGAAGACCACTACCATTAACAGAATCATTAATTGAACCATCGGCGTTTAAGCTACTTTGATTAACATTGCCGCCGCCTTCTAAGGCGTCAAAACAACCATCGTTATCGCTATCAAGATCAAGATAATTTGGTGTGCCATCATTATCGGTGTCACAGTTTAAAACTACGGCATAAGTCATAGCTTGAGAAGAAACTGGCCCACCTTGCATAATCATTCTAGCTTCGGTATTGATTTTCAAATCAGTTCCTCGGCTAGTAAATATAGCATTGCGGTTGGGAATTGAATTATCATCAGGTCGAGTGTTGAGGTAAGTAATGGTCTGAGAATCGATGCCAGTAATGGCGTTGCTATTTGGATCACCACCGATTTCTTCTAATAATTTGAAATTAGTGCCATTAGTCGCAAAGGCTATGCTTTCTTTCCAGCCGCCAAAATCATGATTGGTGACTTGGGCATCAAAAACGGCTATTTTGACTGGATAAGAAATACCATTTCGCTCGGCTGAGAATTTGATGTCATAATTGACGCTGCCAACGTTTGGAAAAGTGGTTTTGATGGCTTCGGTACTGCCAGCTGGGTTGTAGGATGAAATTGAGTAAGATGGAGCGTAGCCTCCGCCCATATCAGTGGCCGTGATGGCGTCATTGCCTGAGCGATTGACATTTTGAATTTCGGCTTTGTAAGTAATACCTTTCTCGACGAAACTGGTCTCAAAAACAGTGTTGCCCGTCATGTCGTTGGCATTAATATTGAGACCTGACCAATCAAAGAAGTGTAAACTGCTCTTATATTGACCCGAACCAGCGATAGTTTGACTACTTTCGTTGCAATAAAACTCGTCATCATTAATGATTCCATCATTATCAATATCAAGATCGGCTGAATCAGCTATTCCGTCGTTGTCGCTGTCTGGGTCAGGATTGGTGATTTGGACTAAACTACCCGAGCCAGGTGTTGGTGAGCAGTTGCTATTCCAATCATTACCCGAGCCAGTATCAGTGCTGGTGTTGCGACAAACCGAGTTACCATTGCCAGCTGTAGCGAAAGCGCCACTACCCCAAGTCATAGCGTCAACTTCAGTTGCGCCGTCATATAAAGTTAGACCATCTACGCCGGAGTTATTTAAGCGTAGACACTCAGTATCAGAGTAGCAACCTGCTCCTGCCATATCGACATCTGGAGTCACGCCGGGGTGCTCTTGCAAGAAATTATTGGTTTCATTGACTACTAGCAAATATCCACCAGCTGGAACGACAGTTGGCGAATTAAAAGTGTAGCTATAACCACCATTTTCTTCGACAGTCCAACCGCTGATGTCGATATCGGACTCAGTTGGGTTATATAGCTCAAACCATTCGGCCTCATTTTCTTGAGCCGAGGGATTGTATTCAACCTCAGAAAAAATAACATTGCTGCCATCAGGCGCGGCTAGAATGTTGTATTGTAAGGCAAAAAAACTTAGGACAATTATAAGCAACAGAGCTATGGCTGCTCCCAAAAATCTGTGCCTGATTTTATGATTTTTCATTTTCTATAACTCCTTTTCTCGCAGAAAATATTAGCACTATCATTATCATATCACTATGTTTATGCTAAAACAAGCCTAAATTGTCTGATTTTGATGGTACAATATTAACATGACTTATTTGGGAGTCGATGTTAAAATAGTCGATTTGTTGAGGGCTCGATTTGAACTTGAAAAAGGACAAAAAATAGCCCTAATTGGACCAAACGGAGCTGGTAAGAGTAGTTTGCTAGCTAGTTTTCTCAATTTAACCAAACTTAATTTGTCTGGTCAAATTGATTTTAAGGAGCAAAATCTGCTTGATCTAAAAACTGCTCAAATCGCTAAAATGGGTGTTGGAATTGTCAATCAACAATCAATAGTTATCAAAAATTTGACTTTACGAGCACTATTAGAAGCAATTAGTTCAACTAAAGACCCTAAAATTGAATTTTTAGCTAAAAAACTAAAGGTCAATCACTTGCTCGATCGTCAGCTCAATTATAATTATTCTGGTGGTGAAATGCGCCGAGCTGAGTTGTTGCAGTTGATGATCCAAAACCCGGAGTTGGCCTTGATTGATGAGCTTGACGCTGGAGTTG
>PDWI01005254.1_pt1 | contig 16803 bp, 13 predicted proteins | sample 1430891 | NCBI WGS metagenome assembly PDWI01 (sample SAMN01162508, study PRJNA174530) | Oral metagenome, whole genome shotgun sequencing project. | biome: Marine environment; feature: Marine mammal; material: Swab sample of the gingival sulcus; isolation source: swab sample of gingival sulcus...
TAGCGAGGAGTTTAAGGATAGGCGTCCGCAGCGTTAGTCCGAGAGTCGAAAAGGATTCAGGAGAACCCGTAAGACAAGCCCGGGTGTGAAATCCAAGACGAGCCCACACTTGAAGAAAATATATCATCCCTAATTGTTTCCCTACAACCTAGATAACTATTTTCACTGGTAAAATTGACGTCTAGAAGAATTTGCACGGGCATTCGCCCTCCTCATTTAGGTTTAACTAAACTGCGTCGGGTCTCAGCCCTATCAAATCCTCCTATACATTCAATTTTCCTCAGTGAAACAATTGATAAGTTTGTAAAACCGTTCAGACAGCCAAGAACGCCTTAGTTCTGGGAACTAAAAAAATTCTGGCTCGCCGTGTACTAAAAAACGTACATAAGAGTCAGAATTTTTTGTATTCCTAAAGAATTTAGGGGTTTTTCGACAGTATAAACTATTGAGCTTCAGGTGCTCCAACAGGACAAACTGATTCACAAGCTCCACAGTCGATGCATTTCTCTGCGTCTATAACGAAGATGTCTCCCTCAGAGATAGCATCTACTGGACATTCTGGCTGACAAGCGCCACATGCGATACAAGTATCTTTAATCAAATAAGCCATGGTATACCTCCTAATGTATTACTAAACCAAACTTCAAAATCTTTCCAATTTCTGTCTAACATGATTATCGCTGATTATCATTTAGAAATCAATAAAGAAATAAAAAAAATTAATTAATTTTCTAAAATATAGTGATAATTACTATCGTCATAAACCCTCATTTTAATGTTGACAACAATTATCATTAGTAGTAAAATTCCTTCGAAGCGACGCAGACGTCGCTTTGTGCGGCAAATATTTGCCTAATTCGGGTATCGCTATATAAGATTCCAAGTCTTATTTACGCTAAAAGCCGAATAACCTACCGTATTTGACGGAATGGAATACTTGCTACTTAATCATAAAAGGCAAATTTCATTGTAACAAAACTAAGTGTTTTGTTACAGAGTACACTATGACCTGAAACTATACCATCTTCTAGAAATGATGCGTTTATAGGACAGTTAAAGAACACCTAGTTTTTTTTATTTATGGGAGGATATATGGTTGCCAGTAGGAGACTTCCCGCAGAAGTACGAAAAAAAGAAATTCGGGACGCTGCAAAAAAAATTTTTTTAAAAAAGGGCTTTCGTAACACCACAATGGAAGACGTCATCCACGAAGTCGGCATGAGCAAGGGCGGTGTTTATAGACACTATAAGAGCACCACTGACATGCTCCACGACTTAATGCTAGATGGTAACGCTAATCGCTACGCAATGTTTCAAAACGAATTGGACAGTTTCAATACAAGTGATGCCAACATTGACGAGGCCATCGTGCAAATCATAACCCTTAAAATGCTAGACAAAAACCACTATAAGTCTTTATACGCTATGTTTTTAATGGAGGCTACAAGAGATGAAAAACTCAACACCCTAAAAAATCAAATGTTTGAAAAGGGTAAGGTCGAATACCTCGACTTTATTAAAAAAAATAATTTATCAGAACTGGAATACTTTGCAAGCGACGAGTGGATTGCTTTCTCAAATTCAATTATTGTTGCAACGGAGGTGCTAGATGTAAGAGATGTACTTATGAAAGACAAGTCTTTATTTACAGATTTCATCAAATATCATATATCAAAACATAAAAAACCCGTGTTATAAGGATGTTAAAAAGACAATATTCTATAGCCAGACTATGTACTCTTATCTATCTTTTCTAGTTTGAGCCTTGTATAAGTAGATTTTTTTAATAAATAGAGTATTGTCAACAACACTTGCCTTTTTACTTTTTAAATCATTTAAAAAACTTAGGAAAATAAAAACGCAGATTTAATAACTAGTACTGCGCAGTGGCGTAAAAGGAGGACATAATGCCAAAGCGAAAAGCTTTAAGTAAAGAACAAAAAATTGCAACCTTAAAAGACGAAATTAAAAAAATGATTCCCGACGTACCACCATACATAATACAATCAGTAGATAAACAGGTTGAATTACAATCAAGCCAAGAGAATATTTCTCCATCGGTTTTAACCAAAGAACTATTTTCAGTAGCACCTAAATTGCGCACTAAACTAAGAATTTCAACCTTTTTTGCCTGCCTCGGCGAATTATTCTCATTCGCATCTTATTTCTTTGCAGCCTATGCGGCAACATGGCTTTTAAAGTATTTCACAGATGGAAGAATTGCATTCGACCAATTGATGAAGTATGCCCTGGTCGCATTTGTCAGTTTAATTCTTCATTTGATTCTAACCGGTATTAGTACGAGCATGTCGCACTCAGCTGCATTTAGCATACTTGCAGAGTTGAGAAAACACCTGTTTGACAAGTTAAAAATAATCCCACTTGGCTATATGGTAGAAAATCCAGCTTCTAAGATAAAGGTTATAATCCATGATAAAGTTTCTGAACTGGAAGATTGGGTAGCTCACTTAATGCCGGAGCTCCCTAGCAGAGCACTACACCCTATACTCTGTGCCATTGTGTTATTTATCTTAGATTGGCGACTTGGGATATCAATCTTTGCACCGATTCCATTCTTATTAATAGGAATGGTTATTATGATGAACAAATACGAATCAAAAATGATGTTGTGGCTTACCAGTTATGCAACAGTAGCAGAACGGAGTGCTGAATACGTTAGGGGGATTCCCGTTATTAAGGCGTTTTTACAGGACAAAAAATCATATGAACAATTTGCGGATGCAGTTGATTTTTACCACGATTCAACGATGTTATGGTGGAAGCAAAGCTGGCTTGGGATGGCAATATCGATGGCAGCCGTTATGAGTCCACTATTGGCAACTTTGCCTCTAGCGACCTACTTATATAGCCAAGGTGAAATTACAATATCAACATTTTTACTATCCGTAGTCTTGCCGCTTTCAATTTTACCGCACGCATTTGCTTTGATACAGAGTTTTGAACTATACCAATTAGCATCAAACACATGGCTAAACGTTAGAGAACTATTGTTTATGAAACCTCAGATTAGACCAGAAGATGGTTTTAAACCTGACTTTGATACTTCAAAGGGGGTTGAATTCAAGAACGTTTCATTCTCTTACATCAAAGGTAGACAGGTTTTAAAAGATGTTAGTTTTACTGCCAAAAAGAATAAGCTTACCGCAATTGTAGGTCCATCTGGCGGTGGTAAGTCAACTATCGCCAAACTGATTTCTGGATATTGGGATGTCAATGATGGTGAAATATTATTAGAAGGTGTAAACACGGAACAGATACCATTCAAAGCTTTGATGGAAAAGATAGCCTATGTTTCTCAGGAAAACTATCTTTTTGACGTAAGCATAAAGGACAATATAAAAATAGGTAATCCTAATGCAACAGATGAAGAAGTAATTGAGGCCGCCAAGGCTGCTAAATGCCACGAATTTATAATTAAGTTACCCAAGGGATATGACACTAAGGCTGGCGATGCAGGAAACTTGCTATCAGGTGGTGAAAAACAGCGTATTGCAATCGCTCGTTCTATCTTAAAACCCTCTGACATAATAGTATTAGACGAAGCAACTGCATACACGGACCCAGAAAACGAATTTTTAATTCAACAGGCTATTTCTAAGTTGATAAAGGACAAAACCTTAATAGTAATAGCTCATAGATTACACACCATCAGACATGCTGACAACATCATCTTGATTGAGAAGGGTAAAGTTGCAGCAATGGGAACCCACGATGAACTACTTGCTACAAATGAGCTTTATCAAAGTCTAAACCAAAAGTACAATGCGGAGGTCTAATATGTTTGAATTTATAAATCGTTCACTGGCAATTGCCGGCAAAAATAAAAATAAAATGATCGCCGGCATGGTAATGGTATTTTTACAAAATTTTTCTTTAATATTGAGCTTTATAGCTATCTACACCAGTTATAGCTATTTAGATAATCTGACGCCTGATAAGCTCTGGCTTATTATAATTTTGTTATTCGCCTCATTTTTCTTTATCTTCATATGTAACTGGTTACAAAACGTTCTAATTGGAGGTGTGTTTACTTCGGTTTACCGAGATTATAGGCTAGAGGTTGGCGAAAAGCTTAAAAAGGCAAACATGGGATACTTTACTGAACAGAGCTTATCAAAAATATTATCTTGTTTTACCAATGTGTTAAAAAGTTTAGAAAACCTATCTCAGTTAACCTTTACCTTTACCATTTCCGGTTTGTCAATTTCATTCTTTTTATTACTGGGATTATTTAATATGAATTCCAAAATTGGACTCCTCAGCCTAGTATTCGTTATTATCGCTTGGATATTTGTATTCTTGATGTTTTACTCAAACAAAAAATACATAGAAGAAGAACACCATGCGACAGCAAAATTTTCAGATGCACTTATGGACGGTTTGAGGGGAATCCCCGTCTTGAGGAGCTTCCCAAGTATTGAAGAGAAAGAAATAGAAGAAATACACTCTGGTGTCTACAAATCAGCTGACGCCATAAGAGAAAAATCAATTAAATTGGAAATAGTATATACAATATATTCCAGAATATTCGGAACCATACTCAATGCGGGAAGTTTACTAGTAACTCTTTACGCTTGCTACTTGTATACAGAAGGCGAGGTAAACTTAGCACAGACCCTAACCCTTTCTGCAGCTTCATTTATGCTATTCGGCGGACTAAAGCAACTAGATGCTTCATCTATCTTACTTGTAAAAAATCCAGCCCTACTCAATTACTTAAATGAAGTTATGGATATTCCGTTGATTGAAGAAGGCGAGCTACACAGCGTATCAAACGAAAAAACAATTGAGTTTGATAGGGTCAATTTTTCATATACGGAAGATAAGCCAGTAATAAAGGATGTTAGTTTTATAATTAAAGAAGGTTCAAAGACCGCCATCGTAGGTCCATCAGGTAGTGGAAAAACCACAATCATTAATCTGATGGCACGATTTTACGATATAGAAAGCGGGGTAATTAAATTAGCTGGTAAGGACATTAGAGAATATAAAATAGATACCCTACTTGCAAATATGTCCTTGGTATTTCAAGATGTGTATTTGTTTAATGACACGGTTAAAAACAACGTTAAGTTTGCTAAACCCAATGCTACTGATGAAGAGATTATAGAAGTTTGTAAAAAAGCCATGTGCCATGACTTTATTATGGATATGCCAAATGGCTACGACACTCTAATCGGAGAAGGTGGAAGCAATATTAGCGGTGGAGAAAAACAGAGAATTTCAATTGCACGCGCCCTGCTCAAAAACGCTCCAATCGTACTGTTAGATGAGGCGACAAGCTCAGTAGACCCTGAAAACGAATACGAAATCCTAAAGGCGATAGATGTGCTCTGCCAAGGCAAAACGGTGGTTTCAATAGCCCACAGATTGTCCACGGTTAAAAACGCTGATCAGATACTGGTGATAGATGACGGCAAACTCGTTCAACAAGGAACACATAAAGAATTATTGGAAAAAGAAGGAATATACTCAGAATTTATAAGGGCTAGAGAAAGCGCTAGTAATTGGCAGATAATTTAGTTTATACAGAGACTGTCGTAAAACGCCTTAGTTCTAAGAACTAAGGCGTTTTCGAGAGTCTGTCTGTATATAATCAACTTCATCAATGCTCTAGTCATCTTCCTTAAAATATTCGACAATCTTTTCAGCTACCTGCGAATTTATCTCAGGTATTTCTATCAAATCTGCGTAAGAAGCCTCGCCTACCCTCTCTATTGAACCAAACTTACGTAGGAGGGCAGCCTTTCTCTTGTCACCCACTCCGCTTATATCATCAAGTACAGAAGTAAGCATTCCCTTGGAACGTATCTGTCTGTGATAACCTATGGCAAACCTATGCACCTCTTCCTGCATTCCCGCCAAAAAGCTGTATAAACCAGTGTGTTTATCTATGGGATACTCTCTTCCACTGTAAAATATAGCTCTAGTTCTATGGTGATCGTCCTTTACAAGACCGGCAACTTTTACATCTAAGTTCAGAGCACTTATCACCTCTTCTGCAACTCCAACATGCCCCTTACCCCCATCTATTATTATGAGGTCCGCAAGCGTTTCAAAACCGGCATCCTTAGACCGTCTATGCCTCCTGTAAAGGACTTCCATAATCGCTGAATAATCGTCTATCTTGCCCTCGGTTTTTATCTTGAACTTTCTATAATCACTCTTCTTTTTATCTCCTTTTTCATATACCACCATAGCACCTACTGAATAGACCCCCATTATATTAGATATATCGTATAGCTCTATCCTGTTTGGTATTTTAGGCAGTGATAAAAGGTCTTTTAAAGAATTTAATAGGTTTTCTCTTTTTAATTTTTTTTCAAGCTGTTCTTTTTCGTCTTTCTCCAATATCTCTCTGGCATTTTCAGCGGCAAGGTCTACTAGCCTCTTCTTTTCGCCACGCTTTGGAACGTGTATAACCACCTTTTCTCCCTTTTTATCGCTTAACCCAGCCTCGTGAACTTCCTTTAAATCTATGTCAACCATCAGTTCTATCATTTTAGGTATATAAGGAGTTCCACTGTAGTACTGCAATACAAACTGTTCTATGATTTCGGAATATTCAGAATCTTCTGCTCCATATATAACATATTTTTCCCTGCCATTTAGGATCCCGCCCCTTACAAAAAACATGACTACCAATGCCGCCTTATCATTCTTGGCACAGGCTATTACATCCATCTCTGATTCACTCAAAGATGCTACGCTCTGCTTTTCATTTAGCTCCTTGATAGATGAAATCTCATCCCTCAGCATGGCGGCTCGTTCAAACTTTAAATCCTTAGAAGCCTGTAACATTTCAGTCTCTAGTAAAGTCAAAACATCTGAAGAACCACGTTTTAAGAAAGTCTTAACCCCATCTAGTGCAGCTTGATATTCTGAAGCCTTAGTCTTATCTATGCAGGGCCCCAAACACATCCCCATATGGTAGTAAAGACAGGGTTTTTTATAGGTTTTACTCATATTCCTGCTGCATTTTCTTATCGGATAAATTCGCTTTATAACTTCGAGCGCTTTGTTAAGAGCAAACACCCTTGTGTAGGGACCAAAGTATTCAGAACCGCCTTTTTTTACTTCCCTAGTCTTTACAACTCTAGGGTATTTCTCATTTGTGATTTTGACATAGGGAAAGGTCTTGTCATCTTTTAATAGTATATTAAACCTAGGCATATGCTTTTTGATAAGTGTGCCTTCAAGGATTAAAGCCTCTTTTTCATTGGCAGTTATTATGTACTCAAAGTCATCTATAAGGGTTACGAGACGTTGGGTTTTTCTGGGCTGAGATTTAAATCCATTAAAGTAACTGCTAACCCTGTTTTTTAGTTTTTTAGCCTTGCCGACATAGAGGATCGTCCCAGATTCATCCCTCATTATATAAACCCCTGGTAGGAGGGGGAGGTTATGGAGTTTTTCGCTAAAATCTTTCATACTAGCCCCTAATTACCGACCTCATCAACACTCTCGTTATCATCTTTTTAATCAGATGGAATTTCTTCTATCCTTATCCTCTCAAGGTCAGCGTATACAAATTCGCCACCCTTGTAATAGAAGGTTCCATAAAAGTTATCTCGGCTATTATAAATAACATCTAAAAATGGTCTATCGCCTTCGTATATATTGAGGTGGGGAATGTCTTCATCCATAATCCAATGTAGACTTCCCTCATTGCTTTCAACAATCTCTCCCTCAAAATCAAAGCACTCGTAGACAAATACAAGCCAATCTACCTCGTCATCAAAGAATGGGAAGGTCAAATGCCCCCTATAAGTAAGAGTCTTAGCCTCTAATCCAGTTTCTTCTCTGATTTCTCTTACAGCACATTCTTCAGGGGATTCTCCCCTTTCCAGTTTTCCTCCAACGCCATTGTACCTATACGAGTGTAAGTCAGCATTCTTCTTATCCCTTAAAAGCATAAGGGTGTGTCCTGATTTTCTAATATATATTAGGGTACTTACTATCAAGGCATTCCTCCATTTTACTTAAAACCAAGGTGTTTTCAATAAATATTGGCTTATATTATATAGCTTAGAAAATTAAAAGTAAATATTTAGAAAAATCGAAAAAAAAAGACTCAGAAAAATCGAAAAAAAAAGACTCCCCTCTCGGAAAGTCTTCTACCAAACTAAGTTTTTAAAAAATTAACTACTTAGCTTCAGGTGCTCCAACTGGGCAAACTGATTCACAAGCGCCACAGTCAATGCATTTTTCTGCGTCTATAACGAAGATATCTCCCTCAGTTATAGCGTTTACTGGACATTCTGGCTCGCAAGCTCCGCAAGCGATACAAGTATCTTTAATTACATAAGCCATGATATACCTCCTAATATTTTTGTCAATCTTTCGTTTTTTCTTTAAGTATTGTTTCTTTACCTTTGCAAGATGATTATCGCTTATTATCAATTGGTTTTCAATAAAAAAATAAAAAAAAACATCTTTTTTCTTAAGATGTAGTGATAATCAATATTACTGATAGCAAGACCTAAAACCCACTAAAATGCTAATGTTTGTAGTTTTTGGCTCTATTGCTTTATCCTAATGTTAAAATACTTAAGGAGGCTATTTTATCATATGATAATTTTTATCATATGAATCATAAAAAAAAACTTAAAGATCAAAATTTTATTTTTTTACCTGCCTTTCTACATATACATCAACCCTATTCACCGAAAAAATACCATTTATGATGTCCCATGCCTTGTATTTACCGGTTCTTTTAGTGTTAGATACAGGTATCAAAAGTTCTTTAGAACCTATTTCTAGCGTCTGCATTATCTTATTAAAGTTGGGTTTTATGTCTTTGTTTTTTAGTTTATCCATTTTGGTGCAGAAGAGGTATCCACTAAAACCAGCTTGTCTAATGTACTCATACATCATTTTATCTTGCTCATTTGGAATACGTCTTGCATCTACTAATAGAAATACTTCGAGGAGGTTTTCTCGTTCGTTAAGGTATTCTTCTATATATTTTCCCCACCTGAGTTTTTTAGTCTTAGAAACCTTTGCAAAGCCATAGCCTGGAAGGTCCACTACCCTAAATAATCCGTCTATGTCAAAAAAATTTATCAGCTGGGTTTTTCCAGGAGTGTTTCCTGTCTTAGCTAGGTTCTTTCTGCCTAAGAGCATATTTATCAAGGAAGACTTGCCCACGTTAGACCTCCCCGCAAATGCTATTTCGGGGAGGCTTGTGTCTGGATACTGACTCTTATTGGTACAGCTCTTTATAAAGCTGCTATTTTTTATCTTCACTAGGTACACTCCGTTTTGTTTCAAAGTCCTCTACTTGTTTTTTTGTGAGCTTTTTAGGTTTTTGGGTAAAGGCTGTTTCTATAACTGCATCCATATGCTTTACGGGAACAAAGTTTAGTTTGCTCACTATTTCTTCCGGTATCTTTTCAAGATCTTTTACATTTGTCTCAGGTATTATTACCGTTTTTATCCCATATCTGAGTGCAGCTAAAACCTTCTCCTTGAGTCCACCTATTTGAAGGACCCTCCCTCTTAAAGTTATTTCCCCTGTCATAGCTACATTTTTATCTACAGGTATTCCAGATAAGGCAGATGCAACTGCTGTTGCCATTGTAATACCAGCCGATGGTCCATCTTTTGGAACCGCACCCTCTGGTATATGGATGTGGATGTCATACTTTTTGTGGAAATAGGGGTCTATGCCCAGATCAGCTGCCCTAGAACGGATATATGATAGAGAGGCTGCTGCGGACTCCTTCATCACATCTCCCATCTTACCAGTTAGCTGAACCTTACCGCTTCCAGATAGTACATTGACTTCAATCTCTAGGGTTTCTCCACCTACAGATGTCCAAGCCAATCCGGTAACCACTCCAACCTTGTTCTTCGATGAGATTACATCATCTATTATCAAAGGTTGTCCCAGGTAGTGGGTTAAGTTCCTAGTACTTACAGAAACCTTTTTCTCCTTGCCCTCAACTATCTCGCATACAACCTTTCTACAGACCTTTCCGATTACCCTTTCAAGCTTTCTAACGCCCGCTTCCCTAGTATAAGAGCGTATAATCTTCTCTATAGCTGACTTAGAAAACTTTATCATACCCGGCTTTAAGCCATGTTCTTTCATCTGTTTGCTAACTAGGTAGTTTTTTGCAATCTCGTATTTTTCATACGAGGTATAGCTTGATAGTTCAATTACTTCCATCCTATCAAGTAAGGGTCTAGGAACTGTAGATAGGGTATTCGCGGTAGTTATAAACATTACCTTAGATAGGTCAAATGGAACTTCTAAGTACCTGTCCACAAAGTCGTTGTTCTGGTTCTTATCCAAAACTTCAAGAAGTGCACTTGCAGGGTCTCCCCTAAAGTCACTGGTAACCTTATCTATCTCGTCAAATAGGAACACTGGGTTCATCGTCCCCGCTTCCTTCATAGCATTGATTATCCTACCTGGTATCGCCCCTATATAGGTCCTTCTGTGCCCCCTTATCTCCGCCTCATCTCGAACTCCACCAAGAGACATCCTGGTAAATTTTCTGTTCATAGAACGGGCTATAGACTTAGCAATAGATGTCTTCCCAACTCCTGGAGGTCCAACTAAGCAGATTATAGACCCCTTGTAATCATCAGTCATCCTCCTTATGGCTAGGTGTTCCACAATCCTATCCTTTACATCTTTTAAGCCATAATGGTCTTCCTCAAGTATAGCTCTGGTCTTGGCTATATCTAAGGTATCCTCGGACAGAGTATTCCAAGGTAGGTCAAAGAAGATTTCAAGATAGTTCCTGATATTGGCACTCTCAGGCGAGGAGGAATTTGTCCTAGAATATCTATCTATTTCAGACTTTATCTTTTTTACTATATCTTCACTTAAATCTAAGGAGGCTAATTTTCGTCTAAACTCTTCAACCTCAACTTCATCATCGACGTTGTCACCGAGTTCGTCCCTTATTATCTTTAACTGCTCACGCAAAAAATATTCTTTTTGGTTTTGAGTGAGTCTATCCTTTACCTTTTCACTTAAGTCCCTCTCTACTCCCAATATTTCGATTTCGTCTTCAAGTATTTCATAGATTCTCTCAAGCCTTTGTCCAACGTCTACCTTCTCTAATATTTCTTGTTTTACACTAATCTGAAGGTGAATATTAGAAGCAACTGCATCGGCAAATCTAGAAATATCGGTAATTGAAGTCACAGCGTTCATAGCCTCAGAAGAAACCCTATTTGTCAAAGACATATATTCTTCATAAGATTTTAGTACAAGCCTCTTTAGCGCAACCAGTTTCACATGTCCAAATGTGTCTTTGGGTTCTTGTACAGCAACCTCTACCTCGAAAAAAGGAGTTTCCTTAAGTGTACTCAATATGATAGCTCTGTCGATACCCTCCACAAGGACCCTTATCACGTCTCCGGGCATCTTAAGCATCTGCTTTACCTTGGCCACAGTACCAGTTATGTAGAGGTCAGTCATTACAGGAAGCTCTACCTCTCCGTCTTTTTGAGTGCACAGCATTACAAGCTGTTCGTGTAGCATGGCGTGCTCTAAAGCCTTTATTGACTTATCACGCCCCACGTCAAAATGAGTTACAGTACCTGGAAATATGGTAAGTCCCCTTATGGGAATAAGGGGCAAGTCCAAAACTTCAATTTCTTTTTTGAATTCTTTTTTATCTTTCATAATATATCAGCCTTTTCTTGAATAAAATTTACCCTAGGAAGGCAAAAGGGCAAAACAAAACAGCCTAGAACGCCAAGCATCGTTAAAAAGAAAACAATCACATCAAATTCATAAAACTATGAGGCGGTTTCTTCTTCTAAGTCTAAGTGACCAACCTTATTAGCCTTCCTAATTTCTAGTTTAGGCTTTATGCTTTTTAATATGGCCTCTTCAGTAACTACGCACTTCTCTACGTCTTCCATATCTGGGATTTCGTACATAACATCTAGCATTAGATCTTCTAGAATAGTCCTAAGGCCCCTAGCGCCTGTGTTTTTTTCAATAGCTTTTGCAGCAATTGCTGTTAAAGAATCATCTTCAAATTCCAGCTCTACATCATCTATCTCAAAAAGCTTTGTGTACTGTTTAGTCAAGGCGTTTTTAGGCTCTTTTAGTATGTGAACTAGGTCTTCTACACCGAGCTCGTTTAGGGTTGCTATAATTGGAACCCTACCTATAAATTCAGGAATCAAGCCAAACTTTATAAGGTCTTCTGTCTCGACTTGTTTAAATAATTCACCTAAGCTCTGCTCTTTTTTAGTCTTTATGTCAGCACCAAATCCAAGCCCCTGCTGACCCACCCTCTTTCCTATCAGCTTTTCTAAACCATCAAAGGCTCCGCCTAGGATGAAGAGTATGTTAGTGGTGTCTACCTGCAAAAATTCTTGCTGGGGATGTTTTCTGCCGCCTTGTGGAGGAACGTTTACTATTGCTCCTTCTAGAGTTTTTAAGAGGGCTTGCTGTACACCCTCCCCCGATACATCTCTAGTAATCGATACGTTTTCAGATTTCCTGCTTATCTTGTCTACCTCATCAATATAGACTATTCCCCTCTCTGCAAGCTCTATATCGTAGTTTGCAGCTTGAACTAGCTTCAATAAGATATTTTCTACGTCTTCTCCTACATATCCAGCCTCAGTAAGGCTAGTTGCGTCAGCTATCGCAAAGGGAACTTGAAGTATCTTGGCTAGGGTCTGTGCCATATAGGTCTTACCGGTTCCAGTAGGTCCAATCAAAAGAACATTGCTCTTTTTAAGCTCAACGTCTTCCATATTTACATCTGAGAAAATCCTCTTGTAGTGATTGTAAACAGCAACAGAAAGCATTTTTTTTGCCGCCTCTTGCCCTATAACGTACTCATCCATAAGCTGCTTTATCTGGCTCGGCTTTGGAAGACTTTCAAACTTTTCACTATTTGAAAATTCTTCATCATCTCCAGTAATTATATCGTAGCATACGTCTATACACTCGTTACAAATATAAACGTCAGGACCTGCAATAAGCCTTTTAACCATATCTTGAGTCTTGCCACAAAAGGAGCAACTCATAACAGTATCTGGATTATATTTCATCTAAAACCTCTCTACTTTCGTTTGTCTAACACTTCATCTATAATGCCGTATTTAAGGGCTTCTGAAGCGGATAAGAAATTATCTCTATCTGTGTCTTTTTCAATCTGTTTAAGTGTCTTTCCAGTCATTTCGCTTAGCATTTTATTCATCTTTGCCTTGGTCTTCAAAATCCAGTCAGCATGTATTTTTATATCACTCGCCTGACCCCTAGCACCACCTAGTGGCTGGTGTATCATTATCTCTGAATTTGGCAAAGCGTATCTCTTTCCCTTTTTTCCTGCAGCCAAAAGAAATGCTCCCATGCTAGCTGCCATACCTACACATATGGTAGATACATCAGGCTTTATGTACTGCATGGTATCGTATATAGCCATACCAGCCGTTATAGAACCACCGGGGCTATTAATATAAAAATTTATGTCCTTGTCTGGATCGTCAGCTTCAAGGAATAACATCTGCGCAACGATTAAGCTAGCTGTAGTATCATTAACTTGCTCAGAAAGGAATATAACCCTATCCTTAAGCAGCCTTGAATATATGTCGTACGATCTTTCTCCTCTGTTCGTCTGTTCAATTACATAAGGCACTAATGGCATATTTGTCTCCTTTTATATTATTCTTCAGTATTTTCTTCTTCAGAAACAGCTTCCTCTACTGCAGCTTCAAACGCTTCTGGGTCAAATACTTCTTCTTCTTTAACGGGCTCAAGAACTTCAAGATCAACCTTTGTTAAAAGCTCTGCCAAGGCTTTTCTGCTCTTGATGTGGTTTTCGATAGGTTCATAGCCGTTCTTATCGTAGAATTTCTTGATCTCCTCATAGCTTCCACTACCATATTCCACAGCCTTTTTGATTTCTTCGTCAATCTCTTCTTCGCTTACTTCTGGTGATAGTTTGTCAACTAGGGCTCCCAAAACTAATTTGTGCTTCACAGAAGCCTCAGCGTTATCCCTTAGTTGGTCCTTGATGCCAGCTATATCCATACCTGTCATCTCTAGGTACTGGTCTAATGAGAACCCGTCATTTCTAAACCTGTAGTCTATATCTCTAAGTGAAGAATCTACCTCTGAATCTATCATAGATTCTGGAATGTCTATTACTGTTATGTCTGTAAGCGCCTTTATAGCAGCATTTTCCTTTTCTACTTCCAGTCTATCGTCATAAGCTTTCTTAGCCTTTTCTAGGTAATCTGCCTTGTATTCTTCTAGGGTGTCAAAGTCAGAGATGTCCATTGCGAAGTCATCATCTACCTCTGGCATTTCTTTAACCTTGTGTTCTTGAATCTTAACGGTAAATACTGCAGGCTTACCAGCTAAATCATCTTTTGCATAGTCTTCTGGGAAACTTATGTTTACATCAAATTCTTCGCCCACTTCTTTTCCTACAACCTGATCTTCAAACCCCTGGATAAATGCTCCAGATCCTAGTTCCAAAGTATGGTTTTCAGCAGAGCCACCTTCAAATTCTTTTCCATCTATCTTTCCAACAAAGTCTATTATTACAGTATCTCCAAGCTCAGCCTTCTTGCCTTCTGCAGGAACAAGCCTTGAGTTCATCTCTCTCTGTCTTTCAATCTCTTGGTCAAATGCTTCTTCTGTAAATTCTGGCATATATACCTTGCACTCAAGGTCATCATACTCTGGAAGTTCAACTACAGGCATTAGATCAACCTTAGCTTCTATCAAAATGTCTGAATCCTTTTCAAATTCTTTTATGTCTAGGTCCGGCTGTGAAACTACGTCAATTCCAAGCTCCTCGACAGCAACATCGTAAGCTTTAGGAAGTACTTCATTCAATGCGTCCTCATAAAAAACACCTTCCCCATACATATTCTCAATCATCTTTCTAGGAGCTTTACCCTTTCTAAATCCAGGAACGCTGTATCTCCCCTTAGTCTTCTTATAGACGACATCTATCGCCTTTTTATATTCGTCATTTCCTATAGTAAATTCAATAGTCGCCTTGTTACCTTCTCTTCCAAGCAGTTTTGCCATTATTTCCTCCATTCATAAATTCACGTCTATTCTATATACCCAATATTCCCCGATAATTTCACAAAGTCTAAAGTTTGAAAAAAAACTTATTCCTAAAAGCTCTTTAACTCATACATTTTACCCGAATTAAACTCCATTGTAAACGGTTTTTTTGTTTTGAATAAATTACTCTTTCAGTTTTGTTATTTAAAGCAAATTAGTGATATAATAATGCGTGTAAATTTAAAATCGCAAGCCCTTTAGAGGCACTTTATACGTAAAGAGAAAGGAAGTGATAAGATGGATTTATTTGAGTCAATAAAGGCTGAACTGAAAAAGAAAAACATATCTATAGTATTCCCTGAGGGAATAGAACCCAGAATCTTAGGAGCTGCTGCAAGGCTAAAAAAAGATGCCATCCTCGAACCCGTGCTAATTGGAAACATTGAAGAAGTTAAAAAAATCGCAAATGAAGGAGGCTTTGATATATCTGGAATCAGGATAGAAGACCCTGAATCATACGATAAGTTTGAAGAGATGGTAGACTCCTTTGTAGAGAGAAGAAAGGGAAAAGCTACACCTGAACAAGCTAGAGAAATTCTAAAAAACGTAAACTATTTTGGAACTATGCTCTGCCATATGGGAGAAGTTGATGGAATGGTTTCTGGTTCTATACACGCAACAGGAGACACTGTGAGACCTGCTCTTCAAATAATCAAAACCAAGCCAGGGGTATCCAGAACAAGTGGAGCCTTTGTAATGATATCACCAGAAAAGGAAAGGTTCGTATTTGCAGATTGTGCTATAAACATAAGCTTAACAGCTGATGAGATGGCAGAAGTTGCCGTTGAGAGCGCTAAGACAGCTAAGTCATTTGGAATAGATCCCAAAGTTGCTATGCTCAGTTTTTCAACAAAGGGTTCTGCAAATGCAGAAGAGGCAAAAAAAGTAGCTCTAGCAACTGAAAAAGCGAAGACCTTAGATCCAAACTTAGTGATAGATGGAGAACTCCAATTTGATGCCGCATTTGTGGAATCAGTTGGTGCAAAAAAAGCTCCAAATTCACCAGTAGCAGGTAGAGCAAATGTCTTTGTATTTCCAAGCCTAGAGGCTGGAAACATAGGCTACAAGATAGCTCAAAGGTTTGGAAAGTTCGAAGCAATCGGACCAGTACTACAAGGACTAAACAAGCCAGTAAACGACCTGTCTAGGGGTTGCAATGAAGAAGATGTTTATAAGCTAGCCATGATAACAGCAGCACAAGTATAAAACTAGACTATTTATATTCCCCCTAGTTACTAGAACTAGGGGGGGGGAAACAGTCTATAAAACACTTATGTCCAACTGTTTTTTTAATATTTTCAGGAGATAAAAGATGGAAAATTCAGAGAAAAAGATAACTATAAAACACGTTTTGATGTTTGTGTTTTGGGCAGTTGTACTAGCAGATGCGGTTATGCTCTACCTTAAATTTTTTACAGATGAATCCATTTCCAGTGGTGTAATTGCAATCTTCGGTGCAGTTACAGTATCTTCTGGAATTTTGGCATTTAAAACGCCAAAAGAAAAATAAAAGACAAACCTTCATCAAATATAACAAAGGTTTATCGACGTTGTAAGATCCACTTGTTCTCTTGGGTCAAAAAATCCACCATTAAATATGGTGCAGACTACCTGTAAACCCCTGATTTCTTTAGGAATACACAAAATCCAGCCTCTTATGTACGCTTTAAGTACACTGCGAGCCTGAATTTTGCTAGTTCCTAGAACTA
>PDWI01005257.1_pt1 | contig 16802 bp, 17 predicted proteins | sample 1430891 | NCBI WGS metagenome assembly PDWI01 (sample SAMN01162508, study PRJNA174530) | Oral metagenome, whole genome shotgun sequencing project. | biome: Marine environment; feature: Marine mammal; material: Swab sample of the gingival sulcus; isolation source: swab sample of gingival sulcus...
GAGAAGGGAGAGGAGTGGTGTTATCCTGCTCATTTTCACGTTCGCCGGGTTTGCAAGAATGGAGCGCTTCGCTGGCGTAGCACCAAGTGGGTAATGGTTACTACCCGTTGATCAGGTAAAGACATGGGCTGAGAGGAGATTGGCACAGGAATATGGCGCGTATTTTTCAGGCAGAAACTGCTTGGATATTTTGAGGAGAAGACGTTGAGAATTCAAGATGAAATCGGACGTCTAAAGAGAAATTATGTGTAAACGATCAAGTGCATTGAACATCAGTTTTGGTCAAAGCGTATCCGTATCTCCGTCCATTCTTCAGGAATACTGTGGAAACGTACTTCGCCGTTATGAAGCTGAATAATCCGTTTGACCATCGCCAACCCCAAGCCAAAGCCACCGGTTTCAGTTGATCGGGATTTCTCAGCCCGATAAAACTGATCGAAAACCAGCGCTTGATCTTCTGGTCGTACACCCGCCCCGGTATTGCCACAGATCACCTCAATATCATTTTTAGTCAGCCCACAGGACAGGTGGATTGTTCCGCCGGTGATATTATATTTGAGGGCATTGTCAAGCATATTGGAGAACGCCCGGCGCAGGAGCTGACGATTACCGGAAATGACCGACACCGCCAACTCCGTTTGTACGTTTATATTTCGATGTGTGGCCAACAAGACGTAATCGTCGACCAGCTCTCGAAGTATCATGGAGATGTCCAGTTGCTCTTTTGCGATCTCCCTCTGTGCCTCTAGCGCGGAGAGTTTCAACAGCGATTTGACCAATCGCTCCAGACGCGCCATCTCTTTTGAGAGTCGCTCCTGCTGTAATAGCAAATTTTCCGGTTCTTTTTGCTCAATGCCTCGTCCCAGCTTTTCCAGCGCAAGCCGCATTGTGCTAAGCGGGGTTTTCATCTCATGGGAGGTATCAAAGAGGAGATTTCGCTGCTTTTCAAAAGAGTATTGCAGACGATTGAGCATATCGTTCAAGGTCTGTGCCAGATCGGAAAATTCATCTTTTCCTTCAACCGGAAGACGTTCCTGCAAATTCTTCTCTCCGATTTTTTTTACCAGAGCATTTATCTGTCCTATCGGTTGCAGAATGCGCCCAACAACGACGAAACTGAGGGCAACAAGCACCGTAAATCCTGTGACAAGGCCCACAGCAGAAGCGAGGTAGAGGTGCCGGATATGATGATCGTAATTGGAGAGGCTGCGACCAATCAACACCTGAATAGGGCGGTCGTTGTGGGAAAAAGTGAAGTTGCCAAAGCGTATCGCATGATGTTTGCTGCCGTGCTTGCTCCCATGACAATGCCCGTTATAGCAGTCTCTTCTGACCGTTTTTGTTTTTCCAGATGGCGGCAGCAGGCGCAGAGGCAGATCTCTTCCGTCGGAATAGAGGACCTCTGCGCTTGAGGGGTTCATAAGCCGCAGCCAATAGCCCTGCAGCTCATCAATATGGTGTTGGTCAAAAGGCGTCTTGGAAGCGTTATGCTCTTGCCAGACCTCGATCACCCTTTTTGCTTCCTCATAGAGAAAATCATCAAGAAAGCTATAGCTTTGCTGCTGCGTGACAAATGCGGTTATCCCTGCGGCCATCCCCCCTGCGACAAGACTCAATCCCATCACCAGCGCTGTTATTCGGGTACGGGCTTTCATTCTTTATCCTCAATGATATAGCCCACACCCCGAACGGTTCGAATAATTCGATCCGTTGAGGTATCACCGATCTTACGCCGCAAATTTTTGATATGGACATCAATGAAATTGGACATACTGAAGAGGTCGAACTCTTCGCCCCATACTTTTTCAACCAGATTATAGCGATTGACCATTCGTCCTTTGTTGTGCAGAAGATATTCAAGAATGTCAAATTCCCGAGGGGTCAGTTCAAGGATTCTCCCACCGCGTAACACTTCTCTGGTAACCGTATTCAGGGTAATACCTTTCACAGAGAAGATGCTTTGTGCCTGGCTGCCCGGTCGTCGCAGCAGCGCCCGTACTCTGGCAAGAAATTCTATTTCTGAAAAAGGTTTGGCAAGATAATCATCAGCGCCCAAGTCAAGGCCGTAAACACGGTCGTTCACCTCTCCACGGGCTGTGAGCATGAGCACTGGCGTCGTATCGCCTCCAGCCCGAAGCGCTTTGAGCATCGAGAGGCCGTCCATGACAGGCATCATCACGTCAAGAACGATACCGTCACAGGGGTTATCTATCAATTTTTCCAGGGCGTCTTCGCCATTGGCGGCACTTTCTACGCGGTAACGCTGCTCTTTCAGCAGAGCTGCCAGTTGCTCACGCAGAACCTGATCATCGTCAACCAGTAAAATTTTCATTACCACCTCCAACGAAGTGTTTATCATTGCTTGCAATCCCTTATGAAGGGACTGCAAGACCTCGTTGCTGCAATATCAGGAAAAGCGTCATTCATGATGAGCCACAAAGCGCTTACCTGAAGAGGAAGGGGCGCAGCCCCCTCCTTTTATGCTGTACTAGTGCAGCGAGTTTTTTCCCTGTCATTAACAACGTCCACCATGATGTCCACCGCCATGATGCCCGCGGTCGTGCCCGCCATGATGTCTGCCGCCGTGCCTGTCATGATGTCTGCCACCGTGACCATGTCGTTCGCTTTCGTGATCCCTGCAGTGCCCATCGTGATCACACTTGCCGAATGTAGGCCACCAAAGATATGTTTTTCCCTCACGCTCTTCTGAGGAATTTTCAGCGTGATGTTGAGCGTCTGTTATCATCGTGTTGGAAGTCACACTATCACTTGCATGTGCGTTTTTTGATAGAGCGTCTTGCTGATCAGCGAATGCTGCAGAAACGAGCGTAACACCAGCTACTACTGTCATAATAGAAATTGTCGCAATGTTTTTTGTCATTTTTTTCCTCCTGTAGGTATTAATTTGTTCTTTGCGGAAACATTTTTCTGCCGTGTACAGTGTTCACTATACAGGAGAAATATGAAGTGAAGATGAAGATCGTTATTTTTTTCAAAAAAAAGTGATGGCTCTGGTCTTAATCGCCATTTTTTCCGGCATCACAGCTTGGATGCTGAAGACGTCGCCATGTCGTGAGAAAGCGTGAAGAAGTTTTTTGGCATTGGCACAAAAGAGGGCCTCTGTATTCAGGGTGGACAGGCCCTCTTTTGCGCTTGTTAGCCCCATTCAGGCAGGCATGTCACATAGTAAGCCGGTGATCGTCGTGGCCATCGAACGGAGAAGAAGCCAACAAGAGGTCGCGCCGGTATCCAACACTCCTCGGGACCGTTCTCCCAGACGGCTGGCCCGTCCGATTTTTGCGACCATCTCTTTGGTGGATTCTTTACCGGCCTCGGCCGCCTCCGTCATCTTCTGGAGAGCTTCCACAAATGTATCCCCCTCGTTAAGAGCCTTTTCATAACTCTCTAATGCGGGAATGAGGGTATCCATCAGGGTCTTATCACCGACTGTAGCTTTGCTCAGGCCCTGGATGCCGCGAATGGCCGCTTGCAACATCTCTAAAAAGGTCTGGGCGTCGATCTCGTCTTTCCCTTTGCACACTTTGGCCATTTCTCTGAAAAATGTGCCATAGAGTGGGCCCATCGATCCGCCGATTTCCATCAGCAACACCGTTCCCAGGGTATGTATCGCTGTGCTGAAATCGATGTTCTTGTCTTGTATGCGCTCCAGACACATGGTGAAACCTTTGTTCATATTGATGCCGTGATCGCCATCGCCGATGGCTCCGTCAAGTTCGCTTAAATAGGCGGCATTTTCTTGAATTGTCTCGATCAAATTCTCCACAAGCACTTTGCCGTCTGCATTTCGAAACGCTGTCATAATCTTCCTTTCCATGTAAATGCATTTCTCCTGGTCGGTTTCTAATCCCATCTGGGGGAAATGCTGAAATTCAGGTTAATGCGTTTTTTCAAAAATATCGTTTAATAGTTTGAACTGCCATAATGACAGTATTTTTAGCCACACTGAAAGAAGCTTGAAGAATATCTGCATACTAATCACATCGTGTTTACCGTGCCGGGCTAGTCTGATAGCACGGAGTTCTTTCACCACATTCGCAGTACGTTCTGAGTCTCTCCATACTTCGTTCGCAGACCTCACCTCCTTTGAAAAAATACAGCTTTTTGCTGCTTACCCCCGTTCAGATGAGTATTGATACAAAATCGCTCTATCATACGTTCCGCATTGTCAAGTTCATTCTGTTTCTTAATAAACTTTTATCTGATAATGGGTTGAGCGAAGCGATGGAGATATTGTCCTTTTGCGTGAGCTGTGCTGGATGTTGTGCGATTCTTATGACGGCTCTATCACCCTTTGGCTATTGGGCAAGGATGATGCCAAAAGATCATCATGAGCATATTTGAACTTTAAGCCATTCTCATAGCAATAAATATACGTCATGATAAAATAAGGCTTGACATGTGAAGGCGTTTCAGATTGTGAGATTTTCAAAAATCGCACAGTCATAAACACCTTCATCTGTTCATCAGCCTAAGGGTATGGCGAAACGAATTATCATGATTACCCTGCATCAATTGACTCCGCTGTTCGCTGGATTACGCTTACAGAATCGTTTATGAAAGCTATGGAAGACAAAAAAACGGCAGGGGGCACGACGCGGCCTGCCAGGCGGCGGCTGATGCTCTATATGATATCCGTCTTTCTGTTCTGGGTCGGACAATCGCTCTATCTTCCAACCCTGCCGCTGTATGTGAAGACGAAAATCGACGATCTCAGCATGGTTGGCGTGGTTCTCTCCATGTATGGCTTGTGGCAGACGATTGTCAGGATACCGCTGGGGATCGCCTCGGATTGGACCGGGAGGCGCAAGCCCTTTATTTTGGGGGGATTCATCTGTCTCGGGTTGGGCAACTGGATGATGGGAGCAGCCGGCCATATCTCGCTGCTGATCCTGGGCAGAATGCTCACGGGCATCGCTGTCGGAGTCTGGGTCCTGCTGGTTGTAGGGTTTACGAGCTTGTTTCCTGCTTCGGAGGTCATTCGGGCGGCGGCGATGATTACACTGGTCAGCTCCTTTGGCCGTATGAGCGGAGCCCTGCTGACCGGAGTGCTGAATACGTTAAGCAGAGGTTATACTCTGGCATTTTTTCTGGCTGCGGCTGCGGCAACCGCAGGAGCAAGCGCCATGCTGCCGTTGCACGAGCCGCACCGCACGCCAAAGCGCTCGACGCTGCGCGGGCTGTGGCAACTGCTGCGGCGGGAGGATGTGTGGCTTCCGTCCTGCCTGAATATCGTGGTCCAATATGCATCTTGGGCGTCTGTCTTCGGCTTTGTCCCGATTTTAGCTCAGCAGCTCGGTGTCTCCGACGTATCCCAGAGCATGCTGGTGAGCGTGAACATCGTCTGCGTTGTCCTGGGCAATGCTGTGTCGTCCTGTGTCATCACACGCAGCGGGCCGTATCAGCTGATGTATTCGAGTTTTGTGCTGACAGCCGCCGGACTCATAGCTGCCGCATTGGCCACAGGCCTGCCGGCGTTGTGGTGTGCAAGTTTCGCGATCGGGCTGTCCTGGGGAATCGGCTATCCACTGTTCATGGGCTTGAGCGTGGAGTTTGTCGCCGAAGAGCAGCGTTCCACGGCCATGGGGATGCATCAGGCCATCTACGGTCTCGGCATGTTTGCCGGTCCCTGGTTGAGTGGTATCTTTGCAGATCTCAGCGGCATTCGTCCGATGCTTGCAGGCACTGCTCTTGTCTGCACAGGGCTGGGCATTTTCGGTAGTACCCGGCTCATGTTGCTTCATCAGCGCCTGCGCTCAGTCCACCACCAGCAGTGAGCGTAAATGCGGCAGCAGCTATTGCGCGACCCGAATTCCCACCGGTCAGAACTCTATACACGCTGCTTGGTGAGACAGCAACAACATCTGCATCAAGCAGCATAAAACACAAGCGGCGATAGCCTTCAGCAGGATGTGCTTCTTCGTGTTGAACAATCCGCTCCTTATATTATGCAGGGTCACAGCGATTCTCTTCAAAAATGCATTTTCTTTTGTCAGGAATACCGCTGATTTTCCTGAATTCAAGGTCATAAGTAACCCATATCTTTCATGTAGTATTGATAGTATAAAAATATTCCAATGACAACCAGTCCTAAACCTACCACTTTAAGGGTTTCTGGAGCAAAAAGTAAGAGAACACCAATGAGGATAGTTGGGATAATATATTTTGGCATCATTTTAATCGTTGATAAGTCCCCAAAACCTCCAGAGAGGAGATATTTGATATTTGATAAATTGAATTGTCAAATATCATTGTATTCCCACGAACTTTCAACATTCCCGTTCTGATTCTGTTAGGTTCCATGGGCTGGTTTGGTACAAAATTGTTAAGCATCATCACTGATTCCTCCTTCTATTCTTACTTATTAATATTATAAGCATTAAAACTACGTTTTTAGCTTAGCAAGACTTCCCCCTCTCTTAAAGATCGCTAACGCTCAGTTTGGGGTGGCGAAACCCGCCCTTGAGCGAGAGCAACCACATGAACACCGCCACAAGACCTTGACGACGGGCACGGAACATGGCACAACCACCAGAACGTTAGGCGAGAGACGTTTGCTGAAATTGGCACAGCGGACAAAAGTCCCCTGTATACGTATTATTATCGCCTTTTCATTTTCTAAATATTTTCTTTTATTTGTCTTTTTTCATAAGACCTTCTTTCCTTGTTTCGATTTCTGGTATGAGTGTACGAAAACCAGGGAAGCCTGTCAAGTTTTTCAGGCTGTTGGCGAACAATCCCGATATGAAAGATGTGACGTGCCTACAGTAAGGTTGATATGAGGAATCACGACGAATAGGGCTTCAAACCGTCTTTCATTACAGCGCGGGGCGATAGAGCCCGGCGCGGCGCCTGAACGCGTTCGGTTATGCAGCTTATGCTGTTCCGCTGTCGCTGCGCCTTGTATGGCATGTCGGATCAACACGAAATTTGACGGCGCAGGGGCAACAGCGTCCGGTCACTCTCTGCCTTTCAGACACAACTCATCAGTGTTTTTTCTGCTTCACTCGTTTCTCGTGTCGTGAGTGCGGTCGTGTGTATCGCGTCTTTGAATAGCCTGAAGCTTGCCTTTCAGCACTCAAACGGTTCGAACAAGACGACGACACGAGCATGACGGCTCCCAACACGAGCAAGAGGATCCCTGCTCCACTAGACCATGCAGTTTTCCACCAGGACATGTTGCTAGGAATGAGTACGGCCTGTTGCGGATGCTCCGGATTATAATAGATATCAATCAGCATGGCCTTTGGATACTGTTCTGTGCTCCATTGTGTTGCACGACGCCTGTTTTCTGCCCGGGTAAAGCCTTGAAATCGTTTCTCAAGAGGAATGGTATACCGATACGTCCGCGCATCTCGGGAGAATCCCTGGTCATCAATGGTATATGCGCAGACCACCAGTGGTTCAGCATAATAGAATCGATGCACATTGCCTGTTCTCCCTATCCCTTGCTCTCTATAGCGTTCTTGGGACGCTGAGATGATAACTTCACAGGAGGTTGCCGGCCACGCCTTACTGGCGTGAGAGACCGTAGATGCCTCAAACGTACTCCACAGTAATGAAAGCCCATCCCTATCAATGCGAGGCAACAGACGGTCCACCATATTCTTCCAAGCGGCCCTGCCGAGACACTCAGACGCTGTAATCGCCGGACAATCTGCACGGTGTGCTGTTGAATACGGCTGCTTCTCACTGCACACCATTCAATCTCCTTTCGTCTCGTTGGTCTTCAGAAAATTGGTCTGTACGAGGCATGCTCTCCATCATGGCGCTCATCTGAGTGGCAAACTCACGACTAGGAAATGGTCGATCGTTCAACGATGATGCTTATGAGGAAGAATGTCAGAAAAGCTCTCCAGCAACTTTTTTCTTAGTGAGTGAATAACGATATCTCACCCACCAGTGAAGTCTTGATGTCTGGGGTAGATTTGGAGCATTAGCCCAACTTTTCGCCTTAAGTTGTTTTGGCTATACTCCATGCTCAATACTTTTCCGCATAACGGTTATCTGATAATCTTGTATTTTTTGTTCATATTCATCGCTTCGGCAAAAAACAGCGGAGGACAGAGGAAAATTAAGACCTAAACTCATAGCACATTTCGTCAGATGATTATCATCTGTCACAAATATATTTGTCAAAATTCTTAAAGCAGCGTAAATTATCTCAAAATCTTCAGGCTGATTGTTCTAATGCTTCTGAGGAAGAAGCTTCTTTATCAAAAATATCTATATATGATAAAACTGTGATGTCATCTTCCTGTAATATTTGCCTAAATTAATTACATAATTCCTCAAAAAATTGTCGTTGTTGTAGCAAATCTCGATGCTCTTGTTCTAAATACCGCATCTGCTCCATTCCTGTTATATGATTTGTCAAGAAACAAGCAAGAGAAGTATTGCCACCATGGTATTTATTGCTCAACGTATTTACTGAATGTGGGTTATCGTCTTTAGTTAGGTGTGATTGTGCCCACTTGCCTCTGCCTTCTGATGGTTTTTACCTCCAACACCTCGAAATGCCATATATTTTTCAAATATACACTTTTCAAATGTATACCGAGTGGTTTTTATATCGGTAATAAAATCAGGTAATTTATGTCCTTTATGTTAAGCGACAAATGCCTTGAGAAGTACGTTTGTATCAAGAAAAACAATAATTTCGTCCTTATCTTCATTCATGTGATTTTATCCACTATGTTTGTAATACTTCAAGGGATAACGCAGAGTTAACCGGCGAGTGAAACAACGTGTTATGTAATATTTACCGAGAATTACTTTTTACAAAAATAGCTTGCATTTTGTTTCCTAAAAGACTTGATTCTTCAATCTCAAATCCATGCTTATGAAGCATTTCTCGTATACCATTAACTGTAAGAGTTTGAGCAAAAGGTGATGGTTTCCCATATGTTTTAAGGTAGCGATATATCATGAATATTTTGTTTAGCATTGTCATGCCTTCGCTGGTAAAACTGATAACTATGAATTGACCGTTTTCTTTTAACACTCTTTTACATTCTATAATAGCGTTTTCTGGTTCGGGAATGATGTGTAAAAGATTTGCCATAAAGACGGTATCAAAACTGTGATCAGAGTAGGGGAGGTTAAAGCAGTTAGCTTTTTCCACCTTGATATTTTCGTATATTTTCAATCTTTTTTTTGCGACAATCACCATCTCATCTGAGAAATCTGTAGCAGTCAAGTTAGTTGCATTTTTGCTAAGTATTTTTGAATATGTCCCATTTCCACAACCTAGTTCCAACGTATTTTTCAAATTTTGTAGTTGTTCTATTTTTTGAAAAATTATCGACATCTCACGACTGCCAACAACATAATTATTCCTTTCTTCAAAATCTTCTGCAAATTTTGACCAGTACTGTTCTTTTTCCATTGAGTACTCCCCTTTTTTACATAACGCTGAGTTCAGGAGCGGTGGGATTTTACAGCACTGAGTTGTAAGCTACCTGTGCATTTTGTATGTGCAAGAGCGTTGAAAATACCGCGAGCCTCCCGCCGTCCCTTGAAACGACTTGTTCGTTGAACTATTTGGGATTCCAGTCAACCCACATCATGTTTTGAGCTGTTAACGGATGCGTGGAACTAAGGAGAATTTTTACTATTCTTGCATCATTGGGAACCGAATCGTAGAAACGAATGTCTAGCCCTCCTCCAGCACCAATTATTATAGGGTAATAATGTGCTCCTTTATCAGAAATCATCGCAACCGTAATTCTTACCAACTTACCATCTTGCAGTTTGATATCTTTCCATGGTGGTTCTGGTGTCCATGCCTCGTTCAGTTGCATGCGAATGCTAAGAGATTTATTTGTGCGATGGAGAGGCTGTTCGAGTTCTAACACTATTGGTTTATCACAGAGCATTAGAGGTGCTTTTGAAAGTGTGATAATCGTTGAACTTTTCGAGCAACCTGATATGCTTCCAATATATGTGAATATCCCGATTAACGCACATATAAGGAATAATTTTAAGTAGTATGTTTGTTTAGTCATACTTTTGCCCTTCAAAAAGCTAACACCGCTGGTTAGCACAATAGCTCGACAGAAACTCCACCTCTTATGCTCTGGAAACGAGATGCTGTCTCTGTACTGACGAAATGCGATTGCATCTGTCAGACCGTAAATTGACAGGCTACAGATAGAGTATTTACGCGTGACACCTGTCTCCTTTTTTATTGTGTGTCACGTCTCTGTGCTTTTCGCAAGTGTATTCCATGCCAGCAAACGCTGAAAACGAACATCCCCAGAACCATACTCAAAAAGACGACTTTTGCAGACAAGATAATGAGGCGGCTGAACGAATCGAGATCATGAGCTAAAGGAACTGTAGACATTCCGTAGATCCCCCCTGCGAGACTTGCCATTGTGCTCAATACACTCCATATCCATATTTTGGTCGATGCAGAAACGCCTAAATATGCTGGCACAGGGTTCCGTGGTGCATGCGTGTACCATCGCCAATACCACCAAAGAAGAAGCAGGGTACCACACACAGTTCCTCCATGTTGCAGGAGTTTGTAGACCCTGAACGTTCCATGATGCGTGCTAAGAAGCGGCATACGGAGCAATGCCACATGACGTACTGTCCATCCGTAGAAATGTGTGCAGGAATCCCAAAGAATATGAGTCAATGTCCCAGCAAATAATGACAGTATCACGTTCAATATCCTGGTGTTCGGAGACAAGAAGCGAAAATCCTGCATCACGGAAGATCATACGTTCCTGATGATTTTGGGGCAAGAGGGAAAACAAGGGGGATTTAAGAACCCGATGAAACACCCATAACACAAGCAGTCCGACAGGGAGACAAAACAGGAACACACCCTGTAACGTATGGCCAAATTGGGCATTGTGTGATACACGAAAGAAATAGAAGAAGTCTGGCGACATACTGCCAACAATCAGCGCTGAAAGACAGAGATTGTAACGAGTCAGAGGCACGGCGATCACCGGATGAGCGCATATTGCAGGCATCTCTCTCCTCTCAATTTCAATCTTGAATAGGTCATGAATCGCATACTACTCATTGTCATCAATCTTTTGTCGTTCAACCTGATAGCCATTCAAGGTGTACAGAAATCCAGCTTCTATGACCAACTTCCTGGTTACAAAAGAAATATTCTGCTCCTCTGTAGCGCCGATGACTTCCCGATATTCAACGTCATGAGAACCGGGGGTCAAGCGATAGGAAACGCTCCCATCATCAGCAAATTCTACCCAATCAGGATGAACTCTCACATGGTCAATTCGGTGGACGGACAGGTTTTTTTCAACAGCCAGATGCGTTTCTGGGCGCTGTATCGTCTCTGCATGTGGTGGCATGATTGTTAGAACACCATAGGGATCTTCTTCAGTTCGTTGATGCCAAAATTCGAATGGGTCTGTTTTGATAAGGAGATAGTGATGATTTACTAAAACAGCAAAGAGTGATTTCCCCTCTATGATACCATGTGCAGATTCACCACGCACTGGAACCCAATAGGCTTGCCCCTCATCATCAAATGTGGCCGGTAACAGAGTATAAGTGGTAAATTTCCGAACGTCTTGACAATAGGCGCTAAACGACTTGTAATAGGTTGAATGTTCAAAGACATTCAGCGAGTCTTTTGTCCAGTATTACGCCGCATTTTCATCGTCTCCTGCCCGAGCAGCTTCGATGAAGGCTTTGGCAATGTCGCGGGGTTTCCGTCCATTTTTATCGCGACGAACTCTTAGCATTTCTATGACTGCTCTATGAAATTCCTCTCCAATAAGTCCGGGATCGGCAATCAAGTACAGAACACTACTTGCCAATATCACTGTAAGCACGATAAAGCATAGAACCTTGCCAACACGTTTAACACCTGAGTTCTTCATATTTAGGTGTATCTCCATCGCATAAACATTTCCATTCGGGCTGACTTTTGTGATACGCAAGACAGCCACCTATCGAACTCCCGAGTTGTCTCATCGCTTCTGCGTCCTGTGCTGAATTTTCTAGAAATCGTTGACATTCAGCCTTAAGAAGGTCGGTCACCTGCTCTCCATTTGGTAAGGAGCCTAATTTGATAGCACCAGTTTCCTTGAGAAATACTTCCCATTGTTGAGCAATATCAAAGAACATTGAAGAGGCTGCGGCTACCCGATTATATGGGCGAGACGTATACGGAACGATGCTGTGCATAAACTCAGTATAGCGTTCTCGATCCTCTTGTAGCATATTTGTGGCAAAGGTTCTCCCTAACCAATTGCTTACCAGATCTTCTGGACTGTACGCACTAGGATTACCTGTTCGTACCTGATATTCCTCCCACTGATCAGCCAAAAATTTAGCCCAGGAAACCGGGAGTCCAACTTGATAGACCATTTTGGCATTATTAAAAAAATGAGCATGATCAATCCATCCGTATTTGCAAGTATAGACAAATTTATTTGTAATCCGATGAGAAAGAATTCCGAAACCTTTTTTTTAAGGCTTCTTCCGACAAAGCTTCCGAAAAACCGTAGTCGATAATGATTTCGAGAAAGGCTGAGGATGTAGTTTTCCAGAGGATCAGAAGTCTGTCTGAGTTCATATTCAAGTTGTAGATCTGCCTGTTCTTGAAGTTGATCGATAAGCCATACAGATTTTTCAGGAGAGATGATCGTCCCATGTCCATGACTACAGGGATAGAGTCCTTGAGCATCGGAGAACCTTATTGGATTATTTTTGCTATACAGAAAAAGATTATAGTCTCCTGTCATTCCTATCGGATCACTCCTTAAATACCGCCCGATCCCCGGATCATGGTAGCGCTGGAAATTATAAAGCAATCCTGTACCGGCATCGAAATACTGCCCAGGAAAGCGCAGATTATTCGTCACCGTTTCAACATCAATAATTGCCTCCCCGAACGCCGTATACTGTGCCGACCAGACTACTGTGCCACTACCATCCACGAGTTTCTGGGGCGTCCCCAAATGATTCGTTCTGAGACCAATAATACGCACCGTCCTGTTTCAGCCACAAGGGGTCAGTCGTCCAGGGGCTCTCCGGCTTGTAGCTATACGACCGACGTTCATTCCCGCTGGCATCATATTCGGCAATCAAGCCTTCTTCGCTAACGGATTTATGACACTACCAACGAGTAGATGGTACAGCAGTTAAATAATCCTACTGTACAAATGGCTCTTGCGTAAGTCCTGTTATTGACCGAATGAAGGTAAATCGTCCCAAAGCAGCAATTAATGCATCACTGCTCGGAAAGTGATCGAACTAGCCGTACCCGAGCTCATTTTGGCTGCGGTGTTGAATTTGATAAAAATGAAGAAGTAATGTTTTCATGTCGGACAGGATATTGCCTGGCGCTCTTGAGAATCTATTATTTACTTCACATTTTTGGTGTACGTATTAACAAGAGTTTCTCGCTATAATGGCAGCGGTACGTTTTTCCAGGACGTACGGCTCTCCAGTACGTGTTAACTACGTTTCTGACTATCGTACGTACCGCGATGTATTCTTGTTGTGACATTCCTGACAGATGAACAATGTTTTCCGTCGTAACACAAACAATCGTTCCCTGACACCTACGTCAGCGATCTGGTGTCGTTGAGATTCTTCCATGTTGATAATGACGTTCTCAAGTATTGAGAAGCTCTATTCATCCTTCCGGCAGACAACAATTCCCTTCTTTTGCAGACATTTGTTGCAGGAAATACAAGCAGTCAGGTAAGTAGAGTCTTTCATCCATTTGTTAATAATCCCGGCATCGTGAATGAGAGGACGTGAGATAGCAAATGCATCGCATGTGCGTCCAATATGCTTGTTCATGATAGCTGGGGTTCGCCAGCCGCCAATGCCAATCACGGGGACCTTGCCGTCACCCTCACCACCGACAGCCGCTCTGACTTTGGCAGCAGCCTCAGCAAAATAGCCTTCGCCGTTTTTGCCCTCCCGACCTGCTTTCGCCAGCCTTGCCGGCTTCATTGTGTTGCCGCCTGCCGGAGAGCCGCCTGAGACGACTAATCCGTTGACACCGGCTTCTACGATATGACGCGCAAAAAAGATCATATCCTCGTGGGTAATCCCCCCTTCAACACCATCCTCGCTGTTGATTTTAGCGGTAACAGGCCAATCGTCGACGGCCTGCCTGATCGCCTTGACAATTTCAACTCCGAGACGGGAACGATTCTCAAGACATCCTCCCCACTTGTCGGTCCTGTGGTTCCACAGAGGACTGAGCCAGCCGCTTGCACCAAAACCGTGGGCAAAGTGGAGTTCAACACCGTCAAAACCCGCTGTTTTGCAACGTAGCGCCGCTGCTGCCCATTTCTCAATCACCGCGAAGATTTGCTCTTCACTGGCCGCAGGACAGGTTTCACCTGTACCGCCCATTTGTACAAAGGGATCGGTTGTTTCATCAGCAGCGAATGTATCAAGATAGGTGGTTCTGACCAGGGGAAGACGCCATATTCCGGTATGAACGATCTGACAGAAGAGTTTAACCTCTCTATCAGCGGCGTGAACGGCCTCTGTCAATTTTTTCAGCCCGGCAATGCGCGAGTCATTTTCCGCACCGATCATGGCTGGCATCATGACTCCCTCCTGTGCAACGAAAGCAAAACCCGTGCTGATGAGGGCGCAACCACCCTCCGCATACTCCACATAGCGAGCAATGAGTTCGTCTGTGACATCACCCGCAGGGCTGGACGCCGCCAACCATGTTGCGCTTCTGAACAGCCGATGTTTGAGTGTAAGAGAGCCGATTTCAATGGGTTCAAATATGTTCATAATTTATGTAAGTTCCATATCACACTACGTTAAATTTTTATTGCAATCCCGCTTTGAGACACAGCTCCAATAAAGGAGACAGTCTCAAAAGGATTAAGGCCCAGGGATATAAAGAGATATTGTTTGTGGGAGATTCGACGACAGATTCTGAGATAGGCTTCTGCCGCACATGTCTACTTTTTACCCATTCTTCTCCCTCGCTCTGGTGAGCATGTTGAGAACAAAGATCGGGATCATCACCGAAAGCAACAGAAAGATGCCGACCACGGAAGCAGGGCCATAGAGATCGCTCCGAATCTGCGCGTACGTTTCAACGGTCAGCGTCTTCCATTTTGCGGAAAAAATGATAATAGTACATGTGAGATCGGCCACTGAAGTCGTCCAGGCCAATAGGCCGCCGGAGATAATGCCGGGCAGAATCATGCGGGTTGTGACGCGAAAGAATGTCCGAACCGGCGGGATTCCCAAATTCACCGACGCCTCCTCGACATTCGGATTGACTTGAGCTAAAATTGAGGACACGGTTCGTACCGGATGGGGCAACCGTCTGACGAAATACGCGATCATCAGAATAGCTCCGGAACCTGTTAATATCAGTGGTCCCTTCGAATAGGCAAGGATTAAGCCGATCCCCAGCAGCACCCCAGGGATGCCAAGGGGAAGAGAAACCCATGCATCCAGAAATGTGGCCAGGGTTTTCCCTTTCCTGACAATCACATAACCGATCAGGCTGCCCAGCAGAAGATCAAAAACCATCGAAACCGTTGCCAGGGTATATGAATTCTTCAACGGCCTCTTGATGGCATACATGGTTTCCCGATAGTTGTCCAGGGTCCAGGTCCCGTATTTCAAGACAGGGCCGTCGGAAGCTGTAAAGGACGAAATCACAATGGTCGTGATCGGCAGCAAGGAGACCACAAAGACCAGCAGAAATAAGCTGGTTAAGATCATTTTCTTTAAGGGTTTGGGTTCAAGAAGAACGGGCTTCCGTATGCCACTGGACATGAAACTCCTTTTTTTCAGGTATACTCGCTGAAATATCAGGATGGTCATTGAGATCGAAAGCAAAATGGTCGCTCCGGTCGAGGCCATAACCGGCGGCCCGCCAAGCTCTGAAGTAAACTCTCCATACACCAGGGTTGTCAGGACCGGAACCCCGACCCCGATAATTGCCGGAATTCCAAAGGCATCGATGATCAGGATAAACACCATGAGAGCCGCATTTAAGATCGAAGGGGTGGCGCTGGGAATAGTAACAGTCCAAAAACGCCTGAAATTGGATGCTCCCAGATTATGCGCGGCTTCTTCCAGGGTCGGGTCGAGCGTCTGAAACGCTCCGGTCATCAGGATGAACCCAAGCGGATAATAGGATAAAATAAACACCGTCAAAACGCCCCAAAACCCTCCAATGGTGGGGATGGCAATATCGAAACCTTTGAAAAACTTCGTAATCAGCCCAAACTGCCCAAACAGAATCAGCCAGGTATACGCTCCGATAAACGCTGGGGTCAGATAGGGTATCCAGATCACGGTTCCGATAACAGTACGTCCGTATATGTTATATCTGGTGTAAAAATACGCCAGAGGAATACAAAGGATGAGAATCCCCAGGGTTCCTAACACTCCGAGCAGCAGCGTATTGATCAGCGCTTTATAATAATACGGAATCGTAAAGAACTTGATATAGCTTGCAAAGGAAACCGTTTTTCCCGGGACAGAGAACAAACTGGATTTGATCACAGTCACCACAGGATAGAGCAGAAAGAGTAAAAAACTGACAACAGTAATCCCAACCGGGACAGTCCAGATATCAAAATACTTTCTATTAAGGCGAATCATTCTCAATTGACGATCGCTGATTGACCGTTTTCAACCAGCAACTATACATGTTCAGGAAAGACAATCATATCTTTGAGAGAAAATCTCACGTTCAGTTCTCTACCTTCTTCGAGTAGGTCATCATAGTCAGGGTTATTGACTGCGATCTGAAATCTTTCGCCTGTCCGAGTCTCTGCCGTAAT
>PDWI01009849.1_pt1 | contig 16801 bp, 12 predicted proteins | sample 1430891 | NCBI WGS metagenome assembly PDWI01 (sample SAMN01162508, study PRJNA174530) | Oral metagenome, whole genome shotgun sequencing project. | biome: Marine environment; feature: Marine mammal; material: Swab sample of the gingival sulcus; isolation source: swab sample of gingival sulcus...
GTGCTGTGGACTCTGCGTTTCTTTGCCATGATAGACACCTCCATGATCGCTGATAGTAAACGATCTTATTTTGGTGTCCATTTTTTCAGGCAGGATCAGTTGTGAGAGGCTGGATCGACTCAGCCCTAGAAGCTTGGTCTGCTTGCTGAGGCTTCGCTTCTTGTTGTTCCGGTCGACCAAGGACTTCCTTCGGCTGCGACTCATTTGCCGAGGGCCTTGGACAAAAATCATTCTCGATGGTCAACTGGCCGATCTTTGCGTGGAGCTTGCCACCGTGCCGTAACCATACGACACTGTCCCAAAACTCGAGATCCATCCCTTGCTCAGGAGGCCAACCATGATCGTCCGCACCATCGGCGAGACCACAGGCACCACCACCACCCGCATCGCCCACGAACCCTCCGGCTCGGTCATCGAGACCATGGCCCCCGCAGACAACGGCGGTGAGGGGTTGCTGTTCTCCCCCACAGACCTATGCGCCACCAGCCTGGGTGCCTGCGGCAGCACCATCATGAGTATGTACGCGGCCAATGCCGGCATCAAGCTTGAGGGCATACGGTTCACGGTGGAGAAGGAGATGTCGGCCAACCCGCGACGCATTGGCAAGCTGGTGGTGCAATACGAACTGGTCACCGACTGCGACGGGACGGAGTTCAAGAAGCTGATCAATGCTGGCAAGAGCTGTCCGCTGCGGCACTCCTTCCTATCGTCATCTACCATCCAGGCACTGGTCGGGTATTCCCTCTAAGGTCCACCATGTGCCAGGAGGGCCATTCTGCGTGATCTGTCTCCGAACACACGGAACAAGGCATCCGGACGCGGCACTCAGGAACCGTCGGCCTCGAGACGGTACACGATGACGCAGAGTTCGGCCTCAATCTCGGCGTTTGGGTCCTCCAGCGGTACGAGGGAGGTCGACAGGGCCACGCGCTCCGCGTCCAGGACGAACAGCCGACCGACGTACCGCGGCTCTGCCGTCTTGAACGCAGTTTCCCCCTGGACAGGGCCGGCACAGGAAGAACCGCATCAATGACAAGATTCTGATGGAAGTGACCAGCATTTTTTCTAGCTGTTGTTGCCGCGATGCGGTGATGATCAGTTATACTTCCCTCATTGAAACCAACAGGGTGAACAAGGATCTCTATATAGTGATGACAGGAGGGCGTGATGCCGCAGACAACCATTACACTTGGAGCCGCCGCTGGTAAGCCGATTGAGCAATTGGCAGGGATGAGTAACCGGCATGGCTTGATTGCCGGAGCAACAGGAACCGGGAAAACGGTCACTCTGCAAGTTCTGGCCGAGGGCTTTTCACGACTTGGTGTGCCGGTCTTCGCTGCGGATGTCAAAGGTGATCTGTCGGGTCTCGCCGTTGCAGGCGCATCACATCCCAAAATCGATGAGCGTCTGGCGCAGATTCCCTTGCCCGCTTACCGTCGGCAGCCCAGTCCGACCCTATTCTGGAGCATCGATAACGACAAGGGGCATCCCGTACGCACAACCATCTCAGAGATGGGGCCGCTGTTGCTCGCCAATCTGATGCAGCTCAACGACACCCAGAGCGGCATACTCTATGCCGCCTTCGATATCGCTGATGATGAAGGTATGCTGTTGCTCGACCTCAAGGATTTGCGCTCGCTGCTGTTATGGATGGGGGAGCATGCCAAAGAGTTACGCAATGAGTATGGCAATATTTCTTCAGCCAGCATCGGTGCTATTCAACGTCGTCTGCTGGTGCTTGAAGAGCAGGGCGCGGAGCGGTTTTTTGCCGAACCGGCAGTGCAACTCAGCGATCTGATGCAATGCGATTTTTCCGGTCGCGGTGTTATTAGTCTGCTCGATGTCAGCAGTCTGATCCATCAATCCCCTCGCGTTTACTCCGCCTTTCTGATCTGGCTGCTGGCCGAGCTGTTTGAGCAACTCCCTGAGGTCGGCGACACTGATCGCCCCAAACTGGTGCTATTTTTTGATGAGGCTCATCTGCTCTTTGATGGAGCCGACAAGGGACTGTTAGAAAAGATTGAGCAGGTCGTGCGGTTGATTCGCTCCAAGGGCGTTGGTATCTACTTTATCAGCCAGAGTCCCCTCGATATTCCCGAAGATATCCTTGGGCAGCTGGGGATGAAGATTGAGCATGCTCTGCGCGCCTTTACCCCGAAGGATCGCAAGACCATTAAGGCCGTGGCCGATTCCTTCCGCCCCAACCCCGATTTCGATACTGCTGATGTGGTGACTGAGCTGGGAATCGGTGAGGCACTGGTCTCTGTTTTAGATGAGGATGGAGCACCCACACCGGTCGAACGCGTACTGATCTCACCACCGGAGAGCCAGATCGGCCCCATCGACGCGGCGACACGCCACAACCTGATACAGCGCTCACCGATCGGCAACCGTTACGATCAACCCGTTGATCGCGAGTCGGCCTATGAGCTGCTACAGGCCAAAGCACAGAAGGCCGCTCACGAAGAGCAGGAGGAGTTGCAGCGCAAGATTGAGGAGAAGGAACGGCTCAAGGCCAAGCGCAGTAGCGGTAGACGCAGCTCCGGTCGGCAGACGGCTACCGAGGCGATGGTCAAAAGCGCCGCCCGTTCCATCGGTAGTCAGATCGGTCGCCAGATTATTCGTGGCGTTCTGGGATCGATCTTCGGTCGGCGTTGATCATTCATATTATTTATCGTCGAGCCGTCCCTATGTCTGGGGCGGCTCTGTGCCGTTGGGTCGTTTGTGGACGTCAGATTGAGACCAGAACTATTGCCAGTCAACCCGCCCCACATACCGCCAAACCCCATACCCCGACCCCAAACTCACACCCAGCAGCAACACGCCTAGCGGCCACGGCCCCAACAACAATTTCCCCACCCCAAAAAGCGCTCCATAAACCGCAATCACCGACATCACATACGCCGGCACAGCACTACTGGGCCGGGCATCCGGCTGCACATCCGGCAAGCGTTGCGCCACCTTGTCCCACAGCCGACCACCAGGCCGAATACGGCGATAGAAATTCTCCAGAACCGCGGCATCCACCGGCGCGGTCAAGAATGTCACGACCAGAGCAATAGCCACCGTGATCGGCACAATCAGGTACAGCACATGGGGGTAGGGCAGGCTCAACCAGAAACGGAACACCACGGTGCCGATGACAGCCGAAACCATGGCCGCGATCTCGCTCCAGGCATTGATGCGCCACCAGTACCAGCGCAACACATAGATAATCGAAACACCGCCACTCATGGCTGTGATGATGTACCAACCATCCCGAATGGACTGCATGAGTGTGGTGACCAGCATCCCCAGCACCGCCAACACCACGGTGAACACCATGCTGGCCACGATATAATGCCGCTGACTGGCTTCACGTCGGAAAAACCGCTTGTAAACATCATTCACGAGATAAGAAGCACCCCAGTTCAGATGTGTATCGATGGTGGACATGTAAGCCGCAAAGAACGAGGCCAGAACCAGCCCCAACATGCCATTGGGCAAGAATTTCTTCATCAGCAGAATGTAGCCCGTCTCGGGATCTTCCAGACCGGGATACAGGGCCGCCGCGCACAACCCCGCCACGATCCAGGGCCAGGAGCGCAAGCAATACTGTGCGATGTTGTACCACAGCGTCCCCAGATAAGCATGTTTCTCATCGCGCGCGCTGAGCATGCGCTGCACCAGGTAGCTGCCGCCGCCCATGTTTGAGGCAGCCCACCACTGGAAGAAAATGAAAGTAAGAATGGGCAGGAAAATATCAGTGCCCGAGCGCGGGAAGATGCTGGTGATTTCCGCCGCGCGCTCCGCACCCTGCGCGGCCACCAGAGCCTCCTTCACGCCCCCCATACCCCCCAGCCCATGCACCGCCGCCACCGCCAGATAGATGGCGCCGAACATGGAGATGAAGAACTGCACCAGATCGGTGGCCATGACCCCGCGCAAGCCCGACATCATGGTGTAGACAAGGCTGAAAATGAAACAGAAGTAGAGGGCGTGTTGCTCGTTCACCCCCACGGTGTTGGTCAACACCTTGACCATGGCCAGGTTCACCCAGCCGATGGTGATGCAGTTCGTCAGCACCCCGGAGTGAATAGCCAGATACCCGCGCAAGAAACTGGCCGGCTTGCCGCTGTAACGCACCTCGATGAGTTCCACATCGGTGGTGATGCGACTGCGCCGCCAGAAACGCGTGAAGAAAAAGACCACCAGCAAGCCACTCATGGCCGAGGCCCACCAGTACCAGTTCCAGGAAATGCCGCTCTTGATGACGAAGCCGCTAACGGCCAAGGGTGTGTCGGCGGCGAAAGAGGTGGCGGCCATGCTGGTGCCCAGCAACCACCAGGAGGCCTTGCGTCCGGAAACGAAATATTCGTCCAGTCCGCTGGTGGCCTGGCGCATGTGATAAACACCAATGCCCATGGCCAGCACCAGAAAACCAATGATGATGCCCCAGTCCAAAGTGCTCATGATTCTTATCCTGTGGAGGGTTGCCAGGTGAAATTCTGATCGAAGGGAAACAGAGGACGTTGCAAATGCCGGTGCCCCAGACTCGAGATATCCTGGCTGACGGCACCGGGCGTGAGGGCCAGGAAATTGTGGGCGGCGATCTCCGCCAGTTCGGAGACCAGGTAGCCCATCTTGACGATCAACAAGGGGAACTCGGTAGGATCCAGGTCCAGCCGGTGGAAATCGCGCAAATGGTGAAACGGTGTGCGACGCTGCGTGAGCACGACAGTCACCCCATCGACCCGGATCACCGCGGCCTGCTGGGGAATGGACTGGCTGGTCCCCACGGAAAAGGGCACCACATGCAACGCCAAGACCTGGGCCTGGACAGAAAGCGGTTGCCCATGAATCGGGTCCAGTTTACCGCCGATTCTCAGGTCGACCGCAGAGCCGGAACCGGCGGCCCGGCAAGCGGCCACGGCGGCCTCATCGGCAATACCGGCAACCAGAGCCCGCGGGGTCCCGGCCGCCAGCAGCCGCTCCAGCATATGGGGCACATCGCCCACGCCACCGGCCGTGGGGTTGTCGCCGGAATCACTGATGATGACAGGATAATCCGTGCAGGCGGCGGCCCACTCCAAGCACTGATCCGCGGTGCCGGCAGGAACGCCAAACTCGAACTCTCCGCGCGCGGCCCAGAAGTGCTCAGCCAGCTCGCCGGCCGCAGCCTCGGCGTCACTCCAGTCCTCGCTCAACGCGATCACGGAACCACCGGCGCGCGGTTCATCGGCCCACACGTAGCCGATGAGCAGAGAAACATCGAGCAAGTTGTGGCGGTCGATCAGATCGGGAATGCGCGCGTAGAGACTGTGGGCCGGCTCAAAGTCGGTGCTGGTTTGCTCGCCGGGCAGCAAGACGGGAACGGGCACAAAGGCCAGGTGGGGTCGGATGTTGTTCTCCAGACAATGCACCAGCAAGCGCCAGGTGCGCTCGAGGGTTTCGTACCAGTCCCTGTGCGGCGCTAGGCGGTAGGCCGAAAGCACGTCCAGATGCGTCGCGACCCTCGCCGAAACGTTTCCGTGCAAATCATAGCTGGCGGCCAGCAGACAATCCGGCCCCACTAATTGCCGGATCTTCTCCAGCAAGGAGCCTTCCATATCGAAACGGCCTTGCACGTGGGCCGCGCCATGTAGGTGAAGGAAGAGGCCATCCCAGGGCCCATCCTGTTCCAGCCGCTCCAGCAGTTCACGCTCAAAGCGGTCATAGAAAACGGGCTCGATGGAGCCACCGGGGATAGCCCGCGCGCGCTGTAAGGGCACCGCTTCGACTTGTGGAAATTCAGCAAGAAAACCGTACTCGGCCAGAAGATCCTCGCCCCGCAGTTCCACAAAATCGGCAGCACGGGAAAGCCAGGGCGAGAAGGTGCAGCATTCGCAACTGATCCCCGCCAACCCGATACGCAAACGCCGGCTCATCACACATCCTCCACGGCAGCGCACAGGGCGCGGAACTGCGCGGCGGTCGTTTCCAGCACGGCGTATTCGTCCAGTTCGGGGTTCGTGCCCATGAACACATGGGGATTCACATACTGCATGGCGCTGGGCATAGGAACGCTGGCGTGAGCATGGATTTCGCGCGCACCGGTCTCCCGCACCAATTGAGCCGCGTTCTCCGGCGTAATGCCCGCGCCTGGCAAGATGATGATCTCATCCTGAGCGGCCCGCACCAGGTCGGCAATGAGGGCCGCGCCGGCCGGAGCAGAGGGTTTCTGTCCGGAGGTGAGCACACGCTCAATCCCCAACTGTTTAAGATCCCCCAACGCCTTGCGGGCATCGGCCGTCATGTCGAAGGCCCGATGAAAGGTGGTGCTCATGCCGCCGGCCAGGTCGACCAGCTGGGCATTGCGGTCCAGGTCAACGCTGCCATCGGCTCGCAGAATCCCGAACACCGCACCATCGACCCCTTCGTCACGGCAGCGCTTCACCTCGTCCTTCATGATCTCGAATTCCAGGTCCGAGTACAGGAAGTCACCACCGCGAGGGCGCACAATGACGTGCAGTTTTATCTCCAGGTACTTGCGCGCCATGGCGATGCTGCCGGGGCCGGGAGTGGTGCCTCCATCGTGAAGATTGTCACATAGTTCCACGCGTTGCGCCCCACCGGCTTGCGCCGCCAGGGCAGAGGTGACGGTGGTGACACAGGCTTCCACGCAGATGGGGGGCTTGTTCATGGGGAGTTGACCTTTTCATTGCGGACTTCGATTGACGACAGCCAATTTAAAGCGCGAAACCGTTGTTGGGAAAAGGATTCTCATTGGGCGCTCAGGATAGGGGGCGGGAGGAAAACACGAGACGTCGGGACGAATCCGTTCAAGCAAGCACAAGTTCTTGGGACGAGGTAAAAGCGCTGTTTAGGCCCTGATTGTCTCAGGGCCATGCCCGGAAATACCGTGAGGTCACCGACGATTCCCACCGATGAGATTCTCCAAAATGGTCGCCAACTCCTTCGGATTATGGCTGTCGGCTACCAGTGTGCCGCTCTGGTCGATGACCAGCAAACGGGGCAGAGTGGAGATACTGGAAACTTCCCACCACATGCGCCGGGAATCCATATCGGGGGGCACGCTGACTTGAGGCCAGGGTAACTTGAGATCTTCCACAGCCTTTTGGGCTTTGCCCACATCTCGATCGAAATTCACGCCGACTACGTTTAGCCCTGCTTCGTGCCAACGTTCATACCATTGCTTCAGGGTCGGCATCTTCTTCATGCACGGCGTGCACCAGGTGGCCCAGCAATCGACGAGGATGACGCTGCCAAGCATGGACTTGCTTTCGATTGTCTGGCCATCGACTCCCAGCAACTCGAACTCGTAGGGTTGGCCAACGACGGGCAAGGGCAGAGGGCGCAACCCCGCAGCAAATGCTTCAACTGAAGCAACTGCCGAAGCTGTTTTCCATCCATCAGGGGACAGCACCTCGACCCCGACACTTTTCACTTCGGAAAACGGTAGGGAATCCACAGAAGACATGTACCGAGTGAGTGAAAATTCACCACTGCTACTACCCGTGCCGTAGAGTTCGTGGCGTTTCCCCGCGGAGTCGAATGCTACGGCGCGGTACGTCGATCCCTTTGATGGCGCTAGCGCAATAACAACATCGAGACCGCCATCGAACGATCGGGTCGTGAGCCCCAGAACGCCAAATTCGCTCCATGCTGAAGCCGTGGTTGGTTTCGGCTTGATCAGCCACACCCAGCCGGGAGAGTTTTCGGGAGTCGCGGCGGCACACAATTGCACCAACAATATGCTGCCCACAACCAATAAGATAAGCCGGGTCATACGAGTTGCTTGAGACAATGCTCCACCCTCCCAGTTCATTGTTTTCGCACACGATTAAGTAACAGAGCCACCAATTTCGATGCCCACACCAAGAAAGGCCTTCTTGATGCGATCCAATCTACCAGAGGTGCCCCGGGAATCTCAAGAGGTGATCCGAATGATGTGTGTCTGGAATGTCCCGCTGTCCCACCTTTGGAGATCAATCCCGCGCGGTTGGCACACGAATCGTGGGACATCGTGGTTTGAGGAGCACCTTTGTTTCCTCACAAGTTAATGCTATTTAGTTAGTTAGCTTTTTGTCAGGTCCTCGGTACGAAAAATGATAGTCCACTCGGTTGGCGGAAACCCACAACGAGGAATAGCCAATCTGAGAATTTTCTGCTGATGCCTTGCCTGGGCCCGTCAACAAGGCCACAGACCGTGCCGGTCCGGAATCCGGTTTGTGTTTTCCATCCAGCGGAGAAGACTTAGGATGTTGGCTCACTTGTTCTTGGCCATAGCTGCAGAACTCGTCCAGGAGAACATGAAATGAATAAAAGATCTACCGTCCTCTATTGGGGCCCCTGCGTGCTCTTGGCCATCGCACTAATTTTCAAGCGGATCGGGCGCGGCTATATGTATTTAGCCAGCGACTATCTCTTCCTCGCGGTCTCGCTGATAGCTGGCGTCGGCCTTACCCAATCAGCGGTCCAACTGGCGAAGGGCGGCGGTGCCCCCGGACGGGTTTTCATCAAAATTCTTTTCGCCTTGGTGGTATTGATTGGGGCCCCTACGTTCTTTCTGGCCGGGAATATCGGCGCCGATACCTGGCTGACACGGGCGCCGAAGGATTTCGATACCGCCGGTGCCCGCTCGACGGCGAGGGCTTTCGAGACCCTCGATGATCCAGGCCCTCAGCTTCTGTCGGCGATCAGCGAAGCGGTACAGAGACGCCGTGTTGTCGGGTTGGGCGAAGGCCACCACCTCACATCGGAGTATTCGCAGGCGAAGGTCGCGCTGGTCCGTTACCTGCATGAGCACGAGGGTTTCGACCTGCTGGCCTTCGAGTCTCCGATCGCCACCCTGGAGCTCGCTCTTCAAAACATGAAGGAAAGCAACGATCCGGAAGCCGGATTGTCCGGCCTTTTTGCGGTCTGGCACACCGAGGAAGTGTTGCCTCTCTTCAAGTACGTCCTGTCAACCTGGTCGACGGAGCGACCTCTCCGGCTGGTTGGCATCGATCCGCAACATTTCTTCCAGGATTGGAATTCGGCTGGGAAATTTCTGCAAGAGACCCTTGCCGAGGTGGACGGACCTCTCGCCGCCGAAGAGGCTGCTGAACGCAACCGGTGGGAGAGCATTATGCGAAAAAGGAAGCATTGTCGTTCCGACGATCCGATGGTGGCCGCTGGTCGGGATTTGTATCTCCGCATGGCTGATGTCCTGCGCAATGAAGCTGAGGCCCGGCGCGAGAGTACCCCGGATCGGGCCCTGAGGCTGGAACTGGCCGCAATGGTAGCCGATGGCATCGCCGTCGACTGGGAGATTCTGACCTTGTCCAATCCTGAAAGCTTCTATCTGCGGGACCGAACCATGGCGGCGAATATCATCCGCCTGGCCGATCAGCTTTTGCCTGACTCTCGGATTATGGTCTGGGCGCACAACACCCACCTGACACGTCGACCGGATCTGCAACAGGGGTTGGCCCTGGACGTCTACCGCTCATCTATTTGGTGGCGTGGGGGACGCAGACCCTGGGAAATTACCATGGGACGTCTGCTGGGGGAGCATTTCGCGGCGGATTATTATTCCTTGGGATGGCTGACGCGAGGCGGCCGCTGCGGCTCGATGTATCGCTTCGGGGATTGGGATCCGGTACGCGCTCTTCGTCGCGACTCCGTAGAGTCCCTGCTCGGCCCCGAAGAGGCTCCCGCCGTCTTCCTGGACCTGGACAAACACCGGTCCTATTACGCAGGCCGGTCCTTGTGCTTCCGCGAGGGACATTCCACTTGGTGGCGGGCGGAGATTCAACAACAGTTTGACGGGTTGCTGATTCTCGATAAGGTCTCGCCGCCCGATCGCTCGCCTCTTCGGCATTCCGTCTGAGAATTCAGGGGATGGGGAGACCCAACTCGCTTGGGAGAGGCCAAGGCTAAGTTGCGCTCTTTGGGGTTTGAACGACCTGTGGTCCGTATTGACGGGATTGAGTGTGGTGGGGGCGCCGTGCCGGTGAAATTTCTTCACGGCACGGTAAAACCACACGGTAAAGCGCTGATCGATGACTTGCGCCTTGTCACCCTAGCCCTCCGTCGCGAGGCCCCGCGGTGAATGTTCCACCATCCTCAATCTCTCTGTACTTGCTGGCCAGAATCCCATTCTCAATCCTGAGGCACGGAATGCCCCCCACAACAGGATAAACCACCAGCGCTTCCGGGCTGAAATACAGCCCGCCAAGCTTCTCCAGCGGCGTCTTGAAGCGCGGGCAGGCCAACACCTCGTCCGGCATCTCGGTGTCGGCGTTTTTCTCAATAATGGTCAGTGCCGTGGGATTCAGGGGGTTGGCCGTGTGGGGGAAAAGCTGATGCCGTAAGATACGGTAGCCCAATTCCTGGGCCGCGGCCTTTATCCCTCGACAGTAGCCGTGGCTCCGCATATGTCGCCGAGCCTCAGGAGAAGCCAGCTCATAACCCGGCTCCAGGAGGACCAGGTAGCGGCGCGCCACGCGGTACAATTCCTGGATCAGGGTCTTCTCCTGGCCGCCGTTGGGCTCTATGGTGTGGGAAGTGTAAACCACGTCGATGGAGCTGTCGGCGTACGGGATCGCGAAAAGATTACCCGTACACAGAGTGGCCAGGCGGATTTTCTGCTTTTCCAGGTACCGGCGAGCGAAGGCCGCGCGAGACCAGCTCAGATCGAAGCCGTGAGCCCGGATGCCGGCCGGCAGGTTTCGCAAGACGCCGGCCAGAGTGGTACCCTCGCCCACACCGGCTTCCATGACACTATCAGGTTCGCAGAGGGAGAGAATGGTGCGGGCCACCTCCGCCGTGTACTCTTGTTTGTGGTCCGCATATTTCGGGTCGCTCATGCCCTGGATGTAAGAACCCGTCTGCAGATCATAGGCCATCTCGATGATGTCGGCGGTATTGTGATCCAGGCCGCGTTCCGCGCGGAGCAGGCGGGTGATGTTATGGCCCTGGTCGTACAGAGCCTGCAATTCTCGGGGTGTTTTCATGTTCGGAGACCTTCGGTAAAGACTCGCTGACTCATTCTCTCCCTCCAGAGACCATTTTACACAGAAACAATCCTTGTCGAGCAACGATGCCGCGTCTCAATGCCGACGGACAGATCAGATCTCGAAACGATAGCATATAACCCCCGGCTCGGAAGCCGCTTCGTCTTCCATCCAGGGCCTTTTTATGCCGGCCATACCATGCAGCGCGTCCCGGAAGCCGCGAATGAGCAGCACGCGGTCGTCACCCACGAACTTGAGCAAGTCCAGGTTGGCGTCTCCCTCCACGAAAAGATGAACCGTGCGGTCGAACTTACCGTCAGCGGTAAAGACATCGTAACGGAATTCGCCGGGGGCGTGCTCGTAGGAGGCTCGGCCCGTGCGGACCCATATCGTTCCGTCCTGTCGCCACTGGAGTCAGGCGCATGTCGTTCATCACGAAGTATTGGGCTCGTTCTGTCCGCTTCCAGTTTTCGTTGGGTTTGTGAACGACCAAGGTCGAGCCATTATCAGGATCGTGGATCTCGAAGAGATATTGGTCGGGGCGCGGCGCAACCACCACCCGTCCTTCGGGCGATACGTCGAAGGGACATTCAAGACGAGCGAAATCACGTTCGAAGAAGGGCTTGCCTGGTGTCAGGGTCACCTCTTGGCGGTAATAGATGTGGCCTAGCGATCCGTCTAAGGCTAGCTGCTGGAGACGCGAGTCTATGACGACATTTTGGGCCTCCTCATTGATCTCCGTTTGGAATATGCTCACCACCAGATTCGGCCCTCCGCGCAGGACGCGCTTCATAGCAAGCATCTGGCCTGTGGTCCCGGATTCCACGTCGATGTTCGGGCGGGGATCGCCACCGGGTAGGAGGCCGATCAGTTTGCTGGGAAAGGACTGTGCCACTCCGATGCTGGCGTCGGGCAGTATGACCAGCGATAATGCGCTGCGGAACTCGCCCGGGCCGTCTCCGGAGCGGCCGATGGTGCGCAGGTACTCGCCGCTCGGCGAGAGGACCTTCACATCGCTCAGCTTTGTGTCAAGGACATAGAAGAGGCCATCGTCGTCTACGACCACATCGCTCACAAGTCCGAAAAACACCTCGCTATCTTCGTCGCCGCCACAGCGCCAGATCTCTACCGGATCGACACGCACACTCTCGTGGGCGGGCTCGTTACCGTTGTGAACGTGGCGCGCGCCATCGGTCGCGGCGTCATCCTCGGCCGGAGCCGATGTGGCAATCAGAAGAAAAAGCAGAGAGGTTATCCAATACTTCATGTCAAAGTCCTTTCGGGTTAGGACAGGGCCAGCCCGGATCGTGGCGCGTCGGCGTGGCATTATGGCATTGTGGCAGGAGTATCCGCTGCATTCATGACTCGGCTTGTAGAATACCCCTACTAACCGTTGTTATTCAACATCGCCTTTGGCCGATGGCCTAACGAACAGGTCGCTATCCCGCCACTTTCCGCATCAATGACTCGATGGGGCCGCGCTTGAACTTCTGATTCCAGATGAACGCGTATATGGTCGCGAGGAGGGAAAAGATCAGGGCGGCAACCGTGGCCGAAACGATCGACTGGCCACCGAGCATCCCCAGCGCCTCCAGGGTCCACATCCCGACCAGGATGTGGGCGATGTACAGGGTGAGGGTCTGCCGACCGGCGGGCACGACCAGCCGCATTAATCCCGCGGATTGGGCCCAGCCGCTGATCAGCAAGCAGGCGCCGATGGCGATCGAGGATGTGCCGATTCCGGCCAGGGTGTAGAGGGGCATGGGCGGGACCGGATGCGTCGAGCCGAAAACGGCGAGCTCAACATCGAGGGCGCCCAGCCGCGGCGTGATGAACCGGCTGAATGCCTCCGCGATTCCTGCCGTCACGACACCGCCGAATAGCAGCTTGCGTTGCACGGAACGTCGCGCAAGGGATGTCCGACTCAGGATGATTCCGAAAAGCAGGAACCCCAGCCACGGAATCACGGGATGCCAGCCATTGAAGAACAGATTCCGGATGAAACCCGTCGGCGTCCAGAATCCCGTGTAGCTGTAGTTGTTCCAGTTCCAGCCGGTGTCGTAATTCAGGATCAGAATCAAGACAACGAAGGCGACGTTCAACATGACGATGCCGGCGACCAGAAGACGTGTGCCCGAGCGAAGCAATAAGGCCCCGAATAAGAAATAGAACGCGTAGTAATGTAAGATGTCCGCATCGAACACCAGCATGTTGAGCAACCCGATGGCCAGCAGGAACACGGCCCGCTTGACCGTGACCCCGACGGTCTGGGATATTCCTTTGGTGCCGGCAAGGCCTAGCCCGATACCGGCCAGAATGACGAAGAGCGCTGCCGCGCGTCCCTCGAGGGCGCCGGTCGCCGCGGCCAGGATGCCCCCGCTGGTCTCCGCACCCATCACCACCTTGAAATTGACGATGACCCTCCCCACGAATGCCAGGTAGCGGGCAAGGTCCAGTCCGCCTAGGCGCCCGGTCTGCTCTGTCGTTGCTGAGTTCATGAATGCTTACCCCTTGGGTGTGAGATCGGGTATCGATGAGGCCCCGGCGTGAGCCGGGGCCTTTCCTGTCGGGTTCGTCCAGTTCAGTCCTCAGGCAACAACTCGGCAGCAAATGATGCCTGGTCCCATCTGTCGTATTCACGCAGCCTTTTATTGCCGTTGGTGTGTTTCGCCTCGGCATGCAGGTGGACGGAGAACGAGCATTTCGGAACCGACAACCCATCAAGCAGATCATGGAAAGAGATGCTGCTTGAGGGCTGGGGCTCTCCGATGTCCATGCTTGGAGGCGCGTTCTGGGTTCCTGAATCGAGCAATTGGTACGGCCCGTTCAGGCCTCGCTGCCACCACAGCCGCCAGCGGTACAGGAACGAATTTCCAGGAGGGCCGGCTTTGTGGTACGCCCTGAGACCCAGGGACAGGTTGTCCGCCGGTTCCCCGCTGAGAAACTGGCATTGGGCCGTGCTCGGCACACCACCTTTCCTGATGTCGACGATGTCCCCGTAGACGGATGTGTTGTCGGTCCAGAACAGGTGTGTGAGGGCGGCGAAGGGGACTTTGTCGAACTCGACGGGAGTCTTCCAGTGCAGGAAGTCGAAGGCCTTCTCCGTTCCCGCGCCGGTGGACCCGGAGGGACGGAGCCGGTTCCCGCTGGCGTCGAAGATCTCCACGATCAGCAGGTACTTGCCGCCGGGTTGGTCTGTTGTGTCCCAGGATTGATGGTACTGGTTCGACAGCCAGGCCTCGTCGCTCCAGTAGGGTATCTTGTACAGGCTGTTCTCGTTACCGACGGTTACCGGTCCGAGCGCTTCGCCCATGACCGTCGGCATCCCGTCCACGTATTCGACCTTCGACCACGAGCGTGGTGCGTCGAAATAGACTGGAGGGGCATTGGAGGCGGGGTTCCCGTTGCTGTCTGCCGCGACCCGGCCTATCCGGTAGTACTTGGCGCCAAGCGCCTTCATCCCCTCATCGATCATCAGCCTGATCGAGAGCGTCATGGCCCAGGGGCAGTCCTTGAGGCCGTCGACGGTGTCGGACGGAGTCGAGGGATCGGCGAGTCCGGCGTTCGGTGGTAGCGGTGCGTTGATGCCCAGCTCTGATTGTTGCAGCGGGCTCATCAGACGATGAGCACGGGTTCCGCCGATTCGATCGAGCAGGACAAAGGGCTTGTCGTTGTCCACGTCCACGGGCTCGGGATCCACACACGCCCGTGCGAGCGGGTGATAGGTCTTGAGCAGGGCGGTCTCGTCCCGGGTGAAGTAGTCGTGCGTCAGCATACCATTGTAGACGACGACCCACTGGTTCTGGTTCCACTGTTTGATCAGGAACGTGTACGTCGTCCTGCAGACGGTGTTGGGGAGGGCCAACCAACCCCGTGGATAGCAGAACCGGAATGATCCGTCGGGATTGAGAGTCGTCTCCCCAACTTTGCGTTGACGGCACTCGCAGAACAGATGGTGCAGGTGGGGCCGTTTGGTCACGAAGTCGTGCCGTTGGTGGGCAGGAAGCGCCTGCATCTCCTGCAGGTCGTTCATGACACGCCTGGAAATGGGCATGGTTGAGGCGAGGTCTTTCGTGGCGGTGTAGTGCTTCAAGGCTCGTTTGGCCATCGCCTCACCGGTGCCGCAACAGGGCTTGGTGCCTTGTGACCGTTCTGGCCGGACGGCTCGCTTGGGGTCTTTTTTGCGCAGCAAGCCCCAATCCGGTTGGTCGGGGATGGGGATGTCCGGGATCTGCTGCAAACCTTCACAGAGCTCCGGGAATTTCTGGCATATCTCTCGCCAGTCAGGGACCGGAATGATGTGCGGGAAATCTCTGCAGCAGCACCTGTGCTCGATCACTTCGACGATGCCGTCGCACATCGGCTTGCAGGAGTGAATCGGCGGATGGATCCACGATAGCCCCATGCTATGGTCAACGACATGCTGCTGTTCTTGGGCTGCGATGGAGAAGGAAGGCCTCGGGTAGGGGAACTGGAGGGTGCATTTTTGGGCCGTCCCGGAAACGCAGATCTTATGCAGGAACCAGTGCTGCCAGAAGTCAGCCGGGACATCGATGTGCGAGGCGTCGATCCAGTGTTCGATCGCCTGCCGGCTGCGGAACTGCATGAGGCCGTCTCGCTGCAGCTTCGCGGTGTCCTCGACGTCGGGCCCAAGCGCCAGAACGGGGCCGGTGTTCTGCCATGCGGTGTCGATGGCGATTTCCCCAGAGCGGATCTTGCCGAGTTTCTTGAGAATCTTGCCACCATGGTCGAGCGCGTAGATGGCCATTTCGGGGGGTTGTTGGTCTGGTTTGAGGTTTTGGAGGGTGACCTTGACTTTGGAGACACTGTCCGGAGGTTTTGGTGATTGCGGACACATGGGTACTCCTTTCCTCAACAGAGGGAAGAACGCGGCCTCGGGATTGCCGGAGGCCCGTTCAGCTGGGTCCGGCCCCTGCGGCCGGGTCCTCTTTAATATTTTAGTGCAGATTCTCGGGGCTCGCAGGAGGGTTGTTGCGGGATGCCGCCATGCCGGGTACGCGACCGGTTGCCGCGGGAACGTCGGGCTTTCTCTAATCGCCTCTCCGGGAGGACGCTAGCCCGCTGTCCCTCGCCGCTTGGCGAACGACAGGATCAGCCCCAGACCCAGGCTCAGGTACGCCGCGCAGACCACGCGGAACTGGGGCGGCAGGGAAAAGGTCACCGTGTGGTCGATGAGGTGATCGGCCCAGTAATGGGTGAACATCATGGTGAAGCCGTAACCGCTGAGCACGTTGAGCCAGAGGCTGAGGCCGAAGGGCCCGACGGCGTCGCTCCACTGCCCCTTGGCGATGAGGCCCTGGACTCCGGCGGCCACGAGCACGAAATCGGCACCGATCCAGATACCGAACACACCCCAGACCATGGCCCGGATGATCACCCGCGCGGGAAGCCAGACACCCGTGGTGAGCCGGTTCTTGAGGCACTCGCCGAAGGTGGCCAGCAGGGCGAATTTGATGAAGCTCATGAGGGCCGGATGGGCCTTGGTCAGGTTGCCGACCTCGGGCGTGTAGGCGAACAGGGCGGCCGTGAGGGCCACGATATAGACGATGCCGATGAGGTCGACGGGACGGAATCCAGCGGTGCGGGGGGTGGTGCTCACGGGGCTGCTCCGGGCTTGGGTGATGGTGGTCTTGCCTGTGAGAATCTGCTAGCTGCCGGGGAATCTGGAGCGGGGCCTGCCGTCTTGCCTGCCCGCGCCATGGCCTGATCCGGCATCAAAGAAAAAGAAAAACCTCGTTGGCCCTGTAGAATCAGGGAGTTAAGCTACGTTTACCACAACCAAAGCTTAACCAACGAGGTTA
>PDWI01005594.1_pt1 | contig 16800 bp, 9 predicted proteins | sample 1430891 | NCBI WGS metagenome assembly PDWI01 (sample SAMN01162508, study PRJNA174530) | Oral metagenome, whole genome shotgun sequencing project. | biome: Marine environment; feature: Marine mammal; material: Swab sample of the gingival sulcus; isolation source: swab sample of gingival sulcus...
GATGTTTTCTGCATCCTCAGCACCGTAGTAAGTAAATGGGTGGTACTCGCGTCCTGTTCTCTTAGAAATTTCTTTCATGTAATCTTCTACAAGGTCAGGAATAACATCGTAGAACTTATTTTGAGCCTCTCTGGCTTGGAAATACACATCAGGGTTCTGAGCTGTTCCTCTTGTTACAGGATTTTCAGGATTCAATGCGTTATCTCTAAATCTTTGTAAGGCTTCTCTATCAACAAGGTCTTCTAAATCCTCGTTATCGAAGTATTCTATTTTCTGAATTTCGTGCGAAGTTCTAAATCCATCGAAGAAATGAACAAATGGAACTCTTGCTTTAATAGCTGTTAAGTGAGCAATAGGAGCTAAGTCCATTACTTCTTGAACGCTCGATGTAGCAAGGAAAGCAAATCCTGTCTGACGAGCACTCATTACATCGGAATGGTCTCCGAAAATAGAAAGTGCCTGAGCCGCTAAACTACGAGCACTTACGTGAAATACACCCGGTAAAAGCTCACCGGACATTTTGTACATAAGATGCAGTAAAAGTAGATGTCAAAGCACCTGCCTGTAATGAACCGTGCATAGCACCGGCAGCACCTCCCTCAGATTGCATTTCTACAACCTTAACAGTTTCTCCGAAAATGTTAGTTCGCCCTGCTGTAGCCCATTCGTCCACATTTTCCGCCATGTTAGAAGATGGCGTTATGGGGTAAATAGCAGCAACCTCACTAAACATATAAGCAACGTGAGCCGCAGCGTGATTACCATCACAGGTCATAAATTTTTTATTTTCAATATTATTAGAATGGCAAAAGTATAAATTAAAATAGAAATGGTTATGAATCGCATGGTAGTTTCTGTAAATCAGAACGATTCTAAATAATTGAAGTATGCAGAGAATTGTATATATTGGAAGGGGTTTCAAGTTGAAGGTTTCAAGTTGAAGGTTCTCGGCATGATGACTATTTTAATTATAAATTCAATTGGCAAAGGGGCTAAAAAGCCAAAAGAAAAACGCTCGTCATGCCGAACTTGACTCGGTATCCCCCGAAAAATAGAACACCTTACAATAAATAGGAGATTGTGGTACTTTTTGAAAAAAAATCCTTGCGGAAGTAAGGTTTTATGCACTTTTTTAGAACAAACCTACTTGTAGTCCTAATGCTTGCGAAATTCGCAATAAACTTGACAATTGTATATCTGTACTTCCTTGCTCTATTCTTGATATATAAGTGCGTTGCAACCCTGTTTTTTCGGCAAGCTGTTTTTGCGTAAGTTTCAACTCTTTGCGTTTATCTTTTAAAATTTCACCGTAATACCAAGCCATCGCCTTTTCGTGAAAATCTGTCCTTGATGATGTTCCTTGTTTACCGTATTTTTTGTCTAATTCTTCATTAGCAGTTGGCAACTTCCGTATTTTCTCTAAATTTAACTTTCTTCTGTCCATTGTTCTAATATTTTATGTGCCTTTTTTATTTGTTTTTGATAATCTTTGGTAGATTTCTTTACAAAAGCATTGATAAAAAGCAACTCAGTTGCTTGGTTTAAGTCTTCGCTGTCAATGGTAAAAAATATAACCCTATATTGATTATTTAACAAAAGCCTTAATTCGTAAAAATCAGTATCCACTAACTTCTTTGCATACTTACTTTTAATAACCTTTTCAGATATTAAAATCTCTTTGAGGTATGCTATTTTGCTTTTTATAGTTTCATCCACATTGTTATAAAAACTAAGATACTCGTCTGTATAATATATTACCCTCACTTTGTTAGTGGTTTTTTTATCTCTTACAAATGTAACTAATTCGTTTCTTTTTTGCAAATATTTAAGGTGATCTTACCTCAAAAAGAAACAAAAGCCGAAAGAAAAACGCTCGTCATGCCGAGCTTGACTCGGTATCCCCTGCAAAAAGAAAACGCATTACAATAAAAAGGAGATTGCGGGTCGTAGCTAGCAATGACAGGGGTAAAAGCACTGCCATTACAATAAACAGGAGACCCCGAATCAAGTTCGGGGTGACGGTTTCTTTTAGAGTTGAAAGTTATCTCTATTATCTTAATTCTTCATTCCACAGAACCGACAACCGACAACCAACAATATTACAACAAAAAAATCAATAGCCTTACTTATCAGTGATTGGTATTTCTTTACCCTCAATTGTTTTTAACAATAGCTGGTGTCCGTCGTATTCGGCAAAGGAAAAGCTATGAATCCATTCCCCCAATATAAGCACTTGGGCGTTGTTTTCTTTAAGGTTTAGGAGGATATGCCTATGACCAAAAATAAAAAAGTCTATCGGATCTTTTTTTAAAATTTCTCTCGCATATAAAACGAGCCATTCCTTGTCTTTCCCTTGATATTTGTTCTTGTCTTCATTTTCCGAATAACGCGATTTTCGAGACCACGCATTGCCTAGCCAAAGCGAGAAGTTAGGATGGACACGAGAAAAAAGAAACTGAAGCAACTTGTTAGTAAAGACCCATTTTAAGATTTTAAATCCCATATCGGAAGGTCCCAAACCATCGCCGTGAGCTAAATGAAAAGTATGCTCCCCTATTTTGACCGTCTGTTCCTTACGAATAATCTTCATTCCCAATTCAGTTTCAAAATAGTCGAACGCCCAAATATCATGGTTTCCGGTAAAGAAATAAACGGGAATACCGGCATCTGTAAATTCGGCTATTTTCGCCAAAAAACGAACAAAACCACGAGGAACAACGTATTTGTATTCGTACCAATAATCGAATATATCTCCCATTAAATATAGAGCTTTGCATTCTTCTTTAATGGAGCTTAGCCAGTCCACCAGTTTTTTTTCACGAACCAAACTTATTTCTCTGTTAGGAAGCCCTAAATGAACATCCGAAATAAAATATACTTTTTTAGGACTCATATCCATGCTATAAACGATTTCTTTTACGGTCTATGCCACAAAGTTAAGGTATTCACGAATATAATGATTAGACATTCTATTTTTTATTAAAAATACTTGCTGTAACACGAATCTTAAATATTTTTGTGCTTTACATAAAAATATAACTATGAGATATTTATCATTATTACTGATTGTGACAGCTTTTCTGTCTTGCCAAAAAAATGTGGAAAACCCTTATAAAAATGCAGAAGAAATAGGTTTGGTACCTAAAGTACAAAGCTTAGAACTAAAAAAAGGCGGTTTTGTATTTGATAGCCAAACAAGCTTTGTGATAGGTGAGAACGCAGACGAACGCATCGCTAGAGCAATAGCGGTATTTGGTTTAAAAAACACTGTTGAAAAAACAAATTCATTTGTCAAAGGAAGCGTGAATTTTACAAAAATAGAATCTGACACTTTACCTAAATCAGCTTATATCCTAGAGATAGGTAACAATAAGGTCGATATAAAAAGTCAATCTCCTGAGGGATATTTTTATGCTTTACAAACCCTTCGTCAACTTTTACCTGACACTTTAAAGCAGAATAAAGACTATGTATTACCCAATCTTAGAATCGTCGATTACCCTAAATTTGAATGGAGAGGAGCTCATTTAGATGTGGGGCGTCATTTTTACCCAAAGGCATTTATTAAAAAGTATATCGACCTTTTGGCAAAACATAAAATGAATACCTTTCACTGGCATTTAACAGAGGATCAGGGTTGGAGAATTGAGATTAAAAAATATCCTCTTTTAACAGAGATTAGTTCCAAAAGAAAAGAAACGATTGTAGAGAAAAACTTCGACCCCTACATAGGAGATGGTAAAGAGCATCAAGGTTATTATACTCAAGAAGATGTAAAGGAGATTGTAGCCTATGCCAAGGATAGGTTTGTAACCGTTGTTCCCGAAATAGAAATGCCGGGACATAGTTTGGCTGTTTTGGCGGCTTATCCGGAGTTTTCTTGCACCGGAAAAAAGTTTGAAGTTGGTACAAGATGGGGAGTATATGACGACGTTTATTGTGCTGGTAACGAGGCTACTTTCAAGTTCTTGGAAGATGTTTTAGACGAGGTAGTTACCTTATTTCCTTCCAAATATATCCATATTGGTGGTGATGAGTGTCCTAAAACGAGGTGGGAAGCATGTCCTAAGTGTCAGAAACGTATGAAGGAAGAAGGCTTGAAAGATGAACACGAGTTGCAAAGTTATTTTATTCGAAGAATGGAAAACTATCTTTTAACCAAAGGCAGAAATATTATCGGTTGGGACGAAATCTTGGAAGGAGGCTTAGCCCCTAATGCAACGGTTATGTCTTGGAGAGGAGAATCCGGAGGCATTCAAGCCGCTAAGGAGAACCATAAGGTTGTGATGTCGCCAAATAGCCCTTGTTATTTCGACCATTACCAAAGTCAACAGACCGAAAAAGAACCTTTGGCAATCGGCGGATTTAATTCCTTGGAAGCTGTTTTTAACTACAACCCAATGCCTCACGAACTACCAAAAGATAAGCATCAATATATTTTAGGAGCTCAAGGAAATGTCTGGACGGAGTATATGCCTGACCCTAATCATGTTGAATATATGGCGTATCCAAGATTGTGTGCTTTGTCGGAAGTGGTTTGGACAGCGGACGAAAACAGAAATTTTGAGCAGTTTAAAAAACGTATGAACAGACATTATCAGAGGCTAGATAGCTGGGCGGTTCATTATAGACCGGCGGATTAAAATATTAGAGTCTGTCTAAAAATTAAATTCAAAAGATAGAGCAAACACAAACAGCCTGTAACATATTAACCTGAATTCGATTTAAACCTTGCTCACAGAATCAGATTATTAGACCCCAAAGGCTTTAAAACCTTTGGGGATTTTTAATGATAAAAATTTTATCCCAAATACACCTTAAAAAGGATAACCGATACCAAAATTGATAGAGGTATATTCGTAGTCTAAAGGATTATCTTTCGATTGCCATAACCATCTTTTATCAACCGGCTCTTTGGGGTCTTTCACTTTGAGCCCTAAATCTACCCTAAAAATAAGAAAGGAAAAATCGAATCGGAAACCCAGTCCGGTTCCGATGGCTATCTCGCTTAAAAACGTTTTATAATCAAATTGAGCCCCTTGTCTATTATCTTTGGGATTGAGAGACCAAATGTTTCCAAAATCGGCAAACCAAGCCCCTTCAACCACCCAAAATAATTTAAAACGGTACTCTAAATTACCTTCGAACTTAAAGTCTGCAACCTCGTTATGAAACCTAGAACTCGGAGCACTATAAGAACCCGGCCCCAAAGACTTAACCGACCAAGCCCTAATACCGCTGGCTCCTCCCGAATAAAACTGTTTAATATAAGGCATCACAGAAATATTTCCGTAAGGGTGTGCAAGTCCTCCATACAACCTATAAACTAAGTGGTCTTTCCCTACTGCTTGATTAAAAGTAATGTCCAACTCTGTTTTCCAAAATTGAGCAAAGGTATTATCGAAAAACTGATAACTGCCATCTACTTTTTCTCTTTCGGTAGCTTGGCTATACCAATTCAAGATATTTCCGGCTATCTCCGTTGTAAAAAGAACATTGAAGAAATTTCTTCGCTCCTTTTTATTACTAAAATACATGGTATAAATACTCGATGTAATTAAAAAATCGTCGAAAGAACGTTCGAGGTAGGTGTTTTTTATAGAGGCTCTGTACGAATCTCGCATATCGAACACCTTAACAGAATTAACATTTATAGGTTTAAACTTATGTCGAAAATATTTGCGACTGACCCAATAATAACCAAAAGAACCTCCGTAAACAGAAACCGTATATTCGGGACGCTTTTTATAATTGAAGTTAAACTCTAATGTGGTTCTCGGATGATTTTTTTTGATAAATTTTTCCGAGCGAAAAGGCAGTAAAAATTTAGGAAAATCTAAACTAATAATCGTTCCTAACTCTCGGCTGTTGAAGGATAAGTTTTCTGTTTGATACCGTAAATCGTTTCTTGTTTCTAATTTCCCGAATAAATTAACATTCAATATTTCAGCTCTCCCAAACAGACTTTTATGCTGATATTTAAGTCCCCCTCCAATTCCGAAGTTACCGGAAGTGTTGGTTCCTTCTATTTCCGTAATATAGTTGTGTTTCTTAAAAGGAGTTAATTGAACAAGAACATCCACCTTCGCATCCTTAGGTAAACGGTTGTAGCGAATATTAATCAACTTAAATTCATTAAGAGAAGACAATTGTTTAAACGTATTTTGCACATTTGAAGATGAGTACAACTGCCCTTTCTCGATATAGGAATTATTGACAATCACTTTAGGTTTGATAAAAGACTTCTTTTGGTTATTCAAAAAATACTTACCTTGATACTCAAGGGTGTCAAAATCAGCATAATAATCATCTTTCAGTCGCAAAAAATCTTGAGGATTAAAATTATTAAAGAAATAGACATTATTAATGGTAAACTTTCGATGCAAAGAATCTTTTGGGTTTAATATTTTAAGCTCTAATGAAGCTGTATAAGGTTTCTTATCTAAGGTATCTACCTGATAATAAATATATTCCTTGTTAAATAAAAAGTATCCTTTTTCCTTTAAGAGGTTAGTTATTCTAACACGCTCGTTTTGAAGCATATCAACATCTAACAGACTGTTTTTTTTAATATACGAATTGCTTTTATGTTCTTCAATAATTCGCTTGATGCCGGTATCTTGAACACTGCAAAAAACACTATCTATCCGCATGGGTTCTCCGGGTGTTATTTTATACAGCACTTTGGCTTTTTTATTGGCTCGACCATAATAAATAACCGTGTCGCGAACTTTGGAATCGTAGTAGCCTTTGTTACGCATATACTTATTTATCTGATTCCCGGAAACATGAATCAAATCCTTATCTAAAATAACAGGAGCCTCCCCGGCAATATCGCCCAACTTATATATCCCCAACCATTTTTTAAGTTTCTTTTCTTTGCCCGATTTATCGTGTGCCATATTAAAAAGCCAAAGATGAAAGTTAAAAAACAAGGCTGTTTTAGTGTTCTCTTTTTGCTTTAAGTAATTGTAAATAGGCTCTGTATTGAAGTCGTCATCTGTACTTTCGATTTTATTTTTTATCAAAATATGCTCTCCTTTGGGAACTAATTTAGCAGTATTACAAGATGAAAGAAATGCAAAAACTACCAAAAATAGGATAATATGCCGATGCTTTTTGAACAAAAAATTAGACTTTCCTGCAAATATATACTGTAAACATCAATGTTAAAGCATTCTGCATTACAAATATTTTGAAATGGACAGACAACTTGATAAGCTTTCATTTAATTCTTAACCGAATTGAACAATAGCATTTTAAGAAAAGTATAAGGTTTTGAAAAAAGCGTAAAATTTTGTAAATTCGGAGCTGTTACATTTTACCAAACCACCTTATGGATAAGTTATTAAGTGCCTTATTAATTTTTATAGCTAGTTTTTCTTTTTCGCAAGAATATATAGAATTAAACGTTTTAGATAAAAGCAATCAATCGCCTTTGCCGTTTTGTAATGTTTGGATTAAAGGTAAAAATACGGGCGGTATTACCAACGCCGACGGTCAAATACGAATTCTTGTGGACTCCAACGATGTTTTGGTATTTTCTTACATCGGCTATAAGAAAAGGCATATTACAGTTTCGACTTGGCAAAAAACAAAAACGATTTACCTTAAACCGGACAGCTATCAGTTAAACGAAGTAACTGTTGACTCGGATAACGATTATTTGTATGATATTATGATGAAATGTCGCGACACAATGTTATTAAATGAAAGTAAGCGTATTTCTAAGGCACATTATACGGTAGCAACCAAAGCCAACGACACTATCTTAGAGTTTTTGGAATGCTACTATAACGCTTATTTTAAAGGTGTAAGGTTAGACGAACTGAAATTTAAACAAGGGCGGTTCGGCTTGGCAAGGGTTAGTGGAAATTATTTTTTAACCCAAGGAACTTCTCAAGCTATTACCCAAATTAATATTCTTAAAAATCAAGATTATTTTCCTTACATTCCCACACAACTAAAAAGACGAAAACTCAAGAAATTATTCGACTTACGTTTGCTCGGAAGCACCAAAGAATACCTTTATATCAGTTTTAAATCTAAAAAAGGAGAGGATTTCAATGGCGATATTTACATTGATAAAAAAACATTTAATATCCATAAACTGTCTTTAAATATTCAAAATACCCACCACCACCCTTTTATGTCGATATATGGTGTAGGAGCGGATGGTTTAAGTGGTTTTTCTTTAAATCTTAACTATCATTTTAAGATAGAAGAAAATCGTAGCAGATTAGACATTATTAATTTTGAGTACGGCTTTAATTATTTTAGTGATAGGTCGCAACAAATACCTCCTAAAAAGCTTACAAGAAAAATTAACTCTAAGGTTACCTTACATTTTTACGATTATGTAACCCAATTTATCTTGCCATATTTTCACTTTGAGGCTAATACTACAGGTGGAGACTACACTAAAGCAATAACTATTCCTTACAACGATGTTTTTTGGAATCAGCGAAACAAGGAAATTACCAAATCAAAAGAACAAAAAAGGAATTGGCATTATTTAGTAGAAAACGGCAGATTAGTCAACTATAATGATTTCGATTTAAAAAAAATGGGCTTTGTAAGGGATACATCAATCAAAAACCGACGTCTTTGGGCTATGCAATATGTTCATTGGGAAAAAGACAAAAGAATAATATCGATGTCGGGAATTCCGTCATTATCTGACCTAAAAAATTACAGAAATAATATTCTTAACATAGAGATTCAAATCCTTTTAGATATTACCGAGTGTAAAGATTCTCTACATTGTCGTTCTTTTGCGGTTTTCGACATTCCCAATTTTTTATATAACTTTAAAAAAGATTCTGTATCAGATGCTTTTATCAACATCTATTTTGATATTTACGAGATAGAACGCCGAAAAATGCAGTCTGCCTTAGATGCGAGAAATTTATCCTTATCAGAGATTCAGGATATTTACAAGCAAACCGTACATAATGCCGATTCTATCGCTTCTAGATATGTAAAGGAAGTACAACACGGACATCGCAAAAGGTACTTCAAGAAGTGGAATAATTACATCATCGAAGCATTGGGCTTAGACAATGTGAGTATGAATATAGCCACTTGGCGAGACAGAGCAAAAAGAAAACGTCCTAAAAACGAACTATAAACAACGACTACACCAACCTCCGAACGGTACTGTCTGCTTTAAGTTGAAAATGTTCAAAATTGAAGTTCTCGATTAATAAAACACCCGGCGTTTTGCCGATTTCAAAACTTCCGAAACGCTTTTGCATATCTAACATCTCTGCTCCGTTTAAAGACGACCACTGTATCAATGTTTCAAACGGAATTTCGGGATAATGCTCTTGAATCAACTTCATCTCAGCTAAGATAGATAACTGATGATTAGAAGCTAAGCTGTCCGTTCCCAGACAAATATTGAGCTTGTTTTTCGCCAACAAAGGAATGTTGGGCAAGCGATTTTCGATGTACTTATTGGCATGAGGACACAGTGTCCAATATAAGAATTTGGAATAACTCAATGCCTTATCTATATCTTCCTGAGAGGTAAAGGTATTATGAACCAAGTTTGTTTTTAGACATTTTGGGAGTTGCACCAAAGCCGAAATAAGAGCGTTTTGCCCTGTTGGATGCCAATTGTCTAAGTCAATGTTTTGTTTCTGAAAACCTTCGACCAAAGCCCCTGATTTACTTCTAAACATCTCATTCTCGGATTCGGTTTCTTGATTATGAATGCTGATAATTCCGTTGTGGGAGTAAGCCCAATTGGTTATCAGTTCAAACAATTTAGAAGAAACGGAATAAGTGGCGTGAGGCGTGATGCTTGCCGATAATTGAGCCTCTTCAAACTCTTTTTGTACGGACAATGCCATTGAAAACATAGCCTCAGCCTTATATTTATCCAGTCCAAAAGCCTCTACAAAGGTGTGATAATGAATCGGGCTTTGAATTTTGCTTGGAATAGATTCCGTACCGTTGGCAATGTCGCCAACCAATACCACGCCTTCGCGTTGCATTTCCAAGTCGGCTTGTCGGATGGCTTCCAAACGTTCTGTTTGGCTCGTCTTTAAACGCAACTCACGTACCGACTGAATAAAGTTTGGCAATCCGCCTTGGGTCGGAATCTGACCTTTAAGGTATGCCAGTTCCAAATGCGTATGGGCATTAACAAAACCGGGAACAAGTACCCCGTTGTAAAACTCCAGTCCGGCAACTTCTCGCAAGCGTCCTTCTGTGTTTACAATATTGGTAATAACACCTTCGTCCGAAATTTCTAAGTACGAATCTTTCAGCCTTTGTCCGGTATTGGTAACAATATAATTAGCGGATATCTTTCTCATAACTTATATCTAAAGTAAGGTGAACTCAGGATAAGTTTTTTCTTACAGAGATTCACGTTAAAGCCCTTTTTTTTGAAAAACAAAAATAGTTATAATCTAAAATTTATAGGGCAAACATATTACTTTGTGTCAAGAACAGTTATTTAATTTATAAATCACTTATAAACAGATAATTAATCGCTTTGTTTAAATAGACCTCACAGGTTTTAAAACCTGTGAGGTCTGATTCTATAATTTTTAACACATTGTAAATTAAATATTTATAACACCATAAACAAAATGAACTTACTAAAAAAAGAGGCTGCCTTATATTCAAAGGCAACCTCTCTAAATTTACAACTTATGATAATTATAGCATCAAAATACTAACTCAATCGTTACTACTTCTTGGCTACTTTTAGAGATTTTACAGAACCATCTGTATAAGTAATATTAATCATGTATAAACCTGATTGTAAATCACTCATATTTAATTCTTTCTGAGGCTCAAATACCTTAGTAAGTTTACCGACAATATCCACAACCTCTATTTTTGCAACATGATTTATGTTGGTAACGGTTACAACAGAAGTAAATGGGTTCGGATAAATGCGAGTGTCTGCTTGTGCCATTTCTATCTCCTCTACAGATGTTGAGGTTGTAGTAAAGTGAATAGAAGAAGTCCAATCTCCTTTTTCGTTATCTCCACATACCGAACGAACCCAAACAAAATACTGAGTTTCTTCGTTTAAGTCAGATAAAGTAACACTAGTCTCTGTAACCATTGTTCCATCTGTTGCAGGAGCGGTATTGGTTTCGGAATAAATATACTCATAAGCATTGGCAGAACCATTGGCAGGAGCATTCCATGAGATAACAGCTGTGGTTGCTGTAATATTTGTCGCTACAACATTCATTGGCATATCGCAAGGAACAGCTGTGGTTGTAAACGTTACAACAGAAGTCCAATCACTATTATCATCATCGCTACAAACTGAACGTACCCAAACAAAATACTGAGTCTCTGCATTTAAATCGGATAAAGAAACCGAAGTCTCATCAGTTGCCAATCCGGATTCCGTAGGAGCAGTATTGTTTAATGAATAAACATACTCATAAGCATTGGCAGAACCATTGGCAGGAGCACTCCACGAAATAGAGGCTGTTGATTCTGTAATATCTGTAACTACAACATTCATTGGCATGTCGCAAGGAACAGCCGTAGTTGTAAATGCTACAACAGAAGTCCAATCACTCTTATCATCATCGCTACAAACCGAACGTACCCAAACAAAGTACTGAGTCTCTGCGTTTAAGTTCGATAAAGAAACAGAAGTCTCATCGGTTGTTAGTCCGGCTTCTGTAGGCACGGTATTATTCTCTGAACATACATACTCGTAACCATTGGCTGGAGCTTCCGTAGGTGCTGTCCATGAAATAGAGGCTGTTGTTGCTGCTATTTCGGACACCATAACTTCCGTTGGAGCCTGACAAACAAATTCCTCAGGAGTTACAAAGTTTAGTACCGAAGACCAATCACTTGTATCACTATCACTACAAATTGAACGAACCCATACATAATATTGTGTCTCAGCAGTCAATCCGTCTAAAGAAATAGACGTTTCATCTGTTGCCATTCCATCTTCTGTAGGAGTGGTATTGTTTTCTGAATATACATACTGATAACCATTAGCAGGAGCTTCTTCCGGAGCTGTCCATGAAATGATTGCTGTTGATTCTGTAATATTTGTAGCGGTTAAATCCGTTGGCGTTTCGCAAACAAATTCAGCAGGAGTTGTAAACGCAAACAGCATAGACCAATCGCTCTTTTCATCATCACTACAAACCGAACGTACCCAAACAAAGTACTGAGTTTCTGCTTCTAAATCGGATAAAGAAACCGAAGTCTCATTAGTTGCTGTTCCGTTTTCTGTAGGAGTGGTATTGTTTACGGAATACACATACTCAAAGCCACCGGCAGGAGCTTCTAAAGGTGCAGCCCACGAAAGAGTTGCAGTAGTAGAAGTAAGATCCGTAGCCATGATTCCCGAAGGAACTGCACAAGCAACTTCCTCAGCTTCTACATATCTAAAGTCATCAATAAAGAATCTGTTATGTGCACCTCCTTCATGAGGGCTCCATTTAACAACAAGATGACCTTCACCACCTGCATAAGCTGTGGTATTAACACTTACTTCTGTCCATGTATCCACTTCAATTACCTGCGTAATATCTTGTAACATTTGGTAAGTAGAAACATCTGAAGCATCGGTCATTACACCGACCTCCATTGTGTAAAATTTATCCGTAGAGCTTTCGAGAAGAACTTTTCTGTTAATTTGGAACGAAACCTCTTTAGTGTTATTTAAATCGGATAATGCAGGAGAAATAAGATAATAATTACCAAGCACATCAACACTGTTATCCATTCTCACAGAATTAGGAACGCTAAAACTTTCGGAATGGTCTATTTGTATATTTGAAAATAAACCGGTATTTATCAGTTGGGTCGTCCAACAATCAGCCATTTGACCAAATGTGTAAGCATCGAAATTTTCTGTAAGCTCCACGGTATAGCTTGAGCAAAGTGTTTTAAAATCGGTAACTTCTGACCATGCACTTTTATCGCTGTCACTACAAACCGAACGCATCCAGAAATAATATCGAGTGGTAGATTCTAAACCTGCAATAGATACATTAGTTGCATTAGAAGTACCCAAAGCTTCAGTTTCTTCAGTTGGTTCCGTATTTTCTGTAGCATAATAATACTCATACCCGTTGCTTGGCGTAACTGAAGGTACTTGCCAAGAAACATCAACAGAAGAAGCCGTTATGTTTTCAAAAGAGATATTTAACGGACTAAAGCAAGATGGTAATTCTTGGTATCGAATATCATTAATATAAAATTTATTATAAGTAGAAGTACCTGCTATGTATTTAACAGCGATGCTAACACCCGAGCCTCCTGTATAAGATGCTGTGTTGAACACAACCTCTTTCCATTCAGCCTCTGGTAAAGTAGATAGAGCAATGGTATGAAGCATGGTGTATGTTTCTACATCTGTAGGATCTGTCATCACACCAACTTCTAAAACGCCTGAATTATCATCGTTAGAACCATTATTACTCAAGTCTTTTTGTACTTTAAGACTAATCTGTTTCTGATTATCAAAATCAGAAAATTTAGGAGAAATCACATAATACGCACCATCAGTATCGTCGTTGTTAGCGATTTTAACATATAAATCTTCTGAGTTTCCACTAGTGTAAGTTGTTGAGATAGTTCCGTAAGAACCGGATTCATTCTCTATTTGTGTACTCCAACAAGGAGGTAACTCTCCATAAGTAACATCGTCGAAAGTTTCTACAAAGTCGATGGTTAAAGCACCACAATCGGTTTGAAACTCTCCTCCATAAGCCCAATCACTCTTATCCTCATCGCTACATGCCGAACGTACCCAAACGTAATAATTGCTAATAGGCGATAAGTTATCAATAATTACGTTAATTTCGTTTGTTGTACCGGAAACGGTTACATCATCTCCCGGAATGGTATTTTCTTCGGAGTAATAATACTCGTAAGTAGAAGGGGAAGATGATGACGCTGTCCAAGAAACATTAACAGAGCTACTTGTTATATCCGAATAAGCAATATCGCTTGGCTTGATACAAGCAGGAACCTCTTCTATCACCACTTCGTCGATAAAGATGTCGTATCCATACTCCGATGTTCCTAAGAAAGAAATATATCCTTGACCATTAGGCGTACCCGGAATATAGAGTATATATTCGTGCCAACCCACTTCTGAGACAGCCGGTGCAGCATCTTTGTTACGGTTAATAACGCCAAGGCTGGTTCCGCCTTCGGTTCCTGGAGTCGTATTGTAAAATACTTCTACTTTATCCAGAGCATCAGGAGAATTCTGGTCTCTGTACATGTGGAATCTTACCTGATAATTTAATCCGGATAGATTGATAGCAGGAGAATTAAATTCGTAACTATTTCCGTCAAAAATGCTATAAGCATTGAACTGAGCCAATCCTGTGCCCATATAAGGATATACCACAGGGTTTCCTCCTACAGAAACCGTACTCCATCCTGCGTTACTAGCAGTACCTTCTTTATGCACAACAGTCCATCCTTCTAGGTCGCCTTGGTTGTCAAAACTAAAGGCAGCGACAGACGATGAGGCAATTTCCTGAGGTGTTGTAAATTCAACGGCTTGTGTCCATTCGCTATAATCTGTAGCACCGCATACCGAACATACCCAAACATAATATTGAGTGTTAGCTGTTAAACCGGATAAAGCAAAGTTCGTTTCATTTGTAGCGATTCCGGCTCCTGTAGGAGCAGTATTAGTTTCAGAATATACATATTCGTAACCATTTTCAGGGGCTTCTGTAGGAGCCGTCCAAGAAATATTGGCAGAAGTCATAGTAATGTCAGAAACAGTTACTTCAAGCGGAACCTGACAAGCTACTGTTGACGCGTTTTCGTAACTGAAATCATCTATTAAAATAACATTATACGCATCATCTGTTGGTAAAGTGTATTTAAACACAACATAACCGGCAGCTCCTGTATAAGCACTTGTATTGGTATTAACATCGAACCAGCTTTGTGTAATATTTGTAGAAATATCTTGTATCGATTGGAAAGTAGAAACATCTGTAGCATCTGTCATAATACCTACTTCGAATGTCCAGCTTTGAGGAGGGTATTCAGATTGTACTTTAGCAGAAATGGTTTTATTTCCATCTAAATCAGACAGTCTAGGAGAAATAAAATAGATTGCCCCGGATTTATTAGAACTTTGATTTAATCTTGCTGCTTTACCACCACCTTCTAGTACAAAATCAACAGAAGAACCATCACAGTTATCGAATATAGCCGTCCAACAAGAGTTAGAAAAGGTATCCTCATTATCAAAATCCTGTTCGTAAGTAGCTGTGTTGCTACTTGAACAAGTCGTTGTAAATGTTCCTGAATTAGACCAAGCACTTTTATCCGTTTCGCTACATACCGAACGAACCCAGAAATAATATTGAGTATGAGATTCCAAGCCACTTAAACTAGCGGAAGTGCTGTTGGTTGTTTCTATAGAAGCTTCATCACCGGTCGGCTCAGTGTTATTTGTAGAATAGTAGTACTCATAGCCATTATCCGGAGCTTCGGCAGGTGCTGTCCAAGCAATATCAGCAGTTTCCGCTTCTACATTACTAGAGGTTAATGCAGTTGGAAAAAAGCAAGTAACTTCTGTAAAATTTAAGTCTATATTTGCGATTGTAGGCTCTATATTAAGAGCTTCAGGTGGATTGTTAGGATCCGGATTTGTACCATCTTTGTAATAAAATAAAGAACGATTTCCACCTTCAGGGGTATCGCTATTATAAAACTTATCTTGATGATAATTATAGCCGAATTCGTTTTCATCTACGGCGATAACTAAATTATCAGTTCCATTATACTCGAAAGGCGTGTCTAGTGTTATTTTAATCTTTCCCGAAGAAATCGAAATAACGCCTGAGAACACCTCTGTCAATTCAGAAAAAGGAACCCAGTCTGTTTTGCTGGAAAAGCTTGCTTTTGAAGTGTTAGCCATATAAACAGTCCATTTATTAGAACTAGCTATAGGCATGGATGGATTTACACACTTAAAAGTGATGTCATAGATATCCCCCCCTGATGCTTGTCCTATTTCCGAAGCCAAATAAATATTCTGACTATAGGAGAATTCGTAATCGGGATTAATAGGATTTACAACGGCAGCTGTACCGGTACCGATACTCACCACTTGTGCTAATAATTGCCAACTTAATAAGGTTGTCAATAAGATTAAATACAATCGTTTCATATGTTTATATAAATGTTAAAAATTAAGCCTGCAAGTTTAGAGCTTTTATTTTTACTGTGTAATCACATAAAAAGGGGATATTTATCCCGAAAAAATACCTCTTTATAGGGGGGCTGATTTAAGGATAAAAAATTGTGAGTCAGTTGTCGGTTGTCAGTTGTTTGTTATGGGTTGTTGGTTGGCTGTTGTTTGTTGGAAGCTCTCGAAAAAACCCCGTCATTCCAAACTTGATTTGGAATCCCCCATTTATTGTAGGGCTTTCCTTTTTGCAGGGGATGCAGAATCAAGTTCAGCATGACCGCATTTTTTCATTCATAATTCATAATTTATAATTAAAATAGCCATCATGCTTGGAACTTTCAACTTTCAACTTTCAACCTGAAACCTTCAACTTGCAACCTGCAACTTAAACAAAAAAAGGTGCGACCAAAAGCCACACCTTAATTTTTTTACGAATTATAAAAACGCAATTACTCCTTAGCATCTGTATTTTCTGCCTTTGGAGCTGTTTCTGGAGCTGCTTCAGCAGTTTTCTTAGCAGAAGATCTTCTTCTACGAGTCTTCTTAGCTGCTTTTTTAGGCTCTTTCAACATGTTCTCGTTGAAATCAACCAATTCTATAAAGCACATCTCTGCGTTATC
>PDWI01005258.1_pt1 | contig 16799 bp, 19 predicted proteins | sample 1430891 | NCBI WGS metagenome assembly PDWI01 (sample SAMN01162508, study PRJNA174530) | Oral metagenome, whole genome shotgun sequencing project. | biome: Marine environment; feature: Marine mammal; material: Swab sample of the gingival sulcus; isolation source: swab sample of gingival sulcus...
TAAACCTATTTTTTGTTATTATTTGCAACATTTATTCTGTTTATGGCTTTCAGAAGCTTAATCTTTTTATAATATTTATCTGCTTCTTCTGCTTTTTCATAGCTTTGTTTAGCCTCTTCTAGTGCCCTTTTTGCTCTATCAACATCGATTTCATTACTCCACTCCGCTGTGTCCGTAACAATCAAAGTTTTATCTCGTTGAACAAACAAAAAACCATCAGAAGTAGCGGCATAATTTGTAACACCATCTTTTAGAATTTTTACAGCTCCAATAGCTAAAGGTGCAACGGTTGGCTCATGGTTTTTAAGGATTCCCATATCACCAGTAGACGTCCTAACAATAACCATTTCAACTTCTTCACTAAAAAACTGCTTTTCAGGCGTTACAATCTCCAATAAAAAACCTTTTTCCATTTTAGTTTCCTAATTTCTTAGCTTTTTCAATAGCCTCTTCAATGGTACCTACATATAAGAACGCTTGTTCAGGCAAATCGTCATGAAGTCCTTCAAGTATTTCTTTAAACCCTCTTACCGTTTCTTTAATAGGCACATATACTCCAGGGCTTCCAGTAAATTGTTCCGCAACATGGAAGTTTTGAGAAAGGAATCGCTCAATCTTTCTAGCTCTATTTACCACTAGCTTATCGTCGTCTGATAACTCATCCATACCTAGTATAGCTATTATATCTTGCAAATCTTTATATCGCTGAAGTATTTCTTGAACTCCTCTGGCTGTATTGTAATGCTCTTCACCAACAACATCAGGCGTCAGTATCCTTGAATTGGAATCCAATGGATCTATAGCTGGATAGATTCCCCTTGAAGCAATCCCTCTATCTAAAACAGTGGTAGCATCCAAGTGGGTAAACGTTGTCGCAGGCGCTGGGTCCGTTAAGTCGTCCGCAGGCACATATACTGCTTGAACTGACGTTATTGAACCGTTTTTAGTAGATGTAATTCTTTCTTGAAGAGAACCCATATCTGTTGCAAGTGTCGGTTGATATCCAACTGCTGATGGCATCCTTCCTAAAAGTGCAGAAACCTCAGAACCTGCTTGAGTAAATCTAAAAATATTATCGATGAAAAGAAGTACATCTTTCTTTTCTGCGTCTCTAAAGTACTCTGCCATTGTAAGTCCTGTCAGTGCAACCCTCATCCTAGCTCCAGGCGGTTCATTCATTTGGCCAAACACCATTGTCGTTTTATTGATAACTCCTGAATCTATCATTTCATGATAAAGGTCATTACCCTCTCTTGTTCTCTCACCAACACCAGCAAATACACTAAGTCCACCATGCTCTTTTGCGATATTATTGATAAGTTCTTGTATTAAAACCGTTTTCCCAACACCAGCACCACCAAAAAGACCTATTTTACCTCCCTTTGGATACGGTGATATTAAGTCCACTACTTTGATACCTGTTTCAAATATTTCTGTTGTTGTCATTTGATCTTCAAAAGACGGTGCCTTCCTATGTATCGGCCATTTTTCTTCTGATTTTGGTTCTTCTTTCTCATCAATAGCGTCACCAACAACATTAAATATTCTACCTAATGTTGACTCCCCAACCGGAACTGAAATAGGCTCACCATAGGTTTCAACATCAATACCTCTCATAAGTCCATCAGTAGAAGTCATTGCTATGCACCTAACAACATTGTCTCCAATATGTTGAGCTGCTTCTAATACTAAAGTTGATTCGCCTCTATCTACATATAGCGCGTCATTTATGTTAGGAAGATATTCATCAAATCTAACATCTACAACAGGACCAATTATTTGATTAATTTTTCCTACTTGCTTTTCCACATTATATCCTTTCTATTTCAGTGCTTCAGCACCACCAACTATTTCACTAATTTCTTGTGTTATAGCAGCCTGTCTTGCTTGGTTAAATGCAAACTTTAAATCGTCTATCATCTCTTCCGCGTTACTAGTTGCATTTTCCATAGCAATTCTTCTAGACGCCTGTTCAGACGCGCTAGACTCTAGCAATCCACCATATATTGTACTCTCCACATACATAGGTATTAGTTTCGTCAATACTTCTGATGTTGAAGGCTCATAATTGGTAAGCCTTTTCTCCATTTTTTCACCTTCATTTGGTACAAAAGGTAGTAAATTTATGCAACGAACATTTTGTTCAATCGTAGATTTAAACTCCGTAAATATTAATGATATGCCTTCTACTTTTTTATCTTCAGAATAAGCTTCAATAGCAGCAGATGCTATATGGTGCGCATCTCGATAACTTGGCTTTTCACTTATACCAATAAAGGAATCAATGACACTAGCTTCTTTATTAGCAAAATAATCTGTTGCCTTCTTGCCAACGGTAATTAGCGCATTAGAAGGATTCTCTGCTAACATTTTTTCAGCTAGCTTAATCGCATTAATATTATAACCACCACAAAGTCCTCTATCACCTGTTATAACAATATAGAGTCTATTGTTAACCTCTCCTTTTTTGAGGAAAGGATGAATAAGTCCAGGATCGCTTTCAAGTACATTGATAACATTAAAGTATATTGCATCATAATAAGGCTTTGCTATCTCAAATCGTCTTCTAGTCCTCTTAAGCTTTGCAGTAGATACGAGTTCCATTGCTTTTGTTATCTGCTTTGTATTATTAACTGAAGATATTTTTCTCTTAATATCCTTTGAATTTTTTGCCATAACAACCTACTCAAATTTTTCTTTAAATTTAGTAATAGCTTGATCTAAAATCGCTGCTGTCTCATCACTTAAATCACCAGTTTCAGTAATCTCTTTTCTAATTTCTGGATGCTGATTTCTAACATAAACAATAAGCTCAGATTCAAACCTCTCAATATCCTCTATTTCTACATCTTTCAAATATCGATTAATAACAGCGTATATTATCACAACCTGATCCACAACATTTAGTGGCGCATATTGTCTTTGCTTCAATATTTCCATGAGTCTTGCACCATGATCTAAAACATCTTTTGTGCTTTCATCTAATTCAGAAGCAAACTGTGAAAATGCAGCAAGTTCATTATAGTTAGCTAACTCAAGTTTTATTTTACCGGATACTTTCTTCATCGCTTTTATTTGAGCCGCTCCACCAACTCTCGATACACTTAGTCCAGCATTAACTGCCGGCCGTTGTCCCGAGTTAAACAATTCACTCTCAAGGAAAATCTGTCCATCTGTTATTGATATAACATTTGTTGGAATGTAGGCAGCAATATCACCAGCTTGGGTCTCAATGATAGGAAGTGCTGTAATACTTCCTCCACCCATTTCATCACTTAGCTTTGCCGCTCTCTCAAGTAATCTTGAGTGTAAGTAGAATACATCTCCAGGAAAAGCTTCTCTTCCAGGAGGCCTTTTAAGAAGCAAACTCATCGCCCTATACGCAACAGCATGTTTACTTAAATCATCATACACGATTAAAACATGCTTACCATTAAACATCATCTCTTCCGCCATGGCAACACCAGCATAAGGTGCAACATACTGAAGTGGTGCTGGTTCAGACGCAGTAGCTGCAACTACAAGGGTATAATCCATTGCCCCTCGTTCTTCAAGCTCACTTACAATTCTTGCCACAGTAGATCTCTTCTGACCTATTGCCACATATATACAAAATATATCTTCTTCTTTTTGATTAATTATGGTATCAATTGCAATTGCCGTTTTACCTGTTTGTCTATCACCTATTATAAGCTCTCTTTGACCTCTTCCAATAGGAATCATTGAGTCAATCGCTTTGATACCAGTTTGAACTGGCTGAAAAACGCTTTTTCTTTTTATAACACCAGGTGCAACCATTTCAATTGGTCGATTTTTATCCGTCTGGATAGGGCCTTTTCCATCAATTGGTTGACCAAGTGCATTAACAACCCTTCCAAACATCTTCTCACCAACAGGCACCTCAATTACTCTACCCGTTCTTTTTACGGAATCTCCCTCAACTATATTTTCATCAGATCCTAGTAGTACAGCACCGACACTATCTTCTTCTAAGTTTAATACCATGCCGTATACTTCTCCAGGAAACTCAAGAAGTTCTCCACTCATAGCGTTTTGAAGCCCATGAACTCTTGCAATACCGTCGCCGACTTCAATAACCATTCCGGTGTCATCAACTTTTATTTCACTATCATATTTTTCAATCTGATTCTTTATAATTGAACTTATTTCTTCTGGTCTTAAATTCATTGACCTCTCCTATACTATAGTTTTGTCAAGGGACTTTTTCAGTCTCTTTAATTCTTCTTTTATCGTTGAATCTATAACCTTATCATCAACCTTTACCCATAAACCACCAAGTATTGATTTATCGACTTCACATGTAAGTCGAATTGTTTTTCCTGTCATATCCGATAACGTTTTTCTTAACTTTTCTTTCATACTATCATCAAGTGCTATTACTGATTTGACATGGGCATCTGCTAGATTCATTTTCTGATCATACATAGCAGAATACTCTCTAGCAATGCCATTAATCCAACGTTCTCTTTTTTTATCCACTAGAACAAATAGTAAGTTAAGAATGTCATCCGATACCCTACCTTTAAAAATATTACTTATAACCTCTTTTTTTTCTTCTTTTTTTACTCTAGGTGATCTAAAAAATTCTAGGAAGTTAGCATCATCTTTAAACAAATCTGAGATAGCGTCTATTTCAGATTTATATTCATCCAACTTATCTTTCTCAACTGCTATATCAAATATTGCAGTTGCATATACTTTATCTACTAATCCGTCCATTTTGATTCACCTATTTTGGAAATAGATTCCTCTACTAAGCGCTTACTGTTAGCATCATCTATATTATTACCAATAAACTTGCTCGCTGTAAGAATAACCATATCTCCAATTTCATCCTTTAGCTGATCTTTGGCTCTGAGTCTATCCTGTTCGATTTCTCTCATTGTTCGATCCTTTATTCTATCAGCTTCTTTATTGGCTTTTTCTATGATTTCGCTAGCTCTCTCTTTCCCAATCTCAACTTTTTCTCTAAGGATTTTAGCCGCCTCATCTTGGGCTTTACTAATTTTGTCTTCATATTCCGCCTTGATAACGCTGGCTTCTTCTTTTGCCGCTTTGGCTTCTTCCAGACCACCTTCTATTTCAACTCTTCTCTTCTCGATTATGTCAGCCATTGGCTTGAAAAACTTCTTTTTCATTATAAAAACAAAAATCAAAAAGTTAATGATAACTAGAAAAAATGTTGACCCCGGTACAAGGGAGATTAAATCCGCTTTCGTAAATAGTAGAGTCACCCCTATGTTTGGTATACTCATACTGCCAACTCCTTCTATAACAAGCCAATAAGTGGGTTACCAAACAATAAGATTAGTGCTACTGCTAGACCATATATACCAGTAGTCTCTGCAACCGCAGCTCCTAAAAGCATAGTACTTACAATAGTTCCTCTCGCTTCAGGCTGTCTACCAACAGCTTCAGCACCTTTGCCCGCTGCAAAACCTTGTCCAATACCAGGTCCTATACCTGCTATCATTGCTAATCCCGCTCCAATTGCTGAAGCAGCTAAAACCAACGCTTTTCCTGTAATTTGTTCCATGATTCCCTCCTTTTATCATTCTTGTGCCATAGAAATAAACACCATCGTTAACATCGTAAATATAAGCGACTGTAACAACCCTGAAAATAAATCAAAATACATATGAAATGCCACTGGTATACCAACTGCTAAAAATGGTACCCCAATGTTGATGATTGCACCTGAAATATATGATAGACCTGAATACAGTAGCGACATAATGATAAGCCCACCAATAATATTTCCGAATAAACGAAAGGCTAGTGAAATCGGGTTGGCAACTTCACCTATTACGTTTATAGGAAATAAAAATGGCATTGGCTCAAAATAACCTTTTAAATATCCACCAACTCCTTTGTGAATAATACCATTTGACTGAATTAGAATAAAAGTCAAAATGGCTAGAGCAAAAGTAGTATTAAAATCTGCAGTTGCCGGTCTAAGACCAAATACTCCAGAAATGTTAGATATTGCCAAAAACAAGATTAGTGACCCCATATACGGCAAAAAACCTAAGTTTTTTTCGCCCATACTAGAGACTAATAAATCCTTAATACCGTTATATACCATCTCTGCAATAATTTGAACTTTTCCTGGCCTGATTTTTAAATTTCTTGTAGCTATTATTGCAATAATTATGATAAACGCCATCACAAGCCACATATTAACAACCGTTTCTGTTAAATCAAATCCAGCAATTCCAAACATATCTTTGATATAAATCGTTGGACCATATCCACCTTGCATTATCTACCCTCCTTTTCTCTAAATATAATTCCTTTTAATAAGATCGCCATTTTAATGCTAGTAAGTCCTAACACGGTAGAAACAACATGAAAGTACTTAAATCTTATACTAATATATATAATTATACCAGTAACTAAAAATCTAAACATATACTTTGAAAATGCATAAGACTCCGCTTTTTTCGCGTCCATTTCAACGGCTAGTTCAATCGTTCTTTTTAAATCGAAAAACAATAAAATAGCATTTGCTAAGCCAAAAATTGCACCGAGCACCCAAGAAATTTTGTTATCAGTAAAAAATATACCTATTAAAATTATACTAGATATCACAAAAATAATAAAGTATCTTAATGAATTTAATAAAAATTTATCATTCATCTTCTATATCCTTTGTCAATTTATCAAAAATTTTAAATAAATTTCTAAATGATACCACTATTCCCATAATTAAAAATGTGATTAGTATTTTTGGTGCCGTATCAAAATACTTGTCTAGTTTAATCCCTATTATCAACATAACAAAAATAGGTACAAACATACCTATACCTATTTGTGTTAGTAGCGCCAATGCTTTAACAGAATTAAACCTACTACGTTTCATTATTTAGTACCAAACAGTCTATCTCCAGCATCTCCTAGACCAGGAACAATATATGCATGAGAATTTAATTTTTCATCTATTGCAGCGACAAAAATATCCACATCTGGGTGTGCTTCTTGCATTTTATTAACGCCTTCTGGACAACCGATAAGACATACAAAAGTAATTTTCTTTGCTCCTTTGTTTTTTAAGAACTCTATTGCAGCTATTGCAGAACCACCTGTAGCAAGCATAGGGTCTACCACAAATATTTCTCGTTCTTCTAAATCGCTAGGAAGTTTGCAGTAATACTCAACTGGTTCGAGTGTTTCAGGATCTCTATATAAACCAATGTGACCAACTTTAGCAATTGGCACTAGGTCTAAAAATCCATCCACCATACCAAGTCCCGCTCTTAGAATAGGAACGATGCCTATTTTTTCCCCTTTTAGCATCTTTGCTTTCGTCCTAGTTACTGGTGTGTCGATTTCAACTTCTTGAAGTGGTAGATATCTAAGCGCTTCATATGCAAGTAAATTCGATACTTCTTTAACTAACTCTCTAAATTCTTTAGAACCCGTACTCTTATCTCTAATAATAGATAACTTATGTTGGATTAAAGGATGATCCATTTCAAATACTTTACTCATTATTCCTCCTCAATTTTGTTTACTCTTAGTTCATGTCTTCCAAAAGTAAACTCAGAACTCAAAAATACTTCTATTACACTATAAGCCAGTTCCTCACCTATCACTCTAGCTCCTAGCGCTAGCATATTAGCATTATTATGCTCTCTAGCCATTCGAGCAGAGTACTCATTATGACATAATGCACATCGTATCCCTCTGCACTTATTGGCACTAATGCTAATGCCGATACCAGTCCCACATAGTACAATCCCATATGCGTTCTCTTTTAACACGCTATCAGAAACTTTTTTCGCAATGTCTGGGTAATCAACAGAATCCTTAGAATAAGTACCTTCATCAATAATTATATGACCTTTTTTTGTCAAGTACTTAATTATTTTTTCCTTTAGTTCAAATCCACCATGGTCACTGCCAATAACTATTCTCATCATTCACTCCTAATTACAACTCTATAATCTCATTGTTTGAAGCCCTATATAGTCGATCCATAACAGCCTCTGAGACCCCTTTATTGTTACTAATATCTACAAAAAATATTATATCATATTTTTTTGAATCCAATTCATTAAGTAAGGAAAAAACACGATTGGCCCCCATCAAATCGTCACCAGTCTCATAAAACTTTATGGTCCTCTGTTCTTTTAATAATTCCTTATACTCCGGTGGAACGACAAAAATGGCATTGTTTTGTTTCGCATAAAATTCGAGAATTTTCTTTTCTGTGCCACGTATGATAATGACCTTCGTCTTTGGGGAGTAGTGTTTATATTTTAGCCCTGGTGATATGATTTTGTCACCGGTTTTATAAACCTCTATTTTCCCGATGACCGATTCGATATCTTCCTTGGTTACATATCCTTTTCTTAATAAAACTGGCACATCTTTGGTTATGTCAAGCACGGTGGACTCCAGTCCAACCTCACATCCTTGCCCATCAATGATAGCATTAACACGACCAATAAGTGGTTTAGAATGTATAAATTTTGTAGCTGATGGCCTGCCGGAAAGATTGGCGGAAGGGGCACATATTGGCACACCCGCCCGCTTTATTAGATTCCTAGCAATGGTATTGCGAGGCATCCTTATCGCCACGGTATCAAGTCCAGCTGAAACTAAGTCCGATACCATTTCGCTTTTTTTTAATATTAACGTTAATGGCCCTGGCCAAAACGCATCAACCAATTTATAAAAAACATCAGGTATATCACTAACTAAATAATCTACCTGACTTTTATCTGAGACGTGAACAATCAGTGGGTTATCCGCAGGCCTCCTTTTGGCCTTAAAAATTCCACTCACACCTCTATTACTATTTATTCTAGCGCCAATTCCATAAACGGTTTCTGTAGGAAATACAACGACGCCTCCTTTTTTTATGATCTTTACCGCTTCATTTAATGAATATTTATTAAGTAGTTTTGTGTACATTGCTCTCCCTAAATGACATCTTTAACAGTGGTGGGGTAATAATTGTTGTCGCTAAAACCAACACGATAACTGCTGATAATTGATGCTGACTAATAATATTTAGTTTCACCCCAAGATTCGCAACAATGATAGCAACTTCAGCCCTTGGAACCATGCCAAGGCCGATCTGAAGACTTTCCCTTTTAGAACTTCCTAACAACTTAGCACCAAGACCACAGCCCAAAACCTTACCTAAAAATCCGAAAGCAATAAGTATCAATCCAATCTTTAAGCCATGTGACGCTTCGGCTAAATCAACACTCATTCCTATCCCAACAAAGAAAAGAGGTGTAAAAATAAAGGTTGAAATCTTATTTATCTCATAGGTAATTTCCCTATTTCTTCCAGAAAGACTAAAGATTACGCCAGCAAAATAGGAACCTGTAATAGCAGCCACTCCTAGCTCTTCTGATACAAAAGCAAGAATCAAACTCATAACAAGCGCTAACGTTATATTTTTATGATCTCTCTCTATGTAACTATAGTGTTTTTTAAACAATTTCACAATAATAAATCCAACTAGCACAACGATTGCAGTAAGTGCTGCGATATTTAAAATAATATGCGTAATACTACTACCCGCCTGTGGAGAAGTAATACCTATCATAACCGTTAGCAGTAGGATACCTATCACATCATCGATGATTGCCGCGCCTAAAATGGTAACACCCTGCTTACTTCGAAGCATCGATATTTCCCTTAATGTCTGAACCGATATACTTACTGAGGTAGCAGTAGAGACTATCCCCATAAAAATACCTTCAATCAAGTTGCCAGTAAGCAAATAAACGGCTCCACCAACTAGTATAAACGGAAACAAAACACCAAAGATGGCTACTAAAGATGATGTTGCTTTGCTTTCTTTTAACTGATTCACATCGGTCTCAAGCCCTGCAACAAACATGAGAAGTATTACGCCAATTTCGCCCATATTCGTAATGAGTTCTGTCTTCTTTAAGAAAAAACCTAACGCAATACCAATAAGAATCTGCCCTAGCACCTCTGGTTGATTAAACCGTTTTGTTATCATTCCACCGACTTTAGCAAAGAACAGTATAACTGCTAAATAAAGTAAATATGTCATACAAACCCCTAATAATCAATTTCTTTTAACGACTCTGCTTGAAAAAAGGTAATAAGTGCATCGACCATTTCGTCTATATCACCCATCATAAAGCTTTCAAGTTTATATACACTCATTCCAATTCTATGATCTGTTATCCTTCCCTGAGGAAAGTTATAAGTCCTTATCTTCTGACTTCTATCACCTGTTCCAACCTGAAGCTTTCTTTGCATAGCGATCTCTTTATTCTGCTCATTTAGCTTCATCTCATAAAGCCTAGCCCTTAGGACCTTCATTGCCTTTTCTTTGTTCATACTCTGGCTCTTACCATCTTGACAGGTAACTACTAATCCTGTAGGTTCATGTGTAATCCTAACAGCAGAATCCGTTGTATTAACAGACTGTCCTCCATTACCAGATGATCGAAAAACATCAACCCTTAAATCATTGTTATCAATCTCAATCTCCACTTCATCCGCTTCTGGCAGCACAGCCACTGTAGCAGTACTAGTATGTATTCTTCCGCCAGATTCTGTCTCTGGAACCCGTTGAACTCGATGAGTACCTGATTCAAATTTAAGCAATGAATATGCCCCTTTGCCATGCACTTCAAACGATGCATCTTTAATCCCGCCAACACCACTCTCACTGATATCAATAATACTTGATTGAAATCCTTTTCGATCAGCATATCTCATATACATTTTAAGTAATTCAGCAGCAAAAAGACCCGCTTCATCGCCACCTGCTCCAGCTCTTATTTCTACTATAACGTTCTTATCGTCATTGGGATCCTTAGGAAGTAAGAGTATCTTTATCTCTTCTGATATTTTTTCTTCTCGCTCACTTAGCTCATCATATTCCATTTGAGCAAGTTCTTTCATTTCAGGATCAGTCGCTTCAGCTATGATATCCTTAGCCCCTGCCTTTTCTTCTAGTATCTGCTTATATTCAGAATACTTTTCAACAATAGGTGCTAAATCACTATGTTCCTTCACAAGCTTTTGCCAACGTTTATTATCATTGATAATCTCAGGATCGGATATCATTTTACTGAGCTCATCATATTTTATTTTTATTCCATCTAGTTTTTGAATCATAACTACCTCTTCCAAAAAATAATTATACTACAACAACAATAAAAAATCTAATATTATTATTGAATTTTTAAGCTTTTTTTTCATTTTTTTTGTGATGAGAAACGAACAAACTTTTTTGACGTTGAAAAAAATATCATATTTGATATACTTATTCTATGAATATTATAAAAAAATTATATAACATGAGCTGGGGAGAAATACTTCCTCTATTAAAACAAGCTCATAGGCAAACAAAACGATCATACTATGATTTAGCGACCGATCTTTATAGCTGTTATAAAAAGGGATATAACTGGTGCGAATACTTCAGTTATAATTTTCAAGGAAATAAAGAGGAAGAGTACAGACAATCATTTGTATCTGGTGGCATTCATAACATGATAATAACTAGACTATTTGGTCAATCAAAAGAAGACAATGATTTCTTTGAAGACAAAGGCCTTTTTAACAAGAACTTCAAAGACTTAAAAGGATTTGCTTCACTAGACCTTCGATATGATTCTCTTGAAGCGTTCGAAGAGTTTCTGACGAAAAATAAGTTCTTTTTCATAAAAACAGCAACTGGTTATGGTGGTCATGAGGTAAAAAGGGTTCACCGCAGTTCGTACAACAAAATGAGTGATAAAGAGTTATACGATCACTTAAAAAATACCGCGTATTATATCGTCGAAGAAGTCATAAAGCAACATCCAGAGGTATCTAAATTATCCGTAAATTCGGTAAACACATTAAGAGTAATAACGGTGAAAGACATAAACAATGTTATCACTGCTCCATTTGTCGTATCTAGAATTTCCATTACGGAAGCTTATGCAGACAACTGTTGCCTTGGTGGCGCCTACTGTATTGTAAATGATGAAGGAAAAATAAAGCACGATTATATAGCACAATTACCAGAACTTAAAATTTTTTCTAAAAACCCGATTACCGGTTTCGAATTTTATGATTTTCAGTTTCCTTACTTTAAAGAAAGTATTGACCTATGCATAGAAGCAGCAAAAAGATGTAAGGGGCACTACATTGGTTGGGATGTGGCAATAACAGAAAAAGGGCCAGTGCTCATAGAAGGTAATACGGCTCCTGGGCCAGACTTATACCAAGCATACAATCAGTTAGACAATGGTAGGGGTAAACTAAAAGAATTAGAAAATGCTTTTAAAGTTGAATTAAAATAGTGCAATTAATTGTACTATTTTATTTATTTACCAATATTTTTAATGTATAATATAAAAAACGTTTTAAGAGGTATTATGAAAAAATTTAGATTTATAGTAACAAACACGATAGTAAAAATAATCATTTTTTTAATGAAATTAATAGGAAAAAACGCAACGCAACTACCGGGGCTACTCGCGTTAAAAATGTGTCCCGATTTTATGAGCCATATGAAAATGCCAAAGAATGTAATTGCTATTACTGGAACCAATGGCAAGACTACGGTATCCAATATGATAACAGATAGTCTTCACGAGCTAGGCATTGACTATTCACACAATCGATTTGGCTCTAACACACTGAGAGGAATTGTATCTACCTTTATACAGTTTAGCAAAATAAATGGTGAACATAAGTATGATTATAGCGTGCTCGAAATTGATGAAAGAAGTTCAATACATATATATAAAGACGTAACACCAACTCACCTAGTGGTAACCAATCTGTTTAGAGACAGCTATGCGAGAAACGCACATGCAGACTATATATTTGATATCATGAACAAATCAATACCAGACAGTACAAAACTAATACTAAACTCTGATGATCTAATAAGCTCTATGTTAAAACCACATAATGAAAGAACGTATTTCTCAGTAAACTTACTAGCAGGAGAAGAAGAGAACAGAAATAGTAAAGTAAAAGACATAACCAATTGCCCTGCATGTAGTAGCAAATTGATACCAGATTTTATTCGATACAATCATATTGGACGATATCAATGTGAGTCATGTGGATTTACTAATCCAGAGCCGCAAAACAAAGTAATAGCATTTAACAAAGAAAATCACATGATGACATTTATTAGTAATAACGATACCTATCAAGTGCTTAGCAAAAACACCAATATTATTGACTTATACAATCTTATCGCATCACTATCATTACTAAAAGAACTTGATGTTGACTTCAATAAGGTAATAGAGAATTTTTCGAACATACAAGTAACAAAAAGCAGATACGATGAACTAGTGGTGAACGATAAAAAAATAGTGGTAATGCTGGCAAAAGCAATAAACCCTATCAGTTCATCAAGGGCCTTTGACCTAATCAGCAAACTAGAAGAAAACGTTTGTGTCGTGCTTGGCAACTGGGAAATGAAGTCAAATTTAATGAACTCAGAAAACACAGCTTGGTTATACGATAATGATTTTGCCTTACTAAATAGTGATAATGTAAAACAGCTGATTACTTGTGGTAAACGATATAAAGATTTTGAAAACTGTTTACTATTATCAGGAATTCCAAAAGAAAAAATAACCCCTGAGAAGGCGTTAGATAATATAGCAAAAAGAATTAATTATGATGATATCAGTGTGATATTTATATTAGTTGATTTGGATAGTGCTAATGTGATGCAAGAAGTCAAAGAAGCAATCGTTCAAACAATAAAAAAGAGGTAAATAATGAAGGTTGAAATACTTTATAAAGAAATAGCAAATTTATTTGGAGAAAGCGGTAACATTGAAATATTAAGAAAAATATTTTATGATGCGGATTTCATCTATACAAACCTGCTTGAACAACCAAAATTCACGAAGGAAGACATTGATTTAGTTTTTCTAGGCGCGATGTCTGAGAAAAATCAAGAAGCCGTTATACATGAATTAACAAAATACAAAAAAGAAATAAGAGAACGAATAGAACATGGGCAACACGTCCTATGTACTGGAAATGCACTAGAAGTATTTGGAGAAAAAATAATTCAAGATAGTGGCGAGGAGATAAGTGCGTTAGGGATTTTCCCATACTACGCCAAAAGGCAGATGATGGATAGACTTAATTGTATATATGTTGGAAGCTACAACGACTTGGATGTCATTGGGTTTAAAACGCAATTTACCCAATGTTATCCAACCGAAAAAATAAATTATTTATTAACAACCAAACGTGGCTTTGGTATGAATAAGAACGAATGTGGTGAAGGAATTGTATACAAAAACTTTATAGGTACTTATCTAGTGGGTCCTCTACTAGTATCAAATCCTAAATTTACAGCAGAATGGTTAAAAAGATTTGAAAAAAAATATAAAGTACCATATTATGATACTTTACTTGAAGCATATGAGATAAGGCTAGCAGAATTTAACAATCCAAAAACTACGTCTTAAAACATATGCTAACTAAAGAATTTATTCTGTATTGTTACTTTAGCAAGTTCATAAGCTTCAAATAACTCTGGTGTTTTAAATGCTATAAGAGCAAGTCCATAAATAATAACACCAACAAAGAACGAGACAATTAAAGTAAGAATATCGTTCAAGTTAAATACATAGGTATTTAACACATATATCACTGCGACCATGATAATAGCCGATAACATATACTTTATAAATGAATTAGTAAGAAAAGACACTTTCAGATTGCTGAAGTGTTTTTTTATAATGAGGATAAAAACATACACTGCAACAATCGTTGCAACAAGCGTCGCAATCAATATACCATATACGCCAAAAAATCGTGAAAGAATCAAACTTAAAACAATGTTCGTACCAATCATTAAATAAGTGATATACATAGAAAACTTTGATTTTTTTAGCGAAAACATCATATTTGTTACAATTTGATAAATCGTCTCCGGAATGATTGTGGTAGAAATAATCATCAAAATAAGACCGGCTAGTCTCGCTTTATCAGCTGTGAACTGCCCTCTTAAAAAGAGCACCCTTATGATCTCTTGATTCAGCACGACCACGCCCCCAGTGAGTGGAACCACCAGCATCAGCATATACGATAAGTTCTTTCTCGTATACGTCATCAACTCATCCAGTTTATTATCTGCAGCAATTTTTGACTGTTTTGTGTACATAACAGAAGAAATCGACGACACAACGATGCCATAGAATAAATATTTGAGCCTATTTGCTAAGTCAAGGATTGTTATGGTTCCTGCTGAAAAACCACTCGCAATGTTTTTATCGACAAGTATATTTAACTGTTGAGCAGCGAGTGAGACAACAATCGGCGCTGTCATTACAAAAAACATTTTGACATGTTCATCTTTTAAATCTAACGTAAGCTTAAACTCATAGTCCGATGTAAAAACGGGTATTGCTATAAATATCATTTGAGCAATATATGAGGCAATTTTTACCATGGCAATACTAAATAATGACGGCGTGGTAAAAACAGCGATACCTAGCATTAGCGTTATATTCATAGGAATGCTGACAGCGGCAACAAAATAAAACCTAGCATTTTTTTCAAGATAACCTATAAATGAATAGGTGAGCATTTCAAATAAAATCAACACAGAAAACATTCTCATATATAAAATGACATTATCACGCACTGTATCATTTATTTGAAAAGAAACAAGATATGATAAAGGTCTTGCAAAAAGAATAATGAAAAGCATGATGACTAAACTAGTGACTGTAACTATGGATAACAGATTACTAAAAACATAGCTTTCTGATTTCTTTTTATCAGCATCACTCAGTATTGGTATTATGGATTTATTTACTGCAACACTTAACGTCCCAAGCAATAGCATAGGAATAAGGAGTGCGAGTTTATAGGTGTCTGTTATCTCTCCAGCACCATAATAATATAATAAAACTAAATCTCTTCCAAAACCAAAGATTTTAGCTATTATCGTTATAATTGCTATTCTAAAAACAATTCTATTCAACTACTCCTCCTTCAAAGGACGCTTTTAGCGCTTCTATAGCAACTTCAATTTGATCATCATCTGGCTCACTTGTTGTTATTTTTTGTATCCAAAGACCTGGTTTTCTTAACACTCTAAAAAGCAAGCTATCCCCTTTAGCACTATATTTGAGAACTTCAAATCCAATCCCCGCAATGATTGGAAGTAACACCAACTTAATTAGTATTCTATTAACGGGATTGGCAAACGTAATAAAAGCAGAGATGAAAATGCTAATAGCAAGTAAGAAAAACACATAACTAGTCCCACATCTTGGATGAAGTCTTGGAAACTTCTTCGCATTGTCAACGCTTAGCTCCTCACCAGACTCATAGTTAAACACTACTTTATGTTCTGCTCCATGATATTCAAACACTCTCTTAACATCTTTCATTTTACTTATTGAAAAAATATAGCCTAAAAAAAGCACCATTTTAATAGCACCTTCAAGCACGCTAAGAACGACGATATTACTGATATACTTTTTTAAAACAAATACCAAAAATGTTGGTAGAACAGTAAAAAACAAAACGGCGATAAGCAAAGAAAACAGCATTGTAATAGCAATGGAAATATTCTTCGCTTTTTCACCAAAGTGTTTCTTAAGCCATAAATCAAACGCATCTTCTTCCGTAACAAATTCACTTGCCGCTAAATTTAATGCGTTAATACCAACTCTCATAGAAGAAAAGAGAGCAAAAACTCCTCTTAGAACAGGGAGTTTAAAAAATGCATTATTCGATGTTTTTATTGTATCCTTTTCCACTCTAATCGTTCCATCACTTCGTCG
>PDWI01005260.1_pt1 | contig 16797 bp, 13 predicted proteins | sample 1430891 | NCBI WGS metagenome assembly PDWI01 (sample SAMN01162508, study PRJNA174530) | Oral metagenome, whole genome shotgun sequencing project. | biome: Marine environment; feature: Marine mammal; material: Swab sample of the gingival sulcus; isolation source: swab sample of gingival sulcus...
GAAGAACCATTGTATATATGTATTAGGTTTCCACAAATTTACGCATATTAATGAAATTTTACAAGTAAGTTTTTTTATTTTTTTTGAATATAAATTAGGGGGATTTGCAGGGGGAAGAGTTAATTTTTGAAACTTAAATGTAATGTTTGTCGGAATGAAAATGTTTTTGTATTTTTGATAAAAATATGAAATTATGACAAAAGAAAACACTATAAAATTATTCCAAGACCAACAGGTTAGAGTAGAATGGGATAAGGAAAAAGAAAAATGGTATTTTTCGGTAGTTGATGTAGTGCAAATATTGACAGATAGTGCTGATGTAAAGCAATATATAAAAAAAATGCGTCAGCGAGACCCCGAATTAGGAGGCAAGTGGGGTACAATTTGTACCCCTGTTAAAATGATTGCCAAAGATGGGAAAATAAGAAAGATACAAGCCTCTGATACAGAGGGAATACTTAGAATTATTCAGTCTATTCCATCACCCAAAGCAGAACCGTTTAAGTTGTGGTTGGCAAAAGTTGGTTACGAAAGAATTGAAGAAACGGAAGACCCTGAAAAGGCTTTTGATAGAGCAATGGAAACCTATCTGAAAAAAGGATATTCAAAAAACTGGATAAATCAAAGATTAAAAAGCATTGAGGTTCGTAAGGAATTGACAGATGAATGGGAGGCGAGAGGTGTTAAAAAAGGATTAGAATATGCAATCCTCACAGATGAAATAACAAAAGCATGGTCGGGATTAACTACAAGGGATTACAAAGATTTGAAAAATTTAAAGAAAGAGAATTTGAGAGATAATATGACAAATCTTGAATTAGTCTTAAACATGTTGGCTGAGACCTCAACTACTGAATTATCAAAGAAAGAGAAGCCTCAAAGTTTTTCTGAGAATAAAAAAATAGCAAAAAAAGGCGGTTCGGTAGCAGGTAATGCTCGTAAAGATTTAGAGGAAAAACTTGGCGAAAGTATTGTAAGTCCTCTAAACGCCGGAGAATTAGGAAAAAGATTAGAAGAAGACAACAATGCAGAAATTGGTGGCATAACAACGAAAAGTTAATATCATATAAATCTAATTTGGTGGGGGGTAGGTGGTTATCACAATTTGATAGTCAAAAGCTCTTCACCTAACTTGTGCAAGCCTTGTTCTATCTTTTTTCGTTGCGTTGCTCGTGGCTTTCTCAATCCTGTTGCATAATGATGTATTTGCTTTTGATTTATACCTGTAAGTCGTTCAAAAGCAGGATTTGATATTATTCCTTTATAGTAATTCAAAAGACTTTCTACATCAAACTTATACTCAATGTTGTAATTATCATTTTTTAAAAATTTAGGACAATTATTCATTGTTTTTAATGTTTCTATTGCGTCTAATATTGATTGTTTACATTCTTTTACAGTGTCGCCTGCACCAAATATTCCGGTTACATTTTCAGCATATGCTCCAAAAGAGTCACTACTTTTTTCTATTGTTATTTTTATAGTTTTCATTTGTTTATGTTTTTATTATATTGTTATTCAGTAAAAAAATGAGATTTAAAATTCCATTTCTTTTTTTAATTTTTTCTCTAAACCTTTTGGAATTTCCTTAGCACCATGATTTGGTATTATTACAAATTTGTCTCCTTTTTTCCAGACTTCATGGCTTCCTTTTCCTTGTCTGGCAAATTGCCAACCTTTTTTCTTAATTAATTTAAAAAATTCACTGTATTTCATGTTTTTTTATTAATTTAATCAACACAAAGATATATAAATATATATCATTGCCCAAATATTTTTCCACATTTTTTTCAACAAATCTACTATTTCTCCTCAGGGTATTTGTTTGTTTTGCTTGCTACCACCCTATAAAAGTAAATCCGAGTTTTAAGCTCGGATTTTTTTTGTTTTTGGGAGAATATCACCCTTATCATTCTTGCTAAAAATATACCCAAAATCTTAGTCTTTATCTTATTACAAGAGCAAAAAAACAATCAAAAAGTTTTTTGGGGGATAATTACCTAACCCTCTCCATCTCCTCCTTTATTTCGTTGTATAGCGTTGCGTCGATGGGGGCGAGTGGGGGGCGAAGCTCGTTGGCGGATATGCCCAAAATTTCCAATGCACATTTTATTCCGCCCGGATTGCCTTGTTTGAATAATGCTTCGGTGAAGTCTAATAGTTGATAATGATATTCTTTGGCTTGCTCAAAATTGCCTTGCAGGGCGAGTCTTGTCATCGAGGCAAATTCCTTGGGAAATGCGTTTGCTGTTACAGAAATCACGCCGTCCATGCCGGCAGATATGAGGGGTAGGGTGAGGGCATCGTCGCCCGAAAGCACTTTGAAACCTTGGGGCTTGTGCTTTATTATTTGCATTATCTGACTGAAATTACCGCTTGCTTCTTTCACGGCAACAATATTTTTGCACTCATTGGCAAGTTTGATGACCGTATCCGCCGCCAGATTTACGGAAGTTCTGCCCGGCACATTATATAATATAATCGGCACCGGACTTGCCTCGGAAATGGCTTTGTAATGATTATATAAGCCCTGCTGACTTGGTTTGTTGTAGTATGGAGTTACGGATAATATGCCTGCAATACCCTTTAAATCAGTGTTTTGTATGGTTGATATTACAGCTTGGGTGTTGTTGCCACCTATGCCGAGGACTATGGGAAGTTGGTTGGTGTTTTTTTGTTTCACAAAGTTTACTACCTCTGTTTTTTCGTCGTTGGAAAGCACCGCCGCCTCGCCGGTAGTACCCATGACTACAAGGTAGTCCACATGATTTTCAACATGTTTTATCAATCTTTCTAAGGCATCAAAATCAATGCTTTTGTCCTTTTTGAAAGGCGTTGTCATAGCCACGCCTGTCCCTGTAAATAGCTTATTCATTGCTTGTTATGTTTTTTTAGTAGATTTCATAAAATTTTCAAGCCAAATTAGCATATCCTTTGTCTCGGCATCCTCGTTTAGGTTGATTATGAAATCTGCCGAGGGGTCTTTTGTAATGCCTGATATTTTCATGGCAGAATTTGCATAAGCAGTAAGATATTTTGAAAGGAAAGTATCTTTAAGGTATAGGTTTATTAGTATGTCTGCATTTTTGTTGAAAATCTTATCCAGTAAAGCCTTTTGCGGAATGCCTATTTTGTTGCAATCTTTTAATGAGACAAAAGCCAATTTGTCTTGCGGGTCAAAACCCGTGGGGTCTTCTTTTGAATCTACAATTCCAACCAATTTTACTTTTATTCCCTCTTTCTTTAATTTGTTCATAAACTTCTCAGCCTCAATATAACTCTTTGAGTCTTGGGCATTAAACAGCAGATAAACAAATTTTGCCGACTGAAAGTTGTGAAATTCAAGTTGCACCTTTCGCTTTGCCAACAATTTTTTCAGCTTTCTGTTTTTTAGATAATCAGTTGTTGTATTAAAAATATTCACTATATAAATTATTTTATTAAAGTTGCTATGCCTTTTTCAATGTCATTTGTGAATTTTTTGTATTTCCCTTCTTTTATCGAACCATCTTCGTATTGCACTTTAACTAATTGATTTCTATTAATTTTCTCTTCTTTTCTTATTGGTTGGATTTTTTCTTTGGGCTTGTTTTGTTGAGGTTGTTGGTTTTGTTGATTTTGGTTATATTCTTCTTTTCTGGTATTAAATTTATTCATGTCCAAACTTTGCATTTCAGTTGTCTGCACTTGGTTGGGGTCATTGATTACCAACTGTGCTTTCAGCAAACTTGATACAATGCTTCGGTTGTTGCGGTCAATCATCGAGCTGAATAATTCGTACGATTCAAATTTGTATATCAATAGCGGGTCTTTTTGCTCGTATGATGCGTTTTGTACCGATTGTTTGAGGTCGTCCATCTCTCGCAGGTGATCTCGCCATGCGTCGTCAATGGTGTGCATAAGTATCTGTTTTTCAAACTCTTTGCCCACTTCTTTGCCTTGGGAAGTATATGCTTTTTCTAAGTCCACTATTATGCGGAATATTTTTATTCCGTCGGTAATTAGCAACTCGATATTTTTATATTGTCCCGATAATCTGGTGTAAACATCGTTTATTATGGGTAACGATTGCTTTATTAAGGTCTCTTTTCTGCGAGTGTAATTATTTATTAGAAGCTCGTGGATTTTTTCGGTGAAAGTGTTTGGATTATTTTTCAAAAATGCCTCTTTGGTAAATGGCACATTCATCGAGAAGATTTTTAGGAAATCATTTGTAAGGTCTTCATAATTACCTTCGTTTACATTGAGGACTGATTCGATAGTGTCATACATCATGTTGGAGATGTCCAACTCGGTGCGGTCGCCGTGCAGTGAGTTTCTTCGTAGTTTGTAAATCACTTCACGTTGGCGATTCATCACATCGTCGTATTCCAACAGCCTTTTTCGTATGCCAAAGTTGTTTTCTTCGACCTTTTTCTGAGCTCGTTCTATTGATTTTGAAATCATATTGTGTTGAATGACCTCGCCTTCTTCAAGTCCCATTCTGTCCATTAGTTTTGAAATTCTGTCAGAACCGAACATTCGCATTAAGTCATCTTCCAATGACACGAAGAATTGTGACGAACCGGGGTCGCCTTGACGACCGGAACGACCTCTAAGCTGGCGGTCTACTCGGCGAGAGTCGTGGCGTTCCGTGCCAATTATGGCAAGTCCGCCTGCCTTTTTAACTTCATCGCTGATTTTGATGTCAGTACCACGCCCTGCCATATTGGTAGCTATTGTTACCGTGCCGGGCAAACCTGCTTTCGCCACGATGGATGCTTCTTTTTGGTGAAGCTTGGCATTCAGCACGTTGTGAGGGATTTTCCTTTGGGTTAATACTCGGCTGAGGGTTTCGGATATTTCCACCGAGGTTGTACCTACAAGTACCGGGCGACCGAGTTTCACAATGTCGCTTATTTCATAAATTACGGCATTGTATTTCTCGCGTTTTGTTTTATAGACTTTGTCTTGGCGGTCTGCTCTTATGATGGGTTTGTTGGTAGGAATTACCACTACATCAAGTTCGTATATGTCCCAAAATTCTTTTGCTTCGGTTTCGGCAGTACCCGTCATACCCGCCAACTTGTTATACATGCGGAAGTAGTTTTGCAGGGTAATTGTGGCGTGGGTTTGTGTTGATGCTTCTACCTTCACATTCTCCTTAGCCTCAATGGCTTGGTGCAGTCCGTCGGAGTAGCGTCTGCCTTCCATGATACGGGCAGTTTGCTCATCTACTATTTTTACTTTGCCGTCGATTATTACATATTCCACGTCTTTTTGGAACATGGCGTATGCTTTCAAGAGTTGGTTTATGGCATGCAGTCTTTCGGATTTAACCGAGAAATCCGTCATTAGTTTGTCTTTGGCTTTTACCATTTCCTCTTTCGAAAGGTCGGAATTTTCGATGTCGGCTATTTCCGCACCGATGTCCGGCATTATGAAGAATGATTGGTCTTCAACCGATTTCGACAGCAGGTCAATACCTTTGTCGGTTAGCTCTACCGAGTTATTTTTTTCGTCAATAACAAAGAATAGTTCGTCTGTTATTTCGGGCATTCTTTTGGCGTTGTCGGCAAGATATATGTTTTCTGTTTGTAGCATTTTGGATTTTACGCCGTCTACGCTTAGGAATTTTATAAGGGGTTTATGTTTCGGAAGACCTTTATGAACTCTTAAAAGTTGTTTGGCTGCTTCTTCTCTTTTGGCTTTATCTTCGTGATTAAAGTTTTTCTTTGCTTCTGCTAATAGTGTGGTAACCAGCTGTTTCTGATTTTGATATAACTCAACAACTTTGGGTTTATACTCGTTGAAAAGTTCCATATCTTTGTTGCTCCCTTGTGCCACAGCACCCGATATAATTAAAGGTGTCCTTGCGTCGTCTATCAATACGGAGTCCACCTCATCGACGATTGCGTAGTTGTGTCGTCTTTGTACGAGGTCGCTTGGGTTTATCGCCATGTTGTCGCGGAGGTAGTCGAAGCCGAACTCATTGTTTGTGCCGAATGTTATGTCAGCCATGTAGGCTTTACGGCGTTGCTCGGTATTTGGCTGATGCTTGTCGATGCAGTCTACGCTTAGTCCGTGGAATTGGTAGAGAGGTCCCATCCATTCCGAGTCCCTTTTTGCGAGGTAGTCGTTCACGGTAACTACGTGTACGCCACGTCCGGTGAGGGCGTTGAGGAATACGGGCAATGTTGCCACAAGGGTTTTACCTTCCCCGGTTGCCATCTCGGCTATTTTGCCTTGGTGTAGGATTATACCGCCGATTAGCTGAACATCGTAATGTACCATGTCCCATTTTTTGCTTATTCCGCCGGCTTCCCAAGTTGAGTGGTATCTTGCTTTGTTGTCGATTATCTCAATGTTTTTGTGTTTCGCGGCAAGCACTCTGTCATAGTCGGTTGCAGTTACTTCGATGTATTCGTTTTCAAAAAACCTGCGAGCGGTTTCTTTCATCACTGCAAATGCTTTTGGAAGTATTTGCTTTAAGACTTCCTCTATTTTGGTGTCTATTGTTTTTTCTATTTTATCTATCTCATCAAACAAACTTTCTCTTTCATGTATGCTGACGTTGTCTTGTTGCGTTTGTTGTTGAAGTTGTTGTTTTTGAGCTTCTTCCTTTGCAATATAGTTTTTGATTTCTTGTTTAAGTTGGGTTGAAGTCTCTCTTATTTGGTCAGCAGAGTAATTTTGTATTTTACTGTATTCTTCAAGAGCTGTTTTTACTATTGGCTGTACAGATTTTATGTCTTTTTGTGATTTGTCGCCAAGGAATATAGATAGTATTTTGTTTATTATAGACATTATATTTGTGTTTTATTTTCGGCAAAAAGTTTGATTATGTTTATTATTACTTCGGTTGCTTTTTCCATTGATTCTATCGGGATGTATTCGTAGGGTCCGTGGAAATTATGACCGCCTGTAAATATGTTTGGGCATGGTAGCCCCATGAATGATAATTTTGAGCCGTCTGTTCCCCCTCTGATGGGTTTTATGATTGGCTTTATTCCTGCATCTATAATTGCTTGTTTTGCAGTGCTTACAATATACATCACGGGTTCTATTTTTTCACGCATGTTGTAATATTGGTCTGTGATTTGGCAGGTTATTTTTGCTCTTGGGTATTTGTTGTTTAGGTTGGTTGCTATGTCTTGTGCCAGTTGTTTCTTTTGTTGAAATAGTTTTTTGTCGTGGTCTCTTATTATATATGATAGTGTTGCCTCTTCTACTTTTCCCTCCATTTTTACTAAGTGGAAAAAGCCTTGATATTTCTCGGTGTTTTCGGGTTTTTCATCTTTGGGAAGATTGTTGTTGTATTCCATGCCGAGTTCTAAGGCGTTTATCATTTTGTTTTTTGCAGTTCCCGGATGTACGCTTCTGCCTTGTATGTTGATGGTCATTTGGGCGGCATTGAAGTTTTCGTATTCGAGTTCGCCGATTTCGCCTCCGTCTATTGTGTAGGCAAAGTCTGCGTTGAATTTTTCGACATTGAAGAAGTCAGCTCCTTTGCCGATTTCTTCGTCGGGAGTGAATGCAATTTTTACGTCGCCGTGTTCAATTTCGGGATGTTTTACAAGGTATTCTATGGCGGTCATTATCTCGGCGATGCCGGCTTTGTCGTCGGCACCGAGCAAGGTTTTGCCGTCGGTTGTTATAATAGAATTGCCTATGTATTTTTTTAGTTCCGGAAAATCTTTGGGCGATAAGAATATGGTTTGCTCATCGTCGAGCGGTATTGGAGTACCGTCATAGTTTTCAATAATCTTTGCTTTTACGTTATCGCCTTTTGCATCGGGCGAGGTGTCCATGTGGGCAATGAAGCCTATTTTGGGAATGTCGGTTCTTTTGGTGTTGGCTTTTAGGGTTGCCGTGAGATGACATTTATCTGACATCTTTACGTTTGATATGTCCATCTCTTCAAACTCGTGTTTCAACTTATTGGCAAGGTTAAATTGCTTAACTGTGCTGGGTGTAGTTCGCGAGTTAGGGTCTGACTGTGTGTCTATCTTTGAGTATCGTAAAAACTTTTCTACAACTGGTTTCATTATTCTATTTTTAGTTTTTAAGTAGTTGGTTAGGGGTTAATTGCTTTTGGGTCTTACTGTTGTTGCGTCTCTAATTTTTTGTCTGAAATGTTGATTTTTATTTTGTTGTTTTCGTCTATTGATACCATTATTTCATTGCCTTTTTTTATAGAGTTGTCTATAATTGCTTCGGCAATATTATCTTCAAGGTGCTTTTGAATTGCACGTTTTATGGGTCTTGCTCCGTATTTTATGTTTAGACCTTTTTTGGTTATGAATTTTTTTGTTTCGGGAGTTATTGATATTTCGTATCCCAATTCGTTAATTCTTTTGTAAAGTTCTTCTAATTCGAGGTCTATTATTTTGTCGATGTCTTCCTCTTTGAGGTTGTTGAATATTATAAGGTCATCGATGCGGTTGATAAATTCCGGTGCGAATGTCTTTTTGAGGGCTTTCTCGATTATGTATTTTGTTTGTTGGTCAGATTGGTCTTCGGAGTAGAAGCCGGGTCCTTTGCCGAAGTCTGATATTTTTCTTGCTCCGATGTTTGAGGTCATTATCACCACTGTGTTGCGGAAGTCTATTTTTCTGCCGAGGCTGTCGGTTAAACGCCCTTCATCCAACACCTGTAATAATAGGTGGAACACGTCGGGATGTGCTTTTTCTATTTCGTCAAGCAACACAACACAATACGGTTTGCGTCTTACTCTTTCGGTAAGTTGCCCGCCTTCTTCGTAGCCCACGTATCCGGGAGGAGCTCCGATGAGGCGTGATACCGAGAATTTTTCCATGTATTCGCTCATGTCGATTCGCACTATTGCGTCGTCTTTGTCGAATAGGAATTTTGAGAGTTCTTTGGCAAGGTGAGTTTTGCCCACGCCTGTCGAACCTAAGAATATGAAACTGCCGATTGGTTTGTTGGGGTCTTTGAGTCCGGCACGGTTTCGCTGAATGGCTTTTACTATTTTGCTTACGGCCTCGTCTTGACCTATAACCCTTTGCGTCATCTCTTTTTTCATGTTTAGCAATCTGGTTGATTCGGCTTGTGCTATTTTTATTGAGGGTATGCCGGTCATCATCGAGACTACTTTTTCGATGTCGGGAGTGTCTACTATTTCCTTATTTTCGGTAAGGCTTTTGTTCCAATTTTGTTTCGCTTCGTTAAGCTCTCTAAGTTTGTTGCGTTCTTGGTCACGATATTTTGCTGCCTTTTCAAATTCCTGATTATTAGCCGCTTTACGCTTCTTATTTTTCAATTCTTCGAGTTCCTCTTCAAGTTGGTTGATTGAATCGGGTACTATCAATTTTGAGATGTGTACTCGCGAACCTGCTTCGTCCATTATGTCAATGGCTTTGTCGGGAAGCTGGCGGTCGCTTATGTATTTGTTTGATAGCAATACGCACTCTTTAAGGGCTTTATCGGTGTATATTACTTTGTGATGGTCTTGATATTTGTCTTTTATGTTTTGCAAGATTTCGATGCTTTCTGCTACGTTGGTTGGTTCAACCAATATTTTTTGAAATCTTCTTTCCAAAGCACCGTCTTTTTCGATGTGTTGTCGATATTCGTCGAGGGTGGTAGCACCTATACATTGTATATCGCCGCGAGCTAATGCCGGTTTCAGCATGTTTGATGCGTCTAACGAGCCTGCCGCTCCGCCTGCACCTATTATGGTGTGTATCTCGTCGATGAATAATATTATATTGTCGTTGGCTTGCAGTTCGTTTATGATTGATTTCATTCTGCCTTCAAACTGGCCGCGATATTTTGTGCCTGCTACAATCGATGCCATATCGAGGGTTATTATTCTTTTGTTGAATAATACTCTTGATACTTCATTTTTTATTATTCTTAAAGCAAGTCCTTCTACTATTGCGGATTTACCCACGCCGGGGTCGCCTATCAGAACGGGGTTGTTTTTCTTTCTTCGGCTTAGTATCTGGATGAGGCGTTCTATTTCTACCTCTCTGCCCACTACGGGGTCTAATTTATTTTCGTTGGCTGCTTTTATAAGGTCTATTCCGAAGTTGTCGAGTACGGGAGTGTCGGAGTTTTTTGCTCCTTTGGGTTCGGTTTTTCTGCCGTATATTTCGGTGTCGTTTTCTTCTTCGTCGTCATCATCGTATTCGTCTTCGGGTTCGCTCACTCCGCTTGATGTCGGACTTACTTGTAGTTGTGTTTTTAATTTGTCGTAAGTTATTTCGGCATCGTTGAGAAGTTTTGCTATAATATTTGAACCTTCTTTTAGGATTGCCAATACAAGGTGTTTGGGTGTTACTATATTTTCGTGTAGTGCTTTTGCTTCAAGTTGAGTTATTTTTAGTATTCTGTCGGCTGATTTCATCAAAGGTAAATCATATATATCAGCTTCTTGCAGTGGATGTCCGCTGCGGATTTTGTTTTCTATTGAACGTTTGAATATTTCTATATTTAGTCCCATTTTGTTGAGAGTCAGGAGTATACTTGAACTTCCTTCTCGCAATATTCCCAAAAAGAAGTGCTCTATTCCCACATAGTCATTGCCTAATCTTACTGCTTCTTCTCGGCTGTATGTTATTATTTTATTAAGTTTGTTAGAGTAGTTGGTGTTCATTGATTGTGTATGTTAAATATTCACTAAATTGCAAATGTATAAAAAGCATGGTATTTTTACCAAATTATTATGTTTTTTTTGTTTCTTTTTAAAAAATTGTTGGATATTGAGAAGTGTTTGTTGCCAAAAAATCCTCTTGAAGCCGACAGTGGCGAGGGGTGTGCCGATTCCAAAATTAGGTGATTATTGTCGGTGATTTGGCTTTTCATTTGCCGGGCAAAATTGCCCCATAGTATGAATATTAGGTTTTGGTTGTTTTGTGATATTGATGATATCAGAGCTTGTGTGAAGATTTCCCAGCCTTTGTTTTTGTGGGAGCTTGCTTTTGCTTCTTCTACTGTGAAGATGCTGTTTATCAGTAATATACCTTGCTTTGCCCAGTGGGTGAGGTCGCCGGATTTTGGTATGGGTTTTCCGATATCGCTGTTCAATTCTTTGAAGATGTTGCGTAGCGATGGCGGTATGGTTGTTTGCTCCGGCACTGAGAATGCCAAGCCGTGTGCCTGTCCTTTTTTGTGATAAGGGTCTTGCCCTATTATTATGATTTTGAGGTTTTCGGGGCTACATAATTCTAATGCTTTAAAGATTTTTTCTTTGGGCGGAAATATGGTTTTGGTTTGGTACTCATTGTGTACGAAATTACTTAAATCTCGGAAATAAGTTTTGTCAAATTCCGAGTTTAGGTATTTATGCCATTCGGATGGGATTTTATTTATTAGCTCTTGTGTATGATTTTGAGTTGGCATTATTTTTTGTTTGAGGTGTTATTTAAAAAGGTGCTTCATCGTCGTCAAATCCGCCGAAACCGAAGTCGTCATCTTCGTTCATTTTGGATTGTATGGTTGTGAAACCGTCTTCGTCGATGTGCATCATGCCGGTATCGTCGGCATCTTCAAAGCGAGCAAATTCGGCAACGAATTTCAGTCGCACATCCACTACGGGACCATTTCTGTGCTTGGCGATGATGAGTTCCGCAACGCCTTTGGTTGAATTTCCTTCATGGTCTTCAAGCAAGCCCATTTTTTCAGGACGGTGTATAAACATCACAATATCAGCATCTTGCTCTATCGCACCCGACTCGCGAAGGTCGGACAGTTGCGGTCGTTTTTCACCTGAACGCATCTCCACCGAACGGTTCAACTGCGAAAGTGCTATGATTGGCAGATTAAGCTCTTTGGCAATGGCTTTAAGTCCACGAGAAATCATACTTACCTCTTGCTCGCGATTGCCACGCGTTTCGGGCGGCCCGCTCATTAATTGAAGGTAGTCAATTATGATGAGATTTATGTCGTATCGTTTTTTGAGCTGGCGACATTTTGAGCGTAATTCAAACAGACTTATAGCTGGGGTATCATCAATGTAAATGCCTGCTTCGTATAAGTTACTTACCTTGTTTTCAAGTTGTTGCCATTCGTTGTCTGATAGCTTTCCGCTTCTTATCTTGTTGCCGTCTAATTCGCATTCTGCCGATATTAACCTGTTTACCAACTGCACCGATGACATCTCCAATGAGAAAAAGGCAATGTTTTTTTTATGCTCCACCGCCATATTGCGAGTCATGGAAAGCACGAATGCGGTTTTACCCATTGATGGACGTGCGGCAAGTATCACAAGGTCAGAGGGTTGCCAGCCTGAGGTAACTCTGTCTAATGCCGTGTAGCCCGACGGCACACCGCTTAGGTTGTCCTCGCGTTGATAGCGTTGTTCGAGTTCGTCGAGGGCTTGGTTCATCACCACGCTTAGAGGTTCTACGCTTTTTTTAACACTTCCTATTGCCAACTCAAACACCTCTTTTTGAGAGTATTCCAGCAAGTCGTTTACGTCGGAGCTTTCGTCGTATGCTTTGTTTTGGATGTCGGTGCATAGCACAATCAGTTTTCGCTGTATATATTTTTCGGCTATTATTTTTGCGTGATAGTCGATGTGAGCCCCCGTTCCTATTCTGGTTGTAAGACTTACCACATAGCCCGGGCCTCCTGCATTTTCGAGGTCTTCGTTCTTTTTAAGTTGCTCTATTACAGTGTGATAGTCGATAGGGCGATTGTCGGAAGAGAGGTCTCTTATAGCTTGAAAAATTCTTTGATGCGTGGGGTCGTAAAAACTTTCGGGCGATAGCAATCCGAGTACGTCTATCTCGCGATTTTTTTCCAACATTATAGCACCTAATACATCTTTCTCTATTTCAATGGCTTGCGGAGGCAGATTGCCTGCCGTTTTTTCTATATTATAATTTTTTTTAGAATATGGTTTATTTTGTTTTATCATTTTGCTGTTTCGATTGATTTTTTTGAAATTTAAGTGAAGGTGATTTTAATCTCAAAGGCTTTGAGGGCGAAAGTCCGAAGACTGTTCAGTAATTTATAAGGTTGTGATTTCTATGTTTTTTGTTTTTTCTTTTTTGCTGCCGGGAACAATATATTGTTGAGAATCAGCCGGTAGCCGGGCGAGTTGGGGTGGAGTTTAAGCTCTGTTTTTGGGTCGCCTACGTAGTGGCGATAATCGGCAGGGTCGTGTCCGCCGTAGAATGTCCAAAATCCTTTCCCGAAAATTCCGTGTATGTATCTTGCTTCGTCCAATTTTTTGGTTTGCCCCATTATCAGAACTTCGGATTTTATCTTGGATTTTTTGAATGCGGTGGTTTGCCCCATGAAGCCTTTTACAACCGAGGTGTGGTTTTGGCAGAGCATAGTGGGGACGGGATCCCATTTTGCGGAAAATTCAAACAATGTGAAGAAATCTTGTTTTTCGGTTATGGGTCGTCTTCCCGGCACGTCAATATCTGAAAATTCGTACTCCATCGGGTTGGTGCTTATTTTGAAATCTTTGAACGCCAAGGTTTGGGTAAAGTCTAATTTGCTTTGAGCGTTTGGGTCGTCGGGGTCGCCGTCGAACATGCTTTTGCAGATGTCGGTATTTTGGGCGGCGAGGGCAATGTCGTATGAGTCGGTTGCGGAACACATCGCAAATAAAAATCCTCCGTTCATGATGTATTCTTTGATTTGCATTGCCACAAATAATTTTAATTTCGATACTTTTTGAAAGCCGAGTTTCACTGCATCTTCTTCCGCTTTTTGTTTGTTCTTGACATACCAAGGTGCGTTTCTATACGAACCGTAAAACTTGCCGTATTGTCCCGTAAAGTCCTCATGATGAAGATGTAACCAATCGTAGTCTGAGAGTTTTCCCTCAACTACTTCTTTGTCGTATATTATGTCGTGGGGGATTTCGGCGTAGGTTAGGGCGAGGAGTACGGCATCGTCCCAAGGCAAGATGTCGGCGGGGGCGTACACGGCTATGCGTGGTGCTTTTTCGAGGGCTACCTTGTCCATGTTGGCAGAGGGCGAGGCTATCTGGTCGTATACAACTGACATCTCTGAATCTGAAATTACATCAAAAGATACACCTCTTATTGTACATTCGCTTTCTATTTCGGGGGTGTAGCTTATGCTGAAACTTCCGCCTCTGTAATTTAGCAACCATGATACTTTGCCTCCGTTTTTAATTACCCAATATGCTACTCCATAGGCTTTTAGATGATTTTTTTGTTCCTGATCCATCGGTATCAGAAGGAAGTTGGCATGTATGCTCGTTTTTATTATTAATATTAAAATTAATGTTATTATTGATTGTTTCATATTTTTTGTTTGAACAAGGAAATTCCGAAATTTGGGGTTAATTTCGGAAAATCCTAATTGAGCCGATTTATGATTTTATATGTTTAAATCGTTTTTGATGGTGTTGATTTTTTGTTGAGCTTCTTGAAGAACTTCGGGATATTTTTCTTTATTGCTTAGCGAGTTTTTGGTGCTTATGTAGAACTTGATTTTTGGCTCTGTGCCTGATGGTCGCACTGTGATTTTATCGCCGTTTGCAGTGAAAAACTGTATTACGTTTGATTTCGGAAGATTAATCTCAGCTTCGGTATTGGCTTTAAGGTCTTTGGCTTTTTGAGTTTTGTAATCTTTTATGGTAACTACCTCCGAGCCACCCAGCATTTTAGGCGGATTGTTGCGGTAGTTTTCCATCATTTGTTTTATTTCCTCTTCGCCTTTTTTGCCTTGCTTTGTGATGTTTATCAATGCCTCTTGATACAATCCGAATTGAACGTATATATCAATAAGAATTTCGTAGAATGATTTGCCAATGCTTTTTGCCCATACGGCAGTTTCGCTTATCAAAGCCACCGACATCACGGCATCTTTGTCGCGTACGAAATCGCCGGCGAGGTATCCGTAGCTTTCTTCGCCACCTCCGATAAAGGTTTTCTTGCCTTCAAATTTTCGCAATAATTCGGCTATGTATTTGAAGCCCGTGAGGGTGTCGAAATATTCCACATTGAAGTGCTTGGCGATGTCCACGAGAAGCTCGGTGGTAACGATGGTTTTTACGATATATTCATTACCCGTTAGTTTGTTTAACTCTTGGTGCTTTTTGAGGAGGTAGTAAATGAGTACGCTTGCCGTTTGATTTCCATTGAGCAGTATGAAATTATTTTGAGTGTCTCGCACGGCAATTCCGACGCGGTCGGCATCGGGGTCGGTTGCCAAAATGATGTCGGCATCGGTAGCCTTGGCTTTTTCGATTGCCATGGTGAGGGCTTCGGCGTTTTCGGGATTAGGCGATTTAACCGTCGGGAAGTCGCCGGAGGTTACGTCTTGCTCGGGAACTGCGATTATGTTTTTGAAGCCAAATTTTCGTAGGGCTTGCGGAACTAAATTTACGGCAGTGCCGTGCAGTGGCGAGAACACTATTTTAAAATCGTTGTCTTGCGAAATTAGCTCGGGCGATAATGATAATTTTTTTAATTCGGTGAGGTATATTTCGTCAATTTCCTTGCCTATGATTTTTATCAGATTGTCGTTGCCGTTGAATTTTATTTGAGTTACGTCTTTGATTTGGTTCACTTCGTCAATAATGGCTTCGTCGTGAGGAGGGGTAACTTGCGCACCGTCTTCCCAATATGCTTTGTAGCCGTTGTATTCTTTGGGATTGTGCGATGCCGTTAGCATTACACCGCCTTGGCATTTCAGATGTCGCAGAGCGAATGACAGCAATGGCGTTGGGCGTAGAGCTTCAAAAAGGTACACCTTTATATTATTGGCACTAAATACTTGTGCGGTAAGCTCGGCAAATTTGCGACTGTTGTTTCTGTTGTCGTGCGATATTGCCACGCTGATTTGTTCTTTGTTGCTGAAACATTTTAAAAGGTAGTTGCTAAACCCCTGAGTGGCAGCACCTATCGTGTATTTATTAATTCGGTTTGTGCCAACCCCCATGATGCCACGCATTCCGCCTGTTCCAAATTCAAGGCTTTTGTAGAAAGCATCGGTAAGCTCCGGCGAGTTGCTGTTTATTAATTCTTGAACTTTTGCTCTTGTTTCGTCATCGTAGTTTGCACTTAACCATTGATTGGCTTTTTCTGTGATTTTTTTGTCTATCATTATAGATTATTTAGGTTTTATAAATATGTAAAGGTATTACGTTTTTTACAGAATTTCAAAAAAACATTACCACTAAAATAGAACGCTGTTTTTGATGAAGAATTATATTGTTTTCTTTCGGATTTTATTATTTTTGCGTTCGACATTATTGAGTAATATTTTTGCAAAAATACAGAATATGAAGTTTTTTACAATAGGTCTTTGGGATTATTCCGAAACTGAATATTTTAACCGTTTGGTTGATAATAATATAGAGGTGTTTTGCGACACGCGACAAAATACTGATATCAAAAATGAGATATATAAATTTGCCGACACCGAAGAATTACCCTATAAATTGCAAGAGCTTGGCATAAAATACATTCATCTAAGTGATTTAGCTCCAAGCAAAGAAATACGAAATTTGCAGAAAACAGCTGATATCAAGGCAGGTATAACAAAAGAGCAACGCACTGAGTTATGTTCAGAATTTAAAAATGCCTACCAAAGAGAGATTTTAGATAATTTTGATTTAAGAAAATTCATCAATCAGCTTAAAGGAAATAAATTCAAAAATATAGCAATATTTTGCGTTGAGAAAAATCTTAATGCTTGCCATAGGTCATTGATAGGGCTTGAAATCAAAAGGTTAGGCTATACCGTGGAGCATATTTTGTAGACGCAACAGTCCAAGACTTGATTTCGCACAACGTTTTTGTAATTACTCAAAAAATTTAAGAAAACTTTACTAAAATGGTTAATTTTTAAAAAAATATA
>PDWI01005261.1_pt1 | contig 16797 bp, 15 predicted proteins | sample 1430891 | NCBI WGS metagenome assembly PDWI01 (sample SAMN01162508, study PRJNA174530) | Oral metagenome, whole genome shotgun sequencing project. | biome: Marine environment; feature: Marine mammal; material: Swab sample of the gingival sulcus; isolation source: swab sample of gingival sulcus...
ATAGAAAAGTGCTAATATACTGGTACAACTTGGTTCACAAGTTATGCTTAGTTACAATAGTATTTTAGCACTTTTCTGGGGATAACCCTAGATGAGTTAAAAATAAAAAGACACGTATGACAAGAAAACAGTTTGTTATAAAACTGGCTTTTTGTTGTTTTTATATGACATAGTAGCATGAAAACTGTAGTTGAAAACGTAAAAAAAATATCACAAAATATTAGCGGACGTATGTTTGGGCAATTGTCCAAAGATATTGGTATTGATTTGGGGACAGCAAATACATTGGTGTATGTGCAAGGCAGGGGTATTGTGATTAATGAACCGTCTGTTGTAGCGATGAATACGCGGACAGGGCAGATTTTGGCGATTGGCAAGGATGCAAAACGCATGGTGGGGAAAACACCAGGGCATATTGTTGCGACGCGACCATTGGTAGATGGTGTAGTGAGTGATTTTGAGGTGACGGAGCAGATGCTCAAGTATTTTATCGACCAAGTGCACAAAGAGTCGTTTTCGATTTTGCCGCGTCCACGTGTGTTGATCGGGATTCCCTCGGGTGTGACAGAAGTGGAAAAACGTGCCGTGATTGATGCGGCGACGAGTGCTGGTGCGCGTGAAGCGTATCTCATCGATGAGCCGATGGCGGCATCAATTGGTGCGCGGATGCCGGTGACAGATGCTGGGGGTAATATGATTGTAGATATTGGCGGTGGGACAAGTGAGATTGCAGTGATTTCTCTGGGTGGTGTCGTTGCTGCGCGGTCATTGCGTACTGCTGGTGATGAGATGAATGAGGATATCATTCGGTATATGCGTGATGAGTTTAATTTGCTCGTCGGAGAACGTACTGCTGAAGAAGTGAAAATTAGTGTCGGTAGTGCATATCCACAAAAGACAGAATTGCGGATGAAAGTGCGCGGTCGTGACCTCGTGACAGGCTTGCCAAAAGAAATTACCGTGACAGATGAGCATATTCGTGATGCACTTTCACGCAGTGTGCGTATTATCGTCAATACTGTCAAAACAATTATCGAAGAAACACCGCCAGAATTGCTGGCAGACATCATGCAACGTGGCATTATTTTGGCAGGTGGCGGTGGTTTGACGCGTGGCTTGGATAAGCTCATCGCAAACGAGACAAAAATGCCTGTGATGAAAATGGAAGATCCGTTGACAGCAGTAGTGCGTGGTACAGGTATTGTGCTGGAAGATATCGAGACGCTACGCGAAGTGCTCATTGAAAATGATCAAGGTGCACCGTTGCGGTAATATGTGTAAAGAGAGAATGTCATGCATGCAGTTCACAAAAATACACACAAAAAACGCAAATACCTTTTTGTTATTGTTGTTTTGGGCATTGTGCTCATCACAGATCCTTTTAATATTTTGAGTGTACTACGCGGCACAGTAGCGACACTGTTTCTACCTATAAATCACATTACGCAACACATTGGTGTATCGGTTGGTCGCTCTTTTGATATTGTGGTGCATATGGGAGACATGTATGCGCAAAATCAAAAACTCGCACAAGAAAATCAACAGCTTCGTGCGCAGATTATGCAACTGACGGATGTGCAAAAGGAAAATGTCGCACTACGCAAAGAATATGATTTATCACCACGTGATGATTTTACACTCATTGCTGCGGAAGTTGTTGTGCGTGATGCGTTGGGTGGGGATCATTGGGTGATGATTAATCGAGGCACAAAAGATGGCGTGGCAGAAGACATGGCGGTGATTGTGGGTGAGGGTATTTTTGTCGGCTATACTGATGCGGTGGATTATGCGACGGCACGTGTGCGATTGCTCACGCATCCAAAGAGTGTCGTCAATGTCGTCAACGCAAATAGTGGTGCAGAGGCATTATCACGTGGACAGCACGGACTGTCTATTGTGGTGGAGGATATCAAAAAAGGTGATGCAGTTCATGATGGTGATGTTTTTGTGACATCGCAGATTGGCAACAAATTTGCGCGTGGGTTTAGTGTGGGGACAGCACAAAATGTCGCGCTATCAGAGGATGATTTATTTCAGAGTGCCAATATTATCCCGCTTGCGTCGCTGAGTGACATCCGTTTTGTGTCTGTTGTAAAAAAATAATTGTATGGTCTCATTTTTCATACGACTGTGTATTGCTAGTATTGGCATTTTTGGTGCGAGTTTTTTTGCTGTGCTTTCGCAGGCGTCTTGTGGGGCATTGGTGTTTTTTTTGTGCATCTGGGTGAGTGTGTGTGGTTTTGAAAAATTGTTTTGGTGGATTGTTGCTGTGGCGTTTTTTTATAGTGTGATGCAGTATGATATTTTTGCGGTGTATTTTTTTGGCATTGTTGCTGCGGTGTATTTTTTTGATGTGATTGCAACGTATGCGATGCATGGTCAGCAAGAAAATGCTGTGTTGTATTATATTTTGGTCAGCGTTATTTCGCTATTTACTACATTGTGTGTGCGCCTATTGCATCACAATTATGGTGGCGTGCATGCGGAGAATATTTTGATGATTGTGGTTTTTTCGGTAGTGGTGTTTTTTTGCATGCGGTGGATTGTGCTACGTATGGAAAAATATATCACATTTTATACAAGAAGCATCGATGTAAAGTGTCACACATAGCAATTGTATGCGATATGGCAAAATGAAACGTGTACATGTACGCGAAATTGAAGATTCTGTATTGACAGCGTCAGAGCGAGAAGCGTCACGCATGGCATTTAATTTTGACCAGAGGTGGCTTACGGTTTTTTGGATACTGTCATTGTGTGTGATTTTGGTGTTGGTTTTTCGGTCGTTTTATATTTCCGTTATAAAGGGGGAATATTATGCATTTGTCGCTTCTGGAAACAGTGTGCGTGAAGTGCCTATTATTGCACCGCGTGGCAAGATTTACGATATGCATCACAGACTTTTAGCAGATAATATGCCGAGTCGTAGTATTATCGTTTTGCCACATCTTTTGCCTGATGATACCGCAGAGAGAGAGCAAGTAATCAAAAAATTTGCAGAAGTCATGCGCTATGACGATACGCACAGTACAGCAGTGATAAATGCAGCATATGATTCGGGAGATATCACGACAATTGCAGAAAATATTACACACAAGCAAGCACTGGCATTTCGCGCGCATGAAGATGTGTTGCCGGGCATTCAAATTCAGCAAACAGCAATACGTGACTACAAAGATGGTGAAAAATTTGCGCATATTATCGGGTATGAGGGACTGATTAAAAAAGAAGAGTATGAAAAAAATGAGGGATATTTACTCACGGATCGTATCGGCAAAACAGGGATTGAATATACATATGAAAAATACTTGCACGGACAGCATGGTGCAGAAAAAGCATTGGTAGATAGTCGTGGCAACACTGTCAAAGAGTTGATGGATATCGCGCCACACAATGGATATGATGTGCATTTGCATATTGATGCATCATTGCAAGCGTTTTTGTATGATAGATTGAAAAAGGAATGTGAACGTGCGCAAACACGTCGCGCATCAGCGGTTGTCATTGATCCGCGTGATGGCGCGGTACATGCGCTTGTGAGTTTACCATCTTATGACAACAATCAGTTTGCACGCGGTATTGACGCACAAACATACAGCGCATGGATCACCGATGCTGATCAACCACTTTTTAACCGTGCAATTGGTGGGACGTATGCACCAGGATCCACGGTGAAGCCAATTATGGGCATTGCGACGCTTGGTGAGAAGATTGTATCACCGGAGCATCAAATTGAGAGTACGGGTGGATTGCGGCTTGGCGCGTTTTTCTTTGGTGATTGGCGGGCACATGGTTTTACAGATTTGCGACGTGCTATTGCAGTGTCGAGTGATGTGTATTTTTATACAGTTGGTGGGGGATATGGTGATATTGTGGGACTGGGGATTGAAAAGATGAAAGAGTATATGGAGCGATTTGGATATGGACACAAAACAGGTATTGATTTACCCGGAGAAGCGGCGGGTGTGTATCCTAGCAAAAAGTGGAAAGAGGATGTAATTGGTGAGCGGTGGTATATCGGCAATACCTATCACGCATCAATTGGACAGGGGTATATTTTGGCAACTGCACTGCAGGTTGCGCATGCAATTGTGCCACTAGCAAATGGTGGCACGCTATATGAACCACATGTTGTGTCACACGTGATTAATACACAAAACGATGAACGCATTGACATTGCGCCTGTGCCACTGCGAGAACACATCGCACCGCTGTCTGATATAAAAATTGTGCAAGAGGGCATGCGACAGACAATTACAGATGGTACAGCGACGATGCTCAACGACTTGAATGTTGCTGTTGCAGGAAAAACAGGTACAGCACAATTTGGTAATGGAGAAGAGGTGCACTCATGGTTTGTGTCCTATGCGCCATATGACAATCCAGAGATGGTGATGGTCATCATGGTTGAGGGACAGACAGGGGAACTTTCATCGACAACCGTACCAGTCGCACATGATGTATATCAGTGGTATTATGACGCACAAAAAGAGGATGGAGCGTAAGTGGGTTGTGTGATATACTATAAAAAATAATATGTTTTTTGTGTATGAGTGATTTTTTATGGAAAGTAATTATTGTTGCAGTATTTCTTTTTGCAGCAAATCAATTTATGAAATTCTATGACCTTTCTCTGTGGGTTTTCCCTCTGTAAGTATAATAGATTTTTCATGAATGTGTGGTACAATCTCTGATAAGACGTTGTTTTGGGGTTTTTGATGCAGATGGACTGTATATTTTTGGGCTAAAATAAAAAGATAGGTAACCCATTAATACATAATGATGAAAACGCGACACTGTATTTATATGCGCATAGCATGCTTTATTGCCATTATTGGTTTTTTGGTGAGTCCACTACGTGTGGATTTTTCTTTTACCTACAGTACTGTCTCTGCAGATGAATCAGAGATGTCGCATGATTTGCGTATCACTGAAGATGTGACATGGAGTGGCGCAGTAGACCTTAGTGCGTATGATGGAGTTTTTGTGGACGGTGGCGCAACCGTCACAATTGAAAAAGGTGCTACAGTATTGATTCAACACATGAATGTAATAGATGGGCGTATTGTGGCAGAAGGGACGATAGAAGAACCAATCACAATGCGCGGTGTTGCAAAGACGTCTGATGATGATTTTGATCCGTACTGTACAACGCCAGCATTGCCGACAATACAGTTTGATGAGTTTGCTGGTGCAGAGGACAGTCCTGTTTCAATATTTTCTTTTGTGATATTTGAGAATATGGGTACAGACTATACATTTGATGACGCTGAGATGTGTGCGCCCATGGCATTACGGGATCGTCTGTGGCATATATTTTTTCCATCTGCATATGCAGCGGAGGCACGTCGGAATGCGCCGGCTTTTTTGTATAATTCTGGACGTGTAGAGATCAAAAGTTGTGTTTTTGATGGTAATAATACCACAGATGTGCAGATTAATGCTGTATTTTCTGAGCACTACAATACACATGGATACATACATATCACAAATTCAAATTTCAGCAATAACTCGCGTAACACCGCAGTCCAATCGCATGTCATACAACTTACGGATCAAAACGCATTTACACATATGAGCCACTTCCAAGAATGTATTTGGGATTATGCGGGCAATAGATATGTTGATGTAGATAAGGGGGATTATTACGAATCGTGTTTTCATTTGTGTAGCGCAGAGCATGGTGATGTTATACATGACAGATCACGAGTTGTTTTGCACAATAATTGGTATGGTGTTGATGAAAGTGGTCCTACTATATATGAATGGGAATCTTTATCTGGTAGAGGTGAAGAAGTGAGTGGTGATTTCACGCTTTTGTTCCTTGATTGGCGACCGACAGCTGACTTTGCGTCAAATGTACTGTTTTTGCCCGGGGTGAAAGCCAGTAGGTTGCATCACGAACATAATCAAGTATGGCCACCAACACTGTGGGGCAATGATTACAAACAACTGCTGTTGGATAAAGATGGCAATAGCAAAGAATTTATTTTTGCAGGCGCGCCAATTGATGAAGTGGCAGGTGTAAATATTTATAAACGCTTTTTGGGTGATTTGCAGAGATTGCGAGAGAAACACTTTATCACAGATTATACGAGTTTTGGATATGATTGGCGACATGCTGTTGATACAATTGCGCAAAATGGCACCATCGTTGATAAAAGTGGCACAGTGAAAAAGCCTGTTGATGAAATCGAAAAACTTGCACAGTCGTCGGTGAGCGGTAATGTTACAATCGTTGCACACTCAAATGGCGGTCTTTTGGCAAAGGCGATTATGCAAGAGCTTGAAAAGAATGATAAAGATCATCTTATCGATAATATAATCCTTGTGGGCACTCCACAAATGGGGACGCCAAAAGCGATTCTCACGATGTTGTATGGTTTTGATGAAAAAATACTAACATCATCGCTCATCAGTGAAGCAGAAGCACGACAAGTCGTGGAAAACATGCCATCTGCATATGGCCTATTGCCAAATGAAACATATTTTAATCGTGCTGAATATTCTTTGATTGATTTTGCTGCACAGCACAGCTCGGCACATCGATATACTGATGCGTATGGAGAGAAAATTGATAATTATGGCGAATTGAAAAAATTTTTACTTGCACAAAAGGATGGTAGAAAGAAGCCAGATAAAAACGATGTGACACATGCAAATGTATTGAATCAAAAACTTTTTGAGAAAAATACAGAATTACAAGCACAGCTCAGCGCATGGACACCGCCAGAACATGTGCACCTCATCCAAATTGGCGGATGGGGTTTGGATACAATCAGTGGTGTGAGGTATGATGAAAAGCCAATCGTAGAGTGCGAAAGAACAGTAAAATCACTTTTTCGAAAAGTCTGCCATGAAACAGGAGAATACGAATCCTTTTACGCGCCAAAATATACGGTAGACGGCGATAAGGTTGTCGTCACACCAAGCGCACTCATGATGCAAAATGCGGAGAATGTGGAGCGATATTGGTTTGATTTCTTTGGTTATAATAAAAAAATAATTGATATTTTGACAAAAAATAGAGATCACTCAGATTTTTTAGAAATAAAACAATTGCGAGATTTTATTTTATACATAATTAAGACGCACACAATAGATAATGATTTTTCAAAATATATATCTGCAAAGCAGCCAAATGATAAAAAAGTGATCAAAAAGAGTGAATATGGCGCAGGTCGTATCAGAATTTCTCTTTATTCACCGCTTGATATTCACTTATATGATCGTGATGGCAATCATACCGGGCCAACTGTGACGGACATTGATGGTAAACAAGTCAGAATCATCGAAGAAAACATCCCAAATAGTTACTATGACGTGCTAGGGGAGCATAAGTATGTCGGGTGGGGTATGGACAGTAGTGTGCGCGTAGAACTCAAAGGCTATGATACAGGATCCTATACAGTAAAACTTGAGGAAGTGCATGTCACGGGCGGCGGAGAGCACGTTGACACACATGTGACACTTGCCAATTTGCCGACATCCGCACATACCGTGGCGACATTTACTGTGCCGGACACGGGGCTCATGGAGATGACTGCGCTTTCTGCCGATTATAATGGTGACGGGACAGAAAACTATGTGGTGACGCCCACTATCAATGGTGAGGCAACCATAGAAATTACACAAAGTGATAAAAAAAGTTTGCATAAGAGCTCTGACAATAGTGACAAAAATACAGATAAAAAAGAGAAGGTAGGAACAAAAAATAACGATGAAATTACATATCGCGATATAGAGTACATGGAAACAATAACACGTGATGTGTCTGATGGTCATAGTGGTTCTGCTGCACCATCTGCGACTGACACGCATCATGATACAAATGATCAAAACGATCATACAGAAAATACAGATGCAACAAAATACAATACAGGGCTACCATATAAAATGATCATTGGAATCATTTTGTCATGTATAATAGTAGGAGGATTGGTATTTTTTAAAAAAATAATTAAATAAAATATGTTTATATATGAAAAGGAAAAAATTAAGCATTTCACTTGTTAGTTTTATTGTATTTGCAATGTATGTGATTTTTCACTTGTATGTTTGTCCATATGAAAAATATTACGAAAGCGGGTATAGAGGCTGTGACTTATTAATTTATCAAGATGTTTTTTTAGAGCCAATCGCCACTTTTTGTCTTGCTCTTTTCACTATATCAATTTTTACTTTTTTTGTTTCAGAAAAAATTTTCAAGAAGTGGTTCATATTTACAGTTTTTTGGATAATTATCACAACAAGCTTTGTGTTCCTTGCGCCTGTGAGTGCTGGTGGGCCATTTGGCATTGGACCAGACAAAGAGCTTGTATCAATTTGGATGAGTGGTTTTTTTGTGATAATTAGCATACTGATGTTTATCATCATGAGCTTGCGTAATCGAAAACATGTATGTGTAAAAAAGTAATACAAAATTATATATGAAAAACAAAAAACTTTTGCGATTATTTATCATGCTTACAGTAAGTGTTGTTTTGACGCTCTGTTTCTTTTTTCCGTGTGAGCTTAGTATATGGAAATGTCTCGGTAGTGATTCTATGTGGAAAATACGAACTATGTTTCATATATTTTCTGCCATATTATGCGTTTTACCTTTCACTTTTTTTATTCCAGATGCATTATTCAAAAAATGGCTTATATTTACAGCTGTTTGGATGAGCGCGACAATGATATTGATTATGCTTTCCCCCATGAGCGCTCGCGACTATTTTAATCTCGGACCAACCAAAGAATTGGTATCATTTTGGATGAACGTATTTTTTGTGGTAGTCAGTATACTGATGTTTATTGTCATGAGTATTCGTGAATGGAAAAAGACACATTTAAAAAAATGATGGGAAAAACATGAAATGTATAAAAATCAAAAAAACCATTGTTGCAATTTCAGGTCTTATAGTTTTGGCAGAACTTTTTAATGATTTTTATTTATGCTCTTCTATATATAGTGCAACATGTTTTAGAACGCAATATGACGATTACATTAGAGTATTATTGTTTTGGGTGTCATTGGCGGTTTTTGTTGTATCACTTTTTACTTTTTTTATCTCGGAAAAAGTATTTAAAAGATGGCGTGTTTTTACAGCATTTTGGATAGTTGCAACAACAATTTTTGTGATATTCGCTCCCGTGAATGCCAGTGGTCCATTTGGCATTGGGCCAACTAAAGAATCAGTGTCAGTATGGATGAGTATCCTTTTCGTAATAATTAGCATACTTATGTTTATCGTTATGAGCATAAGAGAACGACAGAGGTTGCATTGTAAACAGAGAAATAAATCAAAAAAAATATGAAAAAAGACTTTCTTTTCGTTAAAATTGGCATTGTTTTCACATCTTTCATTATCACAGTATACGGCGTTTTGGTTACTTTTTCTACTGAAATTGGATTGTGCTATTTTGATGATAATATGAGAAAGTGTATGATAAAATATAATCAAGCCTACGGAGATCCATTAATATTTGGGGCTCTGTTTCTTTTTATTACTTCAATTTTCACTTTTTTCATTTCAAATACCATTTTCAAAAGATGGCTTATCTTTACATCTGCTTGGGTAATCGTTACAACAATCCTCGTTATACTCGCTCCTGTGAGTGCTGGTGATCCACTTGGCATTGGGCCGGATAGGGAATTGGTATCAATTTGGATGAGTAGTTTTTTTGTGATAATTAGCGTACTTATGTTTGTGGTCATGAGTATGCGGGAGCGGAAAGATAAACATGCAAAAAATAATGATATATAAAAATCAAAAAATGTATTTGTGGAAATTTTTTCTTGTGGTGTGTAGTTTCTTCGGGTTAATATACGCATATGTGATGATTTATTCGGAAGAATTGGGAGTTTATTCTGTTGATAATGATATTATCGGTTTTATGTTTGGCTATCAATTATATACAGATCCGCTGTATTTTATTTTTCTAGGTGTATTTTTCACATCACTTTTCACCTTTTTTATCTCAGATAGAATTTTTAAAAGATGGCTCATATTTACATCTGTTTGGATAATTGTCACAACCATTTTTATCACACTTGCTCCTATAAGTGCTCGCGATTATTTTAATCTCGGACCAACCAAAGAATTGGTATCGGTTTGGATGAGCGGTCTTTTTGTGATAATTAGCATACTGATGTTTATCATTATGAGTGTTCGTGCGCGACGGTAGTGAAAAAAGTGCATCGTTGTTCTTTTTTTGGTATACTGTGTACATGGAGGGAAAACAAAAATTACACAAATTATTTCATCCACGTTCAATTGCTATTGTCGGTGCAAGTAGTACGAAGGGTAAGGTGGGGCAGATGATTGCAAAGAATGTTGTGACACATGGCTTTTCGGGAGATGTGTATTTTGTCAATCCAAAACGTAAAACAATTTTTGGCAAGAAGTGTTATCCAGGGGTGTCTGCAATTGGTAAAAATGTTGATTGTGCAGTGATTGCTGTGCCTGCGGCGTTTGTGGTGGATGTGGTGCGTGATGCGCATGTGTATTGCAAAAATTTTGTCGTGATTTCGGCAGGATTTGGTGAGAGTGGGACAGAGGGGCACAATAGAGAAGTGCAATTGAATCTTTTGGCAAAGGAATTGGATGTGCGCATTGTTGGTCCGAATTGTTTGGGGTTTTTGGTGCCGTCTCTTGGTTTGAATGCGTCTTTTGCAGAAGGTCTACCTGCTGATGGGCATACAGCGCTTGTGTCACAGTCTGGTGCGCTTGCTGTTGCGATGATGGATAAAGCCCAGATTGATCATGTTGGTTTTTCACTTATTGTGTCAATTGGCAACAAAATGCACATTGGCGCAGCAGATGTCATCGATTATTTAATTACAGATAAAAAAACGAGAGTTATCGCACTCTATCTCGAGGGGGTGGTCCGTGGGACAGATTTTCTCCGGTCACTTGCGCGTGCCAAAAAGGTTGGCAAGAAAGTTATTATTCTCAAATCAGGACAAAGCACTGAGGCACAAGGTGCGATTGCATTGCACACTGGATCACTTGCTGGTGATGACGCGGTTTTTTCTGCTGCTGTGGATAAAGTTGGCGCAGTGCGTGCACAGACGATGGGTGAGTTTTTTGCATTGGTGCGTCTGGGTGCGTATTGTGACGAAAAAGATTTTGGGCATCGTATTGGCATCGTAACCAATGCGGGTGGTCCGGGTGTATTGGCAACGGATATTATTGCGCAGTTACCGCAAATCCAAATGAGCACATTTACGCAAAAGACAAAAAAAGCATTGCAGAGTGCACTGCCAGATGCAGCATCTGTGCACAATCCTGTAGATGTGTTGGGTGATGCAGATATTTCTCGTTATCGTGATGCATTGCATAGTGTCGTGGCAGACCAGCATACAGATGTGATTGTTGTATTGCTGACGCCACAAGACCACACGCCGATTGCTGCGGTGGCAGATTTGCTTGTCGAGGTACAAAAAAAGACCACAAAAATGATTATCGCATCATTTATTGGCGGTGAACGTGTTGATGGTGCAATTGCACATATGCGAGAATATGGCATATTGCATTTTGCAGTGCCATATGATGCGCTCAATGCACTTGCGCAATTTTTGAAAGAAAAAAGAGTGTTTGCACTCACACAAAAATCAGCTGATAAGACACGGCGCAAAAAAGCCAAAAAAGTAATCGACCGTGGCTATGCACAGGGCGGACTATATTTTGCAGATGTCACAGAGATTGCCCGATTGTATGGTGTGCCGATTGCGCGCCACAGTGATGTGACTGATGGCTTTGGTGCTGATATGCACATACAGTATCCATGTGTTGCAAAAGTTGACAGTCCACATGTGCTACACAAAACAGACCGTGGCGGTGTTCTGACAGGGATTCGTACACTGCGTGAATTACATCATGCGCGGACAGTATTGCAAAAAACATTTCCATCCAAAGATGTGCGCATCATCGTGCAAAAAATGCTGCCAATTAAAATGGAACTGATTATTGGTATGAAGAGAGACCCAATTTTTGACACAGTGATTGTAGTGGGTCTTGGCGGAATTTATGTTGAAGTTTTTCGCGCAGTTGATTATTATATTGCACCACTGTCGTTGTCTGAAATCAAAAAAATTCTCACAGAAGGCACGTTGTCATTTTTATTTGATGGTACGCGTGGAGAAGAGTGTTATAATAGTGATGGGATTGCACGTAGTATTTATGCACTTGCGCTTATGAGCAATGAAAATCCAGAAATACGTGCGATAGATATCAATCCACTTTTTATTTATAACAATGACACTGCTGACGTAGCAGTCGATTGTAAAATTATTATCTAAACAAAAACATATGTCTCTACAAGATAAAAAACGCCAATTACTTGGACATGATGATGCTGGTGATGATGCAGTTGACGATATTTTTGCGCAGTACGGCGTGGATGATGATGCACCAATTACACCTGTTATGGCAGATGATCACACGGCGCAATCTACAGATGATGCTGATACAGATGAATCAAATCCAATTGATGATGCGGTAAATAGTCTCAATGAAGGCGTCGAAGTGGAAGTGCCAGATCCAAAAAATGATAGTGTGGCAGATGTAGGAAATCACGAAGATGAAAAACAATGGGAAAGGAATGTGGAAAAAAATGGTGTAGCACATACGCCATCACAAGATGATGCGGTAGCACAATCACAAATTGTGTCTGCGCCAGTCAATGCAAATCAAAACTCGGTTATGGAAGGCGTGCCACAACAAAAAACAAAAAAAAGTTACGTGCCAAAAAAAGATGTGCCAAAAAGGGAAATTCACATTGACCCAAGCAAAAAAACAATCATGATTGTGGATGATGATATTGATACGCTGGAAATGTATGCGGACATCTTTGAAAATGCAGATTATAACGTGATACGTGCAGTTGATGGGTTGGAGGCGCTTAATCTTATCTCGGACCACACACCACACTTGATTTTTACGGGCATTGTAATGCCACGCATGGATGGGTTTTCGATGATGGAATCGTTGAAACAAAACCAGCGCACAGCAGACATCCCTGTTGTGATTAATTCACATTTGGGACGCGCACAAGATAAGAAAAAAGCAGAAGACCTCGGCGCAAAAGATTTTATCGTGCGCGGATTTACGCCGCCACGAGAAGCAGTAGAGCGCATTGGGGCATTGCTCATGCGCAGTGAATACACATTTCGTTTTAACCACACCGACCCTGAAGCACGTAAGCTCGCAAAAGATCTTGGTGCACGCAATTTTTTCGTATGTCCACGTGGACAAGAGATGGTTTTGAAGCTCAGCGTCGTCGACCCGCAGGAACTGACATTTTCTGCACGGTTTAGTTGTGTCGATGAAAAGAAAAAATAAATTACCAAAAACACTGCACATGACACAGCGCATTTCTTGAGGCACTCTTTCAAATCACGATTGTAAAAAAATTTTTCTAGAGTATATTGTGAGATGTGTTACAATAGTCTTTATGAATTGGCGTATAAAAGAAAAAATTGATAAAACAATTTCAGGGAAAAATTTACACACAGTGATTGAGCAAATATTGCTACACCGTGGTATTGATACAGCGGACGCTGTAGATGCATTTTTTTCACCTGAGTATGATCGGGATTTGCATGATCCACTTCTTTTTAATGATATGCACAAGGTTGTAGAACGTGTGAAGCGGGCAGTGGCAAATCATGAAAAATGTGGTATTTTTGGTGACCATGATGCTGATGGTGTGAGTAGTGCGACGATTTTGTCAGAGGGTTTGGAGCAGTTGGGTCTTGACGTGGAAGTGTATATCCCAGATAAAATTACAGAAGGACATGGGATTAATCGTACAGCTATTGATGATTTTGCGACAAAAGGCGTTACACTGTTTTTTACAGTAGATTGTGGCACGTCTAATAGTGAAGAGGTTGCATATGCATGTGAACAGGGGATGGATGTGATTATTACAGACCATCATCATGCACCGGAAGTATTGCCAGACGCCTATGCGATTATCAATCCACAAGTGTCTGGTGAACAATACCCCTTTAAATTATTATCTGGCACAGCTGTTGCTTTTAAGGTAGTGCAAGCACTGTATGAAAAAATGTTGCCTGAGAAAGTAGAGCAATTAAAATGGCTACTTGATGTCGTGTGTGTTGGGACGGTGGCAGATTGCATGCCGCTGGTGGGAGAGAATCGTGTTTTGGTAAAATATGGGCTGATTGTGCTATCAAAAACACGGCGAATAGGGTATCAGGAGTTGATTGCAACGGGTAATGTGACGATTACACCGCACAATGTGCCATCTGCACACACTGTCGCATTTCAAATCGCGCCGCGTATCAATGCCGCAGGGCGCATGAGTCATGCAAAACACGCATATGCACTGATGCGTGAAACCAAAAAAGATGTAGCGCGTGCACTGTCACAAGATATCGAAAATCAAAACATACAGAGGCGACAACTCGTGGATAATATCACACGAGAAGTAGAAAAAATTGTAGAGGCACAGTGGCGTGATCGATCATGCATTATCATTGCCTCATCAGAGTATCCTGTGGGCGTTGTCGGTATTGTCGCGGGGCGCATCGCAGAAAAATATCAAAAGCCAACAGGCATTTTTGCACAGATGGGCGATGAAGGGCGTGGGTCTTTTCGTAGTGTGGATGGAGTACATATTGTCGATGTGCTGACACACTGCGCGTCACATCTCAAAAAATATGGTGGACATGAAAAAGCAGCTGGTGCCACAATTGCGCATGAGAATATTGATGCATTTGCTGATGCGGCTGATGCGTATGTGAAGGCGTTGTCTGTGGACATATCAGAGCCATTGTTGTGGGCAGATGCAGAAATTGCACTTACAGATGTGACACATGAGATGATGCATGCTGTGAAAAAATGTGAGCCTTTTGGTGAGGGGAATGAAGAGCCGATATTTTGTCTTAGAGAGGTGATTGTGGACGCTGTGCGTATGGTCGGCAATGGACAAAGGCATATGAAATTGCGTGTGCAAAGTGGTGATGGTACACATGCGATTGATGGGATTGGTTTTGGATTGGGGGAAACTCATCCAGATCTTCGTGTCGGTGAAAAAGTGACAGTGTATGCACATATCCAAGAAAACGAATGGATGGGTAATGTGAGTGTGCAGTTAAATATCATTGATATCATACGCGAATGTAGATAAATAGCAGTGATGTAATTTTGATCTTTTTTGAAGGGGGTGATATTTTTTGGCAATATACAACTTTATTTTTTTGTGTGCCAGTGCTATGATGGGAGAGACATTTTATCTGTGATTAATGTATTATGAAAGACAAAATACTCTCAATTAAGGAAGGTGCCATGGCCAAAATCGCGGCGGCTGAGACGGTGGACACTGTGGAAGATGTGCGTGTCGCGTATTTGGGCAAAAAAAGTGCGTTCAATGCAATTCTCAAGGGACTCAAAGATCTCAGTCCACAGGAGAAAAAAGAGATTGGTCCACTAGCAAATCAAGCTAAAAAAGAGATTCAGCAGGCAGTTGATGCAAAAAAAGCGGCATGTGAAGCGATTGTCGATGCGGAAGCGGAGTGGATTGATGTGACAGCACCAGGCGCGAAGAAAGTGCAGGGTCATTTGCATCCGCTGAGTATTGTGCAGAGGGACATTGAAGATATTTTTACGTCGATGGGATTTGAAATTGCGGACGGGCCGGAGATGGAGACGGAGTTTTATAACTTTGATGCGATTAATATGCCTGATGATCATCCGGGGCGCGACATGCAAGACACGTTTTGGATTTCACGTGATGAAGGGCGTGAAAAAGGTACGGGAACGGTACTTCGTACACAGACATCATCGGTGCAAGTGCGCTACATGCAAGAACACACACCGCCACTGCGCATTATCGTGCCAGGACGAACATTTCGCAACGAAGCGACGGATGCGTCACATGAGCACACGTTTCATCAGTTTGAAGCGCTTGTCGCCGGACCGGATGTAAGTGTGGCAAACTTTTTATCTATCGCGGAGACGTTTTTTGAAAAATTCTTTGGACAAAAAATCACTGTGCGGTTGCGACCGAGTTATTTCCCGTTTGTTGAGCCAGGGTTTGAATTTGATATTTCGTGTACAAATTGTGATGGCAATGGCTGCAGCACATGTTCACAGACAGGGTGGATTGAAATCGGTGGTTGCGGCATGGTCCACCAAAACGTCTTTGCAGCGGCAGGCTATGAGAAAGGACAATATCAGGGCTTTGCCTGGGGCTTTGGCTTGGAACGACTAGCAATGATGAAGTATAAAATTAACGATATCCGCTTATTTCACAGTGGCGATGTACGGTTTGTGGGGCAATTTTGAGGTAGTAACTAGTAATTTGTAACTCGTAACTAGTAATTATGGGTGGTGAGATTGGTATAGTTGATTAGGTAATTAGTTAATTGGTTAATTGGTTATGGCGACGGGGCTTGAAAATTTGAAGATTTATGTGTTGGCTGAGAGAATTGAAATTTTTTTACATAAATTGACAAAAAAGTATCCGCTTGATGAAAAATATCGGATGGTTGACCAAATTCGCAGAGCATCAAACGCCATATCATCAAATATTGCAGAGGGCTATGGGCGATTTTCATACAAAGAAAAAATACGATACATGCACATTGCACGCGGGGAAGCGTATGAGCTTAAACAATTGATGATTCGCTCATACAAAAAAGATTTTATCAAAAAAGAATCATCGGAATTTCTCACACAAAAAATTACAGAACTCATAAAAGGGATTAATGGGTACATCAATTTTCTGAGAAATGAAGAACAAACAAATAAACAATGTAACTAGGATAACTACGTAACTACTATG
>PDWI01007132.1_pt1 | contig 16795 bp, 8 predicted proteins | sample 1430891 | NCBI WGS metagenome assembly PDWI01 (sample SAMN01162508, study PRJNA174530) | Oral metagenome, whole genome shotgun sequencing project. | biome: Marine environment; feature: Marine mammal; material: Swab sample of the gingival sulcus; isolation source: swab sample of gingival sulcus...
TTAGACGATTGCAAAATAACATAAAAAAAACATTGAATCCAAATAAATTCAATGTTTTTTTCTTATTATTCCCTAAATTACTGAAGAGTTAGGGATTAATATAGGTTGTATTTCTAATATAGCATTGCCTTGTTTCAATACTTTAAATTCTACTCTACGATTAAATTTATATGTTTTATTATTGAATAGACCTTTTATTTTGTTGTACGAAATAGGATTTTCTTCGCCGTAGGCTTTAGCCTTTAATTGGTTGCTGTGTACACCTTCGGCTATCAGGAGTTTTTTTATATATTGCGCTCTTTTTTTTGATAAAATATAATTGTATTCGGCATTACCTAATGCGTCTGTGTAGCCACCTATTTCAATTATAGCTTCCGGGTTTTCTTTAAGATATTTTGCAAGTTTTTTTATTACCCGATTTTCTTTAAGTTTATTGCTATTGGAGTTGAATAAAATATTTTGTATAGTTACTTTTGTGGTGTTATATCCCTTTTTTTTTTAGGATCAACATATATGTCTTTATATTTCATTTGGTAAGGAGCATCTTGGGGTACTATTATTATATCTTTAAATACTGTTATTTTGTTTATGTTTAATTCAAAATTATAGCTTTGTCCTTTGTCCACTACCAATATATATTTTCCATTTTTGGTGTTAGGTTTATAGTACCATTTTTCATTAGTTATAATATTTGTAAGTGTTATTTTTGATTTTGGTAGGTCTTCGTTTGTGTTATCGGTGTATAATTTACCCGTCATAACCGATATGTTTGAACCGGCAGCCGATTTATTATCTACAAGGTATAGGTCGTTGCTTCCTTTGCCGCCTTTTCGTTTTGATGCAAAATATGCTCTTTTTCCGTCTGCCGTAGGGAGGTAAAATATGTCGTCTTGTACTGTATTTACAGGGTATCCTATGTTTTGGGCTTTTTTGAAAGTTCCAAATTCATTTTTTTCCGATATAAAAACGTCGTATCCACCTAAGTTTGTATGTCCTTTTGAACTGAAATACAGGGTTTTGCCGTTGGGATGAATAAACGGACTGTCTTCATTGTATTTTGTGTTTATTGCATCGCCGAGGTTTATTGCTTTTCCCCAGTTGCCGTCCGGTTGTTTTTCTGAAACATAAATATCTAATCCGCCCAGTCCACCCGGACGGTCGCTTGCGAAGTATATTTTTTTGCCGTCGGTTGATAGTGATGCGTGCGTTTCGCGGTATTTGGTATTAATGTTGGGTCCTAATTTTTTTGGCATACCCCATCTGCTTCCATGTAATTCAGAGGTGTATATGCTTCCTTCGTCTTCCGGCTTGTATATAAAAAGTATTTGTCCGTCTACCGAAAGTCCTATTGAGGCTTCATGGTCGGGGGTGTTTATATTTTTGCTTATACTCACAGGTATAGTCCAATTTCCGTTTTCGTCTTTTTTGCTTATGAAAATATCTTCGTCGTATTGTCCGTCCATGTCGCCTTCGCCGCCGGAATTATTTTGTCGTCGGGAGGTAAAAATTAGGGTCGATTCGTCGGCAGAAATAACAGGGCTGTGGTCCGAAAAGTTTGAATTAATAGTATCGCCAAGATTTTCTAACAGTATATTTTTAGGGTTACTTACCAAGAGTTTACCATTTTCGCAAAGATTTAGTTCTTTGTCGATTTCACTAATAATATACTTATTTTTTAATTTTTTTCGTAAAGCCTTAAATTCTTTTTCTGCTTCTTCAAATTGATAAGAGGAGCGATATGCTCTTGCTAAATAAAAGCTGCTTTCTATGTATTTAACTTTGTTTCGTCTTCTTTTTTTGGAGTATTTTTTTTGGGCTTTTTTAAAGTATTCTATTGATTCTTCTTTACCGTTGGCTGTGTTTAGTAAACTAAAGCCCATTTTGAAGTTGAGTTCGGGGTCGTTGGGCATTTCTTTTAGAAATCTTTTATAAAATTTTATTGCGCTATTAAAATTTTCGTTTTCAAGATATGCTTCGGCTATTTCCAAACTATCGAGTTCAGTTTGCGCTATACCTTTGTATGGCATAGCTGATAGTATGATGATTGATGTTATGATTAGTTGTTTGAATTTCACTTTATTGATGTATTTTTTAAGTAATCAGAATTTTGCAAATTTAGCTAAAAAATAATAAAATTCAATAGACAAAATATTTTAAGTTGAAATTTAATATTTTTTTTAGAAAGTAAAACTTATTAGTTAAATGCTTGATTATAAGTTGATTAATGTTTCATTTTATTTGGTTGGGTTTTATGAAAAATTTTGTTGAATTTGAAGCGAAGATATTTTTCAGTAGTTCGCCGTTTTTTTGTGGTAAATTACTGATAAACAGGAGGTTATGGGTGTTTTACTTTATGCTTTATAATCGATTGATTATCAATGTGTTAACCCCGAGTTGCTCGTCTGATATTTTCTTAGTTTGTAGTTTTTAGTTTGGGTTTAAAGATGTGTTGATCTTTGTAACTTTTCATTAATCAAACAGTTTCCAATGTAAAATATTGGAAACTGTTTGATAATAAAGCATATAGCTTGTCGTTTAGCAATAATTATTTTTTAATAATACTTACTGTGTGAGTTTTTCTTTTGGCTTTTATCGTTAAGAAATATATACCTGCGGGATAGTTGCTGAAATCTAATTCATAAGTTCTGTTTTTGTACAAGCCACCTTTAAAAATAGTTTGTCCGGTAACATTTACAATTCTTAAATTAGAATTTTCAGATAATTCTTTTGTATCTATTTTAAGAATATTATTAACAGGATTGGGGTATACTTTTACTCCCATTTCTTTAAGTGTTTCTATACCGGAAGTAACATTTAAGGAGGCTGCTTCTGAAGTAACTTCTCCGCAATCGCCGGTTACTATTACATCATAATTGCCTGCAAGACTTTCTGATACGTGTTTTATAGTCAAATTTTTAGTTTTTACTCCTTGTATAACACTACTTTCCGATAAATTAATTCCGTTTTTTCGCCATTGATAAGTTAAATTTTCGCCATTGGCTTCTACACTAAATTCAACTTCCGAATCTATTTCGGCAGTAACATCATCGGGTTGTGAGATTATTTGAGTTTGGGATTGGTATATTATGTTTACCTCATCGGAAACAGAACAGTTGTCGTCTGTAATTGTCCAGCGTAGTATGTTATTTCGTTCTGTGAATGTAACATTGCTATTGGGGTCATTGGGCGATTCAAAACTTGCATTTCCTTCTACTGCCGACCATGTTCCTGTTCCATCACTCGGAGTATTTGCATTTAGGGTATATAAATTATCACAAGTTTGGTCATCTGAGCCTGCGTTTACGGTAATTGCATCATATACAGTTAAATCTGCCGATACGCAATCGGTTGCTCCGCAAGTATTTTCCCAACGGGCATAGTAAGTTGTTGAGTTTTGTGGATTAGTTTGAAAATTATTGCCTTTGCCAACAAAGTTACCTCCGCATGATTCTGTATACCACATTAGGTTAGCGCCTGAACCTCCTGTACATGAGAGGGTTACAGGGTCTCCCGGACATATTGTTGTTTCCGATAATGTAACCTCAGTAGGTGCAACGGGTGGGGTTGCGTTTACGAGTGTTATGGGAGTAGTTAGAGGTGAGGTAACACTGTTGCGTTCTATTTTTCCGGTATATGTTCCATTTGCAACATTGATAAATGTGTGTGATATTGCATTCTTAGTTTCTTGTGAAATTACATCTCCATTTTCATTACATAAATAAAAAGTTTGCAATTCTGCTTTGTTTGAGGTAATAGTTACTTTACCTTCATTACAAGCCGGTTCAAATGATATATTTGCAACCGGGGCAAGGTCTTTATTTATTCCTGTAACGCTAAAATCGTCTATATTCCAACCGCAATACTGCCAACCTACGTCGGTAGCGCCAATTGAAAATCTTATCATAACTTGCGATTCGTTTTCTGCATGGTTTGAAATATCTATTGAAATATTTGACCAACTGCTTTCGCTAATTGTTGTTAGAGGATTTGCCCATATTTCAGTCCAAGTATTGCCTCCATCTTTTGAAATATCAATATAAGCGTGGTCGTAATCACCTTCAACTCCTAACCATCTTTTAAAATTCAATTCTATTTCTTCATAATTTGAACAATCTATTATTGGCGTATAGGCATATTCTGCTCTGTCGGCGATATTTGTTTCGTAGTCTCCGGGGAAATCTCCTTGTCCGCTTAGGTCGAGGCCTAAAATATTATTGCCGCTGTATGCTGCTGTTGGGTCGGGGCTACCATGGTCGCCTCCTTTGCCTTGCGGATTGCCTCTTTCCCATTCTCCATTAAAAGTCCAATTTTTATCTGTTTCAAAATCATCAAAAAACAGACTTTCTTTTGGGGTAGTTATTGAGTAAAGAGTACCTTCTGAATAATCAGGATTTGAATTTAATATAGACCATGCTTTGTAATAATACTTCGTTCCTTGAATTAAATTTGAATGTGTATAATTCGTTGCATCGCCTACATATATTACTGTTCCGCCTCCTTGTATATTTTGTCCGGGGGCGTATGTATTACCATTTTTGGGTGTACCAAAATCACTACTTGTACTGTAGGCTATCATTACGTCATTATTGTCAGAGTTTTTAGTCCAATTTAGTTCTATTTCCGAATGACTTGTTGCTTGCACCGTTACTTGTGGGTCTAAGAGAGATGGATATTTGAAAGCAGCAATCCTTGTTTGCCAATCCCAGCCGCCTTTGCTATATTCTTGGGTATACCAGAATGTTTTATTATCAATAGGGTCTACTCTCATTGAGCTGTAATCTCCCCATCTGCCAATTCCTGTTTGTGATGCTTCTCCTGCAATAATTTCAGTTTCTTCTATGGTCATTGTATTTAAAGGGTCGTTTGCGTGTCGTCCTGTATACCTTATTGAGGGAAAAGTTGAAGCATCGGCAACTGAATATCCTAAAGCTATATCGCCGCTATGGTTCATTGCTATGCTTCCCATCCAGCGGTGTTTAGTGTCGGGAGCATAGGTTGATTGTTGGTATATTGTCCATGCGCCTTGTTCTTTTCTTAGCTCATACCAACGTATACCGGCTCGTTCATTGCCTACGTCTATTGTATGACATGTTACCATTGATTCGTGTGTGCCGAAATCTAAGTATTGTAGTCTATACATTAGGCGGTCGGTCATTGCGTGTATTTTTTGCGAAGTTCCGGGTTGTTCAATATTGTCTAAACTCCACTCTTGAACACTTCCGTTAATATCAACATCAAAATCATCAACCTCTAAGTTTGTAACATTTGTAAAAGTAGAATTTGAAGGAGTTTCCCAGTTTGTGTTAAATTCGTAAATTTTAAGTTCTTGGGCTGCATAATCTATCCATGAGAAGTAGTTAGGCGTTCCTTCTGCGGGGAAATTGCTATCGCAATCGGCGGGTAATAATGAGCTTACATATGCCCCTGCATCAAAAAATATCATATTAGCATCAGGATTTCCTGAAAGCATTGCGTCGCGTTCTAAAACAGCCGCTCCTGCACCTATCCAACCTCTGCTTCCTTTATCTACTTCAAATTGGTTTACAGAAACATAGTATCCATCCGACCAAATTCCAAATTTGGGATAGTCGGGCATATATTCAAATTGGAAAGCGTAACGGTGGTAACTTCCTGTGGGGTCGCCTGTTTGCGATATTGCTACGAGTATCCACTGTGATTGGTTTAGAGTATTAACTGCAAATTGGCTTACAAACCATCGGTCGGCTTGTTGGTCGTATAAAACAATTCCGTCGCCGTCGTTTGTACCTGACCAGTCGCCGCTAAATCCGCTCCAAAGCGTGGAGGTATTTACCGGTCCGTATAATGAATTGCCTGATTTGTCGAAAATTTGAATTTGTTGATTTACTACTTGAAAGTAATGGTTAGGTCCTACATCGCCGTCTGTATCGGGTGGGGCAGTTTGTGATTGATTGTCCATTCCATCAAAATTAATCAGCATGGATTTTGATGGTCGTTTACCGTTTTTTCTTTGTATTGACTTTTCTTCGGTTTTTTGGTTAGGTTTATAGTCCTTAGCTGTTTTTCCGAAGTAATTTTTTACCAGTCCGTCTTTCCAGGTTTTTACGATTTTATCATTATCTGCTTCGGTCATATTTCGCAGAGGTTTCGATAAGCTGTAATAAGCTGCTTTGGTTACTTTGGGTACTAATTTTTGAGCATTTAAGTAACTAATGCTGCCTATAAGTAATAGAGTTAAAACAAATGTTATTTTTTTCATGTTATTTAATTATTTAATTATTTATTTTCTATTTTCACCCAATCAATTTCCCATGTACAGGCTTTGTTTGCGGGGCTTGTGTAAACAAATGCTATGCGAAAATTCTTTGAATTTTCAAATGAAGTGAGGTCTATATCGCCCGATGGCACAAATGTCCAATCACTACCCGTAGGCATTTGAAAACCTGTAAGCTCTGTCCATGTTCCGTTTTGGGTGGGGTTGCCGTTGTTGTAGTCGGTGCTTACTAATACTTTTATGTCGTTTTCCCAACCTTCATAAGAATAATTTACCGTATGGTTAAATTTTAAAACAGGCGATTGGGTGATTGTCAGGTCTATAGGTTTAGAAACAAGCCAGTCTTCGCTTTCTTCACGTTTTTTTGTATAGTAGCCTGTCATTTTAGCGTATGTTACACCACTATGTATTCCTTGTGTCCATGAGTTGTTGTCGCCTTTTATGTTGTGTGTTTTAAATTGTCCCAATCCGTTTTCAAAATCTTCCGAAAAGCTGGGGCCACAGCGTAATCCGGTCATTTCCAATTCATTCGGATTGCGTACTATCAGTTGATATTTGCCGTTGAATGAACCAAGTATACCAATAAAAGTTCCGTTTCCTTTTGGTATGCTGTCGTTGGCAAAGTCGCAATAACCGCTCGTTTTGACAATCATTGTGCTTCCGTCGCAGGTCTCTAACATTCGGTTGTAATCTATGTGATTTATTCCGTCTGCAAAAGTGCCGCCTATTTCGGAGTTTTTAAATTGTACGTTTTCCAATTTTATGAGTGTATTTATTTTAGAGCTGTTAAATTGGTTAAATGTAATAACTTCGGGTTTTATAGGCATACCTCCATCAGATTTGTATAGATGAGTTTCTATAACAGGTTCTTCTATTCTGCCTACCGAACCGTTGTAATCAGAGCCGAGCTGTACTACTTTTCCGTATTCGCCCAAATATAGTCCTTTGCATTTTACAAAAACCAAATCGCCTATGCCGTACATATTGTGCAGTTCGTAAGCATTTAATCCTATAATTATACTGCCTGTACTGTCTTGGAGTATAATTTTTTTATACAAGTTTCCGCTTTGGTCGTCGGCTACCACTGTGCCTGCAATTATAATATCTTCTGTAATGGGTGTCAGGCTATCGCCGTACATTCCTTTAAGCTCGTTTATTGTTTTGTTGGCTTCAAAATCTACAAGATATTTCTTTTTATCCGGAGTTTCGTAGTCATATTTTATACATGAAGCAGCGAAAAGTAATCCTGTGGCTGCAAGAAAGATTAATATGTGTTTTATCTGTATCATGGATTAATTTTTTGTGGTTATTTTATTGGTTGCAACGTTCGCCGTTAAGCTGTACTTCGTCGGTATTGCGTATTTTTAATTGATAATCAGACCATTTGCTTAAAATTGCAGTAACCGAACCATTACCTTTTGGTAGACTATCGTTTGCAAAATCGGCATAGCCACTGCTTCGCAGGTCTAATTTTTTGCCTGAGCAATTTTCTAAAATTGTTGTTTTGTTTGAATGATTTATGCCGTCAGCGTAGGTTTGTGCGGGGTCTTCAAATTGAAGTCCCTCTACTTTTATCAACATACCTAATTCGCTGTCTTTCAGTTCGTTTATTTCTCTTACTTTGGCTTCCACCGGACTTCCGCCATCCGATTTGAATAAGAATTTATCTACGAAAACTTTTTCTATACCCGATACTTCATTTCCATACCCCAATTGGAACATTTCTTTATATGTTCCGAGGTATAAACCGCTGCATTTCACATACAAAAGTTGTCCTACGGGGTAGTCAATGTGTAGTTTCTTTTGGTTTATTCTAATGTTTATAGCGCCGGTAGTATCTTGTAAATATATTTCTTTATAAAAATTTCCGGTTTCGTCGTTGGCTGTTACTATACCTTTTATTATGATGTTTTCATCAATTAAAGTATTGCCGCCTTGGTATATGGCTTTTAAATCGGCAATGGTGGAGTTTGCATCGAAATTTACCGAGTATTTTTTTTCGGGAACGGTATCAAAATTTTCTTTTACACATGTTGAAAATAAAATTGACAACAGAGCAAAAATAATTATGAGTTTATTAGAGTTGTTCATGTTCTTTTATTTTTTAATATTTTATTTTTCAAAAACTATTTATTTTTATAACATAATCTATAAAAATTTATAAACCAAGACTTTTTTATTTATTAAATCAAGATTAGGAATTTCTATAGATTATCATAAAATTTAAAATCTGAAACTTATATTCAAATAATATTGTATTCCGCTGAAATAATAATATTTGGGCGGAAATTTATCTAAATTTTCAAAATTTGCATCTATTCGTCCTTGTTCATATCCGCCTGTTATTATTTGAGTATCGTTTAGTACGTTGGTAACATTCAGACTGATGTTTAAATAGTATTTATAGTTGAAACGGAATGATTTTCCTACAAAGGCATTCATAGTGAACGATGATGGTAATTTGTCTTGTTCCACTAATTTAGTAAAATCATTGTTGTTTCTGTCCATTCCTGCAAGTGCCTCCACAGTTCGGGTGAGTGCGCTGAATTGCAGGTATCTGTGGTCTGCGTAAATAGCATCAACACCTATCCACCAATGTTTCGACCCGAAATATTTTACGCCTGCCGAAAATGCTGTTTGAGGTGTGCCGCCTACAAGAAAATTGTTTATGTAAGCTGTTTCGTTTTCAAATAAAGCTTTTGAGCTATTGTCTACATAAACACTAAAATCCGGACGCGAGGTAAAACGGTAGTATCCCAATGAGCCTACTCCATGTAATGTAAGTCCGGTAATGGGTTCATATTCAATTCCTAATTCAATTCCTTGATGCGTTTTGTCAATTCCTGTCATTACGAAATTCACAAAGTTTCTAAATCCGTCAAAATAGAAACTTCTTACCTCAGTTTGGTTTTTAAATTGGGTGTAAAAAACGTCTAAAGTGGCTTTTACACGTGAACTTTGCAATTTGTAACCGGCTTGTGCCGAAAATACCTCTTCGCTTTTTGGGTCGGTAACTATTTGATTGCGTGTTCTGGGCGAAATAAATATATTTCTGAAATAAGGAGCTTGTGTGTAGTATGTAGCGTCTGCGTGAAGGTGATGAAAACCAAGTATTTTATATTTTGCGCCAAGTTTTGCACCATAGTTGGTAAAGTTTAATTTTTCGGAATCGCCAAGTGAATTATTTGGGAATTTACCATTTTGCATATTTCCTGTTCTGAAAAAATAGCTATCAGAAACAAATGCTCCGAGATAAGCTTCAATTTGATTTATTTGATATTCACCTTGCATCCATAAACGTCCGTTGTGTATGGTGTTGTTGAAATCATAGCCGAATACTTCGCCTTTTTCATCTACTATGTGTGTAGGATGATTTATATCGTTGTCGGCAACCCCTTCGCCTATTAAGTCTCGTTCGGCGTATTTGTCTATGTCAATAACAAAATCTCCGCCCAACAGGTCATCTAAAGTTTTGTATTGATGTCCAAAGTGTGCTTTATATTGTATGCCTGCCGATATTTCTAAATTTTCAAAAACTTCGGTATTAAATTTTGTATCGAAACTATATTGTTGGCTTTCGTTTTTGCGGTCTTCCAGTATGTATTCCGATAAATTTCCGCTTACGGTATTACCCGCTATTCCATCGGCATTTGCTATGTCTTTATGATTAGCCAAATTGACTTGATACATACGGTTCCAATCGAGTTGTCTTTTTCCGTTTCTGAACTCTTCGGCACGTATGGCTGCCACTTCGGGGTTGGTCATATAGCTTGGTAAGTATCGATAATAGTCGGGGCGCGGGTCGGCTGCATTGTACCAATTGAGCGAAGTTTTGTTGTATTGCCCTCGCATGAAGGCTATGGAGGTTTGCAAATAATTTTTGCTGTTAATATTCCAATAATGTGTTAATATTCCGGTAGGACTGTGTCCTCTCGTGATACGCGCATTTCGTTTTTTGCCGTCAAACATACCCCAATTGGGATTGTATCTTGTGCTTGTGAGGTCGTATACTTCTTGCGTTGTTGCGCTTCGTCCGCCTCGTTTGGAGGGCGAACCGAAAACTACCAAACCTAAAGAGTGGTGGTCGTTTATTTTCTTTTCTATTGAAGCAAAATATGCCCAAGCATCGTAGAAAGTACCTTCGGTATAACCCTCTTCGGCAAATCTTCGCGAGCCTGATACTGCAATAGCCCAGCCGTTTTGCATCATGCCGGTAGAGTGTAAAAACATTGCTCTGTGATGGTAGTTTCTGTTTGCGAAAGAATATGTAAGCTTTGTGCCGGTACGAATTTTAGATGCTCTGGTATCAATAGAGGTGTATCCGCCCACGTCGCCAAAGCCTGTACGCGAATCGCTTATGCCTTTAACTGTATAATTATTACGAACGGCATCATTTAAGCCGCCCCAGTATGCCCAAACAGCTCTTCCTGAAGCGAGGTCGTTGGTTTTTATACCGTTCATGTATAATTCAGTGTTTTTGCTTTCATAGCCCCTTAGTTTAAAACGTAAAGGTCCGAAACTATATCCGGCGGTAGACATGAAAATATCTTTGTTGCCATGCAAAGCTCCTGATATATTTGATTGTGTTCCGCCAAATTCCGAATCCAAATCATCTTCCGATAGTTGAATTACGGGGTCTTGTTCATTTGTCTCTACGGTTTTACGCATGAAAATAGTATTTAAATCTATATCGGAATTCACACTTATTTTTTTGTGCAATTTTTCAAATTCGGGGAGTGTAAAAATTAAGGTATAATTGCCGTTAATTAAGGAAATTTCAAAGTAACCTTTACTGTCGGTTATGGCTTTTGTCCTTATTCCTTCCACTGTAACTACTGCACCTGAAAGGGGCGATTGAGAGTCGCTGTCTTTTACTATCCCTTTTATTCGGTTTTGAGCTTGTACCGTTAGAAGAGTGAAAAACACAAGACTAATGAGTAACAATAATTTTTTCATATTTTATAAATTTTTCGTATTTTTAATTAATATTGTATTTTCGACACTCATTTGAATAACTAAAGTCGAAAAGCAAAGTTAATATTTAATATTTTTTGTAAAAATTTTTAACACTTAAAAATAACTTATGATACGCTCAATATTTATTTCAATCAGTTTAGTTTTGGTCTGTATATCAGGTTTACAGGCTCAAGTTTCAGACTATAAGGTTGCCGTAGTGGCTTTCTATAATCTTGAAAATCTTTTTGATACATTAAAATCAGAAAATACTCACGACGAAGAATATCAGCCGAATGGGAAAAAAGCTTGGACGGGCGAGCGATACAAAAAAAAGTTGCAAAAAATGTCGGAAGTAATTTCCGTTATTGGAGATGACGTGATAAAAGGCGGACCTATGATTTTAGGTGTTTCGGAGGTTGAAAATCGCAGTGTGTTGGAAGACTTAGTGGCAACACCTAAGCTAAAAAAATCCGATTACGGCATAGTGCATTACGACTCGCCGGACGAACGTGGGATTGACGTTGCGCTTCTTTACAGAAAAAAATATTTTAAAATTTTAAAAACAAGTTCGCATCCTTTGCATTTTGATTTTGACCCTCACGACCAAACACGTGCGCAGCTTTTGGTAAAAGCCGAATATGATAGCGAAATATTTTATTTCATGGTAAACCATTGGCCCTCGCCGGGCGGCGGTAAAAAAGTTACCGAACCTAAACGTGAAGCTGCTGCCGACCAAAGTCGTCATTTGGCTGATTCGATATTGGCAATTGAACCTAATGCCAAAATTATAGTAATGGGCGACCTTAATAATAACCCCGATGCAAAAGCTATGATTAAACATTTGAAAGCACACGGGAATAAAGAAAGATTAAGTAAAAATGAATTTTATAATCCATTTTTTAAATTGTATAAAAAGGGTATAGGCAGCAATGCTTATAGGGATACATGGAGTTTGTTTGACCAATTGGTTTTGTCTAAAAGTTTGGTAACAAAAAACAGAAAAACTTTTACTTATTGGAAGTCGGGAGTTTTTTCTCGTAAATTTATGCTGCAAAAAGAAGGACGTTTTGAAGGCTATCCTAAACGTACATTTTCATTTGACAGGTTTCAAAACGGATACAGCGACCATTTCCCGAGCTATGTGTACCTTATAAAAAAACAATAGAATTTTAATTATTTAGGCAAGGGCTTCGCTCTTCTCTATTCGATACAGAGTTAGGTATTTATGTATCTTAGTATATTATTTTTTTAAAAAATGGAATAATTAGGCATACTCTTTGTGTTTTTAATTCCAAAAGAGTTTTATTTATGAAATTTTATAAATAACCTTAAAAAAGAATAAATTTTTTCTGCAATGTAAAACTATTTTCTTATATTTGCATAGATAAATAATAATAAACATTAAAATTTAAAAATCATGAGAAAAACACTACTATTTGCTTTTGCAATTATTACAGCATTGAACCTGAGCGCTCAAACTTTCAGCGACGATTTTCAGGATCAAGATGCTTCGGATTGGACTACTTACACTCCAACCTACGAGGCACAAAAATACAAATGGGCTGTTAGGGACTATGGAGGTAACTATTACCTATCGGCAGCAGCTTTTGATGGAAGTGTGCATGCAACAGAACAGTGGATTGTTTCTCCTGCTTTTGATGCAAGCGGTATGAATACTATCAGTGTAACTTTCGACAACAGAATGCGATATGCTCCTACAAATCCTTTGGAAGTATTTGTATCTACTGACTTTGCAGGCGACAGCGCATCGTTTGCTGATGCAACATGGGTACCCATTGAAGGTTATGAACTTGATGCTTCTGCCAATGATTATGACTGGTTAGAAGGAACAACCGGTACAGCAACAATTACAGGTACAGCAACAACTTATATTGCTTTTAAATATACCTCAACTGACGAAATTGGAGGTAACTGGGTAGTTGATAATATTTCGGTAAATGCAACAGTTGCCGTTGATGAAATTGAAAACGAATTGAGAATATTTCCAAATCCTGCTAAAACAGAAATAAACGTAAGAAGTAATACGATAATTAATTCAATAAGTATTTCTAACTTAATAGGACAAAATGTTTTGAATTTTGAGAATATTAACACATCAAATTATAAAATTAATTTGCATGCTTTAAGAAGCGGTGTTTATTTTGCTAAAATTGACAACATTGATGGTACACATAATATTGTTAAATTTGTAAAAAAATAAATATTCTATCTGTTATTTTATATTATGTTAAAACAAGGGAGCATGCTCCCTTGTTTTGGTTTTTTGGGTAAGTAAGCTACAAAAGCAGCTATCTCTATGTTTTTTTAACTCGAATTATGCAATAGAAATTGTTATAAACTCTCAGAATACAATAAAACAAGGATTTGCAAAACTTGGTGGTTTTGACCACCCCGTCCTGCGGACACCCCTCCGAAGGAGGGGAATGAACCACCCCGTCCTGCGGACACCCCTCCAAAGGAGGGGAATGAACCACCCCGTCCTGCGGACACCCCTCCAAAGGAGGGGAATGAAAATTGCTTGATACATAAAAAGATGAATTATTACAAAGCTAAATATCGTGAATTTTATTTTTTATTTAAAATCAAAATTTTAATGATTTTAATTTTTGGTATATTAAAATCCGGCAATGCGCAGACGGTAGGTTTGGTATTGAGCGGAGGCGGTGCCAAAGGTTTGGCGCATATAGGCGTGTTGCGTGCTTTTGAAGAAAATAATATTCCGATTGATTATATATCGGGCAGTTCGATAGGTGCTATGGTAGGCGGTATGTACGCTTCGGGCTATAGCCTTGACGAAATAAGAATGATTTTTTCATCATACCGTTTCAAACAATGGAAGTCGGGGGAGGTAGACGCAGAGTATTATTACTCTTACATGAAAGAGATTAATTCGGAAATGCTCAATGTTAAATTTAAAGTAGATTCCACTGAAACAAAAATATACTTACCCTCGTCAATAGTATCACCACATCAAATGGACTTTGCTTTTATGCAAATTTTGGCAGCTCCGGCGGCTGCGGCAGATTATGATTTCGATAATCTTTATATACCTTTCAGGTGTATGAGTACTGACATATATGCACGAAAACCGGTAGCTTTCAGTAAAGGGTATTTGCCATCTGCCGTGCGTGCATCAATGACCTTTCCCTTGTATTTTAAACCTATAAAAATAGGCGGACGAGTAATGTTTGATGGTGGAATATATGATAATTTCCCGAAAGATATTTTGAAAAAAGATTTTAAACCGGAAGTTATAATAGGTGTGAAAGTAGCGTCGAACTATGACCAAGCCGAACAAGACGACATTATAGGACAGTTGGAAAATATGATTGCCGGACATACTGACTATTCGCTTGACGCAGAAAATGGCATTTTAATAGACATAAAATTGAAAAATGTAAAACTTATGGATTTCGATGCCTTGAAAGAAATAGAGGAAATAGGTTATAAGGAAGCAATGAAAGTGATTGATAAAATAAAAAGCAGAGTAAAACGGCGCGAAGATATATATACCAGAAAAAGAAACAGACTAAAATTTAGGAATAAATATCCTAAAATGATATTCGATAAAATAGAAGTGGAAGGTTTGAAACCTAAACAGGAAAAATATGTGAAAAATCTTATTTATATAAAAAAGAAAACTTTTGATATAGAAGCATTAAAAGAACAATATAATAAGATTATTACTTCTGAACATATAGATAATATGTACCCCATAGCAATAAAAAATAAGGATGATAAATTTTTTACATTACGACTTCCGGTTGAAAAGGCAAAAAAATTTAGAGCGGGAATAGGGGGAAATTTCAGTCTTACGGATATGACACAGGCATACTTAGGTGGTAGTTACAGGTTTTTTGGACGTAGAGCCTATAAGGTAAATGCTAATTTATATATAGGCAGTTTCTATAATTCAGTTGATTTGAGAGGGCGAATATATTTTCCGGTTAAAAGCGAAATTTTTACCGACATAAAATTTAATTACTCACTTTTTAATTTTCAAAATGGAAGAACAAGAAGTTTTTATGAGGATGAGAAGTCTCCTTATGTTGTTGAAAATGAATTATTTACAGGAGTTAGGGTAGGGCTCCCTGTTTCAAATAATAGTACTATATGCACAGGGTATAATTATGCGATAAATGTTTATGAGTATTATCAACGAAGTGCTTTTAAATCTGACGATACTACGGATAAATCTTTTCTACGAAATCATATAATGTATGCAAGCTATAAACATAATACGCTAAATTATAAAAACTATGCCGATAAAGGCAGATACGTCAATATAACAGGGACATTTGTAAGCGGAAATGAACACCATACCCCGGGTAGTACAAGTATAATTTTACAGGAAAGTGATTTGCCTTATGATTACTTTGCTATAAAAGCACATTATTCATCGTATTATCCTTTATTTAAAAGACTTACATTTGGGGTAGGGGCAACGGTGTTTGTTTCAAACAAACCATTTTTGAGCAATTACACTGCAACAATATCAGATGCGCCCGCATATAATCCTTTTCCTTACGCCTATACATTGTTCAATGAAAAATATCGTTCTGATAATTTTGCAGCACTAAATTTGAAAACAATTTTTCATTTTACTGATTTTTTATCTATTCGTTTGGAAGGACAAATTTTTCAACCTTATAAAAAAATATCACCACAAGTACAGCAAAATATTATTACAGCCATACATGAAGCCCCTTATATAAACAGATACTATTCGGCTCGTGCAGCGTTAGTTTATCAAAGTTTAATAGGACCTGTTTATTTAGCATGGCATTATTTCCAAAATTTTTCACACGATTTTTATTTTTCGGCAGGACTGGGATTTTACATATTTAATCGAAGTGCAAAAGAATTTAGGTAGCGCTGATGAGGTTTTGAGATGAAACACCCATGACTAAAAGTTTTTAGACACACAACAGCATGATTATTAAGACTGAAGACGGAATATGGAAGACACCTCTTTACAATGATTTAAACTTCCACATCTTGGACAATTCATATTTTTTTTAAGGACAAGGATAATAAACCTATATTATATTCAACACTTCGTTAAATTAAGAATGAAAAATTAAGCGTTAAGAGTTTAACGTATTGATAGTCAGTTGGTTATGGAGCTTGTGTAAATATTACTATAAACGACTTATTATTAGTTATTTATAAAAAAATAACGAACTATTGATATTAACAATACCCAAATTTATATTAAACCCGAAATATGCATTAGAAAATCTATTACGCATTCAAATTACTTCAAAACAAGGCACTTCGTTAATTTACAAAACTTCACCATAGTGGTGCTATGCCTCAGTTTTGTAAATTCTTGTTTTATTGTAATTTGAATGCTCATTACGAAGTTCTAACGCATAATTCGGGTTAAATTGTGACTGTTTTGTATGCTTCAATTTAAGCAAAGTAATACAAAGAACATAATCTATTTAACTATCTTATAATTAGTAACTCAAGTTTCGCACTTGCTAAGCCTACTTATATACAGAACATTAAGATTTTAAGCCTCCCCTTTTGTTTTGTATGTAATAATTTTATTTTCAACAT
>PDWI01005262.1_pt1 | contig 16793 bp, 12 predicted proteins | sample 1430891 | NCBI WGS metagenome assembly PDWI01 (sample SAMN01162508, study PRJNA174530) | Oral metagenome, whole genome shotgun sequencing project. | biome: Marine environment; feature: Marine mammal; material: Swab sample of the gingival sulcus; isolation source: swab sample of gingival sulcus...
ACCTTTTCCTCTAGCACTTGTATGAACCATGAGTTTTTCAACTTCTCCTCTGTGCAATCCATTTGGTTTAGAACAAAAAGATAATTGAACCGCACCTATGACATTGTTACCATTAAACGCTATAAATAATTTTCTAGCACCAGATTTTAACTCACTCTCCATAGACGACAAATAAGACTTTATTTCCTGCATGTCAATAGGTGCCAAAAACCCAACAGATGCACCACTCTCAACACAATCGATTAATAATAATTCTAATTGTTGTGATATATCTATGGTTGTGTTTACTTCTTTTACTTCTATGTCTGGCACTTAAATTCCTTTATTATTACAATAAGTCGATTTATTGTATCATTTTTTATGCATTACTTGCTTGGCAAAACATAAAAATACACCGATAAAAAATGACAACCACTCCCAACTAAAACTAATATATGAAAAATTGCGTGATTAAATTTTATTTTTTTGATACTATATAAAATTGCGCCAATTGTGTAAGATAGTCCTCCTAAAACAAGCCAAAATAGACCATCTGAAGATAAGTTAGCAGCCAATGGCTTGATGGCAAAAATGATTAACCAGCCCATAAATACATACATCGATGTTGAGATTATCTTATATCTTCCTGTAAAAAATAGCTTTAAAACTATTCCTACTAGAGCAAGCCCCCAAGCGACACCAAAAAGCGACCAACCTATAGTGCCATTTAGCGTAATAAGCGTAAAAGGGGTATATGTGCCTGCAATGATAACATAAATAGCCGAGTGGTCAAATATCCTTAATCTTTTCCTTAATTTTGGCTCTTTAGCACTATGGTAAAGAGTCGAGGCTGTATATAAAACAATCAAACTTACTCCAAAAATACCAAAACTTACCACATGTAAAGCATCTCCATGTAATTTAGCACGTATTATTAAAAGTACTAAAGAGATAATACTTAAAATAATGCCAAAAGCATGAGAAATGATGTTAATCTTTTCCTCTTTTGGCGAATAGTATTTGACCCCTTGTATTTCTTTCATTGGTTTAATCTTTCATTTATAATTTTGTAATTACTAGCAAACAACTACTTAAATTTTCTTTTACGAAAGTCTCTATTTTTGAAAAATATCCACTTTAACACCCAACAAAGATAGTGAATTTATTTGATATTTTTTAACTCTTCACGAACTTTCATCAATATCTTTCCTAGCATATTTTTCCCTTGACCATTACCACCATCTCCCCAATAATCATCATTTTCCGTATGCTCAATAATCTCCTTATCTTTAGTGGAGAGCAAAAGTTCTTTTAAATTGGAATGTTGAGTAAATTTTGCCTTAACAACATCATACATGACACTATCTTTAATACTGTCCCAATCATCTCTATTTTTAATCTTATTTGTTCGCCCCAATTTTGCCGCCATCACAGGAGTGCAGGCCTCTCTTATCTTTTCTTTATAATCAGCTTCTGTATATTTTTGTGCTTGATAATAATGCTCGGAGGTTTGCCATAACTTTCCATCTATCTCAATAGGAAACTCTGCAAAATTTGAAAATGCACCATATTCATCCGTGACATTATAAAATTTAATTTTTTCCATAATTTTTTTCCATTTTTATAAATAGCACATAACGCAAGGTAAATAAGACTAATTTAAAAAGCAAAACTTTAGCCTTATTTTACAATACCAACAGTATTTTTTGCTCAACAAAATTCACACATATAATAACGCTTTCTTGCTATAATCAAAGCATACGCATTTTAATGATACCATTTTTCTATACTAAAACTTACTAATGGCACGCAAACTAGCATAGTAAAACAACTTATTATTGATTTTTTTATATGCAAGATAATTAAACCCAACCAACAAACTTTATCTTATAGTTTATTTTTTATTTTATTTTTTCTGACAGTCTTAAAACATTACTTCCACATATTGAGCAGTAAGCTATACAAAAATACCGATCGTAAGAAAAAGATGAACGGTATCAAATAACTTACTCAGATCACTTGTTGGTATCAAGTCATCATAATCAATTATAGTCATTACTATTACATGAAATATAGCACATCAATGATAATCCAATATTTAACATTTATATAAATGAAATTCTTCATCATCTTTTAATTCCAAAAAAAATAACAATTAATGAAGAAAAATAGTACAACCTACTTCGATATTATCATCAGAAACAATATTCTATATAACCATCCAGCATATAAAATACACCCAAAATTTATTATTCTAAAGTTAATTCAACTATTTAAGCAGCCTTCAATCATTGGCTGGATAGTGAATATGTTCAACCTCGCTAACACTTAAATCATTGTTGATTCTATATACATACACATGAAATTTAGAACCACTTATATTTAACTGCATATCTGCATCATTATTTAGTTTTTTTATGCTATCGTATGAACTATTGAGTGGCCATAGAAGCCCACTTCTGCAAACAACAAGAATTCCATCTGCTTGCCTAAAGTTAGTTGTTTCAGTCCAGCCTTGTTTCCATAACACTTCTCTGGCTTCCATGCTAGTAGAAACGCTGTGAGCAATAACAGCAACGCTTAACCCTCTTTGAGCATAAACAGGAACAGATAAGACTATAGCAATCAAAAACACAGTCGTCACTAATGTCCGTTTCCCATATATAAGAATATACTTCACTCTTTACTCCTAATATAAGATTATACACACTTATAAAAAATGCAAAAGACTACTTCTTGTAGCAACTAATCTATTTTGACTATTAATTGTTGACTGATTGCAAATACACACAACTTAATTCTTTTATTTATGCTGTTTACTTTTAGCAAAAGGAATTAAAAAAACAGATTAGACTCTTTAATATTATTTATAAAACAAAACTCAATTATACACAAACTTTATTTATACATCAATAAAGTTTTTCAAACTAATACTAATAATCATCAAATAAGCAAGTTTATAAAAATAAAAAGTAATTCATAACAAATAATACATAAAATTTTATGTATTATCTTTCAAAAGCCCAAAAGCCAACTGCCCTACACACACACTCCCATCATTTGGTGTTAGGGTTTGGGGGAAATGTAGAGGTTTTGAGGTTATCTGTTTTTCAAGTTTTAAAAGTAGGGTTTTGTTTTGGAAAACTCCACCTCCTAGGGCAATAGGAAGGTTGTGTTTGTTTACTATGGTTGTTATGATTTTGGCTAGAGTGTTTATAAATTTACTTGCTATTAGAGTGTCACTATTTTTAAGTTTTCTATCTTTTAAAATTTCTCTTAGCATATTATCATAATTTATCACTCCATTTTTTACATGTAGAGTGTAAAACTCTTCGATATTTTCATCATATAAGCTTTCAAGTAAAAGTCCGCTTTCGCCATCGTAGCTTACCTCTTTTAAGCCTGTGGCAAGGTAGCAGACTGCATCAAAAAGTCTTCCTACTGAAGAACATAGGGGGGCATTGATATTTTTTTTGTGCATTTGAGACAATAATTCTACCCCTTCAAATTCACTTACATCCTCGTTTATGTCTAAAAGCATAGAAAAGGCGATGCGGTAAATGTGTTTGATGCTTTTTTCTCCTCCTAACAGTTTAAAGGGTTTAAAGTGTGCTACTCTTTTATACTCTCTTCCTTTCACATGTAAAAATTCTCCACCCCAAATAGTGCCATCATCTCCGTATCCTGTGCCATCCCATGCAACGCCAAGAACTTCTGTGTTTAGCGGTAGGTTTCTGTCTATTAGAGTGGCTAGAATGTGGGCGTGGTAGTGGTTTACTGATATTGTTTTGATATTTTGTGATTTTGCCCATTTGGTTGTGGCGTAGGTTGGGTGTTTATCGTGGATAATTTCATCAAATTTTAAGCCATAAAACCGTTTCCATGAAGCAATGGTATTTTTAAAAAGCTCAAAAGTCTTTAAAGTTTCCATGCTCCCTAAATATGGACTTAAAACAATCTTGCCATCAAAATAAAAAGCAATGGCATTTTTCTGCGTCGCACCTACTGCAAGTAAAGTTTTTTCGCCTCCTTTAAATGGCAAAGTCAAAGGTGCTATTCCTCTGCTTACTCGCAAAAATAGCCTTTTTTCGCCAACCATTTGAAGCACACTATCATCACATGGGTGCAAAATCTCCCTATCATAGTCTAAAACCGCACTTACAATCTCACCAAATTTCTCGTCTAAATCCTCTTTTTTTGTAATAATTGGCTCACTTTTTAGATTTGCACTTGTAGCGATAATGGGGCTTGAGAGAAAATTAAACAATATCACATGTAAAGGTGTATTTGGCAAGAAAATGCCGAGCCTTTGAGTATGTGGGGCAACTAAATGGCTTATATTTGAATCTTTTTTTTCAACCAATACTATGGGTTTTTCGATGCTATTTAAAGCATTCTCTTCATGTGAGTTTACCAAAACACACTCTTTTGCCATTTCTAAATCTTTTGTCATCACGGCAAATGGTTTAAAAGGACGTGCTTTAAAATCTCTTAATCTCTTAATTGGCTCATCTTGAGTTGCGTCGCAAATAAGATGAAATCCCCCTACTCCTTTTATAGCAACAATTTCTCCGTTTTTGATAAGCTTGGCTGTTTTTTGGATAATATTTTCATCAAAAAACACCTCATTTTTTACATGTAAACTTAAAACCGGTCCACAATTTTTACAACTTATAGGCTGTGCGTGATAACGCCTATCAAGAGGATTTTCATACTCTTTTTTACACTCTTCACACATGGGAAATTTTGCCATAGAGGTATAGGGTCTATCATAGGGAATATCTTTGATGATAGAGTATCTTGGACCGCAATTTGTGCAGTTGATAAATGGATACTCAAATCTTCGATTTGTCTCATCTTTAAGCTCTTTTAAACAATCCTCACATATAGCTTGATCAGGCAAAATCGCACCTGATTTTGTATCTTCGTTTTCACTTTTTTTTATGGTAAACTTTTCATCATTTTTAAGCTCAACATAAACCACATCAAGCTTATCAATTCGCGCAAGGGGTGGCAGAAACTGTTTAAGGTCACATATAAAGCTTTTTATCTTACTATCATCCCCCTCTATCTCTACATGTACACCTTTTGTGGAATTTGCAACAAAACCTTTTAAGTCATATTTTAAAGCCAAAGTATAAACAAATGGACGAAAACCAACACCTTGAACTAAACCTTTTATATGTAAATTTGCCCTTTTCATCTTACTCTAAGCTAAAGGCTTTATTTATATAGAGTTTGTGGTTAGGCAAGATATGTTTTGCGCTATTTTCAAGCAATCTTTTAAAACTAAAAAGCTCTCCACACATACTAACATTTTGTGCCTCTAACTCTTTACAGATACTATCAGCCATATCAGAAACAAAAAAACTAATACTCTCAATATAGCCATAACTAAGCGTCTGTGGCTCAACATCGGCTAGCTTAAAGCTAAGTCCGCTTTGGATAAAACGCTCTACATTTAGAGTGTTTGGTAACTTATCATCTTTTAGCTTTACATCAATTCTCACACTTTTTGAACCTAAAAAGTTTTTTGCATGTGAGATTAGATTTTGTGCGGCACTTTCAACTTCATCTCCATACCCTAAAAGTACTCCCGCAACCCCTAAAAGAGTATAAAAGTTTTTTGGTGAACTTGGTATATTTACATGTAAAGCGTTTGTAAGCAAGTTATTGTATTTTTTTTCATAATTTTTTATAAGCTTCTCTCCAGTTTCACTTTTTGAAATAGACTCTATTAGCTTTTCAAATGAATCTGGAAGCTCAATATTTATAAGGTCGATTAAACCCTTATTTTGAGAATAAAACATCACACTATCGTCATATTTGTGACTTAGAAAAAAAGATAAGCTTTTCTTATCGTATAATTCATACTCATAAAGTATAGACGTAAATCTTTCGTGAGATTTATTTTGAAATGCAGGAAGCAGATTTGTTGGACTATAGTCATTTTCTCCAACCATAACGACAGCATCGTTTTCCAAAATATTTACATGTAAACTCTTAGCTATATGTCCTTGTTTAAAAACTAGCTCTTTTTTACACTCAAACTTTTCATCGCTTAAAAAAATAAACTCTTCGCCACTTTCAAACAACTTTTTGCAAAGCAAATAGAGCAATAAACTATCGCACATCATAACATCTACCCAATCACTTAGCAAGATATTCTTACCTTTATAGATGAGATTTACTCGCAAATTTACAATAGGTTTTTCAAGGGATATTAAAGCTTGAAGTTCACTTTTTGTAGCTATCACCATCTTTGAAATAACAGAAAAATCACACGGCATTATGGTAAATGGATGCGTTAGAAACTTTTTTGTTTTCTCGCTTACTATACCTACACTTTTTACTCCAAAACGAGTGCTGATTTTTATAATATTTCCATCTTTTAAAAGTTTGATGCTCTCATCTATTTTTTTTATAAAATCCTCTTTTGTTTCATTTTTTACATGTAAACTTTTCCCAACATCCTCTTTCATAGTAACATTAAGATAATTTTTTCCATTTTCATCTAAAAAATCCAAAAGCATCGTGTGGGTAAATGGGAGATTTATATCACACTTTTCGATCGCTGTAGGCTCTGGCATATTTTCAACAACTTCAACTTTTAAAAATCTATAAAAAAGTGAGATTGGTAAAAGTTTTGAAAATTCATCCGAAAACTCTTCAGCCTTTCCGTCATCAACTTCTACATGTAAAAAAACCTCTTTTTTATATGCTGTAATTACGTACTTCAAATCTATTGTATGTAAAATTTTACCTAAAATTGTATCAAGCAGATTTTCTAAGACTGCATTATTGTAAACCCTTGAAAAATTATATTTTAATATCATTCATATCTACCTTGACAAGCTCTATTTGCAACCTCTTGTATATCCATATCAAACCTTTTTTTACATGTAAAACCCAACTTTTTTAGGTGTTCTAATACAATCTTTTCCATCAAAACAACTCCTTTTTTTACAGCTTTAGTCATTTGCAAAGTAGTTCCTGCTACAACTTGAGGAATTATGCCGACCACTTTTATCGTCGGTCTATCGCCTAGCATATCTATCATTGTTAAAGTCTGAAGCATCTCCACTTCATGGGCACTTCCTTGCCATGATATGGAGTTTGGCACATCTTCATAGTCAAAAAAGTAAACATCACCTATCTCTCCATCATTTGCATCAACACAATCAAGCACTATAACATAATCATATTCAACTATGATAGGTATAAGCCTTTGAGCAAGCGTGCCACCATCTACAAAATCAAGACTGTGATCTTTACATGTAAAATCGTATTTTTCTTCTAAAAGATGGCAAAGATGAACTCCGACTCCCTCATCGGAGAACATCACATTGCCAATACCTAAAACTAATATCTTCATACACTTTTAGCTTTTTTTCGGTGTGTTTTACCAAACTTATATCCACTAACCATAGAATCGATAGCTCCTTCGCGACTCATGATAGAGTTAAATATAGCCATATATATATGAACAGGCACAAAAAGCAAGATGCCCCACATTGATATATGATGTATTTGTCTTACATTTGCAAGTCCACCCATCATAACTTCAAAAGGACGCATGTAGTCATACATAAAACCACCAATTCCATCATGATATACATGTACATACAAAACCATACCAGTTAAACAGACAATTACAACCATAATATACATACCCACATAAGCTACAAATTGTATAGGATTATATGCACCTCTTAATTGCGGATGTTCGCCTAAAAATAGATAATACTTTATCTGTCTATACCAAATCAAAGGATTTATAACATCAAGTAGTGCTACTCTCTCTTTTCTTGATTCTTTATCTATTAAAAACAGGTAAGTCTTAAAAATAGTTACTGCTATAAGCACAAAGCCAAATATCTCATGCCACATTCTAAATTTCGCATTTAAAAATATCACAGGCTTATCAGTTAGCTCAGGAGATATAAACACATAAGCTAGATAAAAACCAGTAAATGTGAGTATAATAATAGCAAATGCCCTAATCCAATGCGTCCACCTAGCACCTAGAGAAAATTCGTACTCTAATTTTCGTCTTTTTTGCATTTTAGCTCCTTTAGCAACTTGCATTCATCTTGTAACTACTCAATTCATTTCCTTTTGTATCCATTACATGTACCGCACATGCAATACATGGGTCATAAGAGTGAATTTTTCGTATAATCTCAAGTGGTTGTGATAAATCGGCAATCTTTAAGCCTATTAGGCATTGTTCATAAGAGCCATGAGCTCCTTTGGCATCTTTTGGAGAAGCATTCCAAGTAGATGGAACAACAGCTTGATAGTTTTGTATAACGCCATCTTTTATACGAACCCAGTGAGATAACACTCCACGAGGTACATTGCCAATATATCTTCCTTTATACTCTTTAGTTTTATCTATAGAGTACGATGAATAAGTACTTTGATCTACTTTTAGATTTGTAACTAAGTTATTGAAAACTTCGGTTATATTGTCAGCTATAACCTTAGCTTCTATCATTCTACATGCAGTTCTTCCAAGAGTTGAAAGTACCGCACTTACAGGAAGTCCTGTATCTTTTAAGAATTGATCAACCACCTTAACTACTCTTTTGTTGCCTTTTACATAATTTACTACTATATTTGACAAAGGTCCAACTTGCATAGGTTTTCCGTCATATCTTGGAGCTTTTATCCAAGAGTATTTACCTTGCGTATCTAAAACGGCACTCTTTTGCATTTTACCGCTTCCGTCGATAGTATCTTCTTCTTTAAGTCCTGTATAGTTTGGATTTGTCTTTCCATCATACGGATGAAGTGGCTCGTTATCTTGATACCATGAATGGGTTGCTTCTTCGGTTATTTTTGTTTCATCAACTTCAAAAACCTTTGAAATATCGCCATTTAGTATAATACCGCTTTCAAACATATACTCATTTGCACTCATTTGAAACTCTTTAACGGTCATAAGATTTGGCACGCCTATATCATTTACAACACTTGGCTCATTTGCATAGGCAATTCCTGCCATAACAAGGTCAGGGTAGTAAGCGTTATTGATAAAATCGGTAACTTCTTTAATCTTAAATAGATATTCACCTAAACGCGCAGGGTCAAGCAAGTCCATAACACATGTAACTCCACCCACACTTAAACTTTGAGGATGAGGTTGTTTTGCACCAAATACCGCCATAGCTTGCGCGATAACACGCTGAATTCTTAAACACTCCAAATAGTGAGAAAGCGCTATAAGGTTTTGTTCAGGTGTAAGTTTATAAGTTGGATTCCCCCAATACGCATTTGCAAATGGTCCAAGGTGTCCTTTTTTAACAAATTCAGCTACTCTTTTTTGAACCGCTTTTAGTTGGTCTTCACCTGTTGCTACTGGAGTATCAGTATATTTAAAAGCCTCTTTAGATGCTTTTGCTGGATCTGCTTTTAAAGCTGAAACCACATCAACCCAATCAAGCCCATGAAGCTGATAAAAATGCACAGGGTGATCATGTAAAAACAAAGCCGCATTCATCAAAGTACGAGTTAATTTTGCATTTAAAGGAGGCTCTATCCCAAGTGCATCTTCAACTGCCATAATTCCTGCTTTATAGTGTGAATAGGTACAAACGCCACAAATTCTTTGGGTGAAAAATCCAGCATCTCTTGGGTCGCGCCCTTTTAATATTGTTTCTATTCCTCTCCAAAGTGTAGCTGAAACGTGCGCATCAGTTACTACGTTATTATCATCTACTACAACCTCTGCTCTTAAATGTCCTTCTATTCTAGTTATTGGATCAACTATTATCTTTTTACTCATTTTTATACCTCCTCATCATCTTTTGGTTTTTTATACGCTGAAACTATAGCGTGCGTAGCAACAGCAACTCCTGTGGTTGCAAGCAGTGCGATACCAACCGTATCTGCTGTTTTATCTGCTCCAAAACCATCCATAGCTGTTTCATAAAGTCTATCACCTAAAGGCTCTTCAAATGGTCCCATGTTGTCCCAAAAGTCTGGTTCACTACAGCCGATACAGCCATGTCCAGCCTGAATAGGCCAAGAGGTATGTTGATTAAATCTTTCACGTGAACAATTGTTAAAAGTATAAGGTCCTTTGCAGCCTACCTTATAAAGACAAAAACCCTGTTTTGCATACTCATCGCCAAACTCTTGTACAAACTCACCTGCATCAAAATGTCCACGACGCTCGCACAAATCGTGAATTCTAAGACCATAAGCCCACTTTGGTCTATTGAAAGCATCAAGAGCTGGAAGCGTACCAAAAAGAATAAAATTCAACACATTTCCAACGATATTTACTTCACTTGGTGGACAGCCTGGCACATTAATAACTGGTTTATTTGTTATTTTACTTAACGGCTGCGCATTTGTAGGATTTGGTGCGGCTGCTTGAATACCTCCAAAGCTAGAACAGGTTCCAATAGCAAATATAGCCATAGCGTTTTCACTAGCTTTTTTAGCATTTTTAGCCCCAGTATGTGCATGTGGCCCGATAGTTAAATAAAACTCACTACTATCAGCTGGAATTCCACCTTCAACCATCAAAATATATCTTCCTTTATATTTTTCAATAGCATCTTCTAAATTGTGTTCAGCTTGCCACCCTGCCGCCGCCATAACAGTTTCGTGATACTCTAATGATATATAATCAAATATCAACGAAGCTAAATCAGGCGCTGAAGTTCTAAGCAAACTCTCGCTACAGCCCGTACATTCTGCCATATGCAACCAAACAACAGGAATTCTATCAGTTAATTCAGTTGCCTTTGCTATCAATGGGGTAAATGAAGATGGCAAAGATAACATAGCAGTCATTCCAGCGACCCACTTCATAAAATCACGCCTATTTATACCTTTCTCCTCTATCACAGACTTTATACTTTTATTGTGAATAGTAGGCAACTTAGACAACTCATCTAACCTTTTTACAATACTATCATGCATTTTCTCGTACTGCATACAATGCTCCTTTAAATGTTAATCTAATTATATAATAATCTTTTTTTCTCAAAATAAGGTTAAATTATAAAAAAAATTTAGTCATTTTGATAAAATAGTTACTAAAAGCAACAAAAAAAATAGGACAAAATTTGGGTGTTTTGCTTGTAAACTTAACTGAAAATAAAATAAAGTTCGATATTTAAGAAAAGCTTAAAAAAAACTATAAGCAAGGTTACTACTTTTAGACTTTAGCCAATATAACTCCACTTTCTAAATGTTTTGTGTATGCAAATTGGTCAAAAAATCCTACATGTAAAATCTCATGTGTCTTTTTTAGTTCACTTAAATCCCTTTTTAGGCTCTCAAGACTACATGAAATATAGATAATATTGTCAAAATTTTGTGTAAATTTTAAACTTTGTTCATCAAGTCCAGAGCGCGGAGGGTCAACGAAAATATGTGAAAAATCAAAACCATCTAAATCAAGTTCGCGTAAACGGAAAAACTCTCTTTCTTTTTTAAAAGCGCTAACAAACTCCTCGCTACTCATACGCAAAAAATTTACATTTTTCACTTCATTTAAAGAACAATTTTTCAAAGCCGATTTTATGGATGTTTTGGATATTTCAGTAGCTAAAACTTTGTTAAAATCTTCACTTAGCGGTATGGTAAAGTTTCCATGACCACAATAAAGCTCCAACAAATCCTTACATGTAGTTTTTTTAAGATGATTTTTTACCCAACTTATCATACCTTCATTGACTATTCTATTTGGTTGGCTAAATACGCCCTCATAGACGTAATAGTGGTATTCCTTACCTTGTATGAAAAGATTTTCTTTTACAAAATCATCATGGGTTTGAAGTTTTATTTTTCTACTTCTGCCTATTATTTTTACATGTAAATTATCGGCAAGTTTTTTTGCGATTTCTAGCCAAATATCATCTAGTTTTTTATGATAAATTAGTGTAACTAACATCTCTTTGCGAGAACTTAAAAACTCTATTGTAAAAAGTTTGTGTTTTAAGATGTTATTTTCGCTTATTTTTTGCAAAAGTTGTGGCATAAGTTTTGCGATATTTTTATCTACTTTATAACACTCATCAATACTTAAAGGCTTTTTTTTCACTGAATTTAAAGCATAATCAATCTTTTCTCCATCATGCCATATTCTAAACTCTGCCCTATTTCGATAATGAATTTGTGGAGATTTTACAACACTTGGATTTACATGTAAATCCAAAATATTTAAAGCATTTTTTATCTTTATATCAAGTTGCTTTTCATAACTCTCAGGCAGAGTACAACTTCCACATTTATTAAAATATTGACACTCCATTTTAACCTTTCATAACCCTTTAATCCAACAAAAAAATAGTCTTTATGGTAAGTATTTTATCTTTATGGAATATTGTAGCTAAATATATTTGAAAAAATGATTATTTTACATATAAGATGAAAATAGAAGTTATTGTATAAATTTTTAAACCCAACAATGAATTATATAAATTGCTGGGTTTAAATAAAGTGGTTAAACCTTAAATCTACCAAGCTCACTATCAAGCTGACTTGTCATTTCAGAAAGATGTTCGCTTGCACTTGCCACCTCTTCTATACTTTTAGAATTAATGTTTGCTATATCATTAATCTTTTGAACTTGGGCTATTATCTCTTCAATTGAATGAGATACATTTTGATACTCTTTTGTGTTTTGTATATTTGCATCGATACTTTGTTGTATGATAGAAGAATTGGTATTTACAACATCCAGTAACTTAGAAGATACGCTAGATGTCTTCTCTATATCCTTAGCTGCAATATTTAGATCACTACTTACATCATTTACGCTTTGAACTACTATGTTTATAGTAGTATTTATTTCAGATAGAGACTTTTGAGTTCTTTCAGCTAATTGTCTAACTTCATCAGCTACAACTGCAAAACCGCGTCCATGTTCTCCAGCCCTTGCAGCTTCTATGGCAGCATTAAGAGCAAGAAGGTTAGTTTGGTCTGCTATATCGTTTATAACCGTTAAAACATCTTTTACTTCTGTTGTATTTTGACTGGTTTGATTTAACTTTTCACTAAGTTCTAAACCTCGATTTGCTGTGCTGTTAAGCATATCATTAAGTTTATTTATCTCTTGCTGTATAAGTATTAAATCATCTCCTGCATTCGATAAATTTTTAGAGTTTTCTTCTGCTGAAGCTAGAGTTGAGATTACATTTGTTACTACTTTTTGACCTTTATATACTGTTTCATTAACCAATCCGGTCTCTTCTTCTACGCGTTTTCCTACATTAAAACTAGTTGAACTAAGCTCATTTGCTACACTTGCATTTTCAGATGAAGTCTGTTTAGAACTAGATATAAGAACCTGAATTTTTTGCAAGGTTTGATTAAAATACCGAGAAAGCTCAGTTATTTCATCATTGTTTTTTATAGGAAGTCTTACTGTCAAATCACCATCACCATGGGCAATATTTTTAAGTAATTTAGTTGTAGTTTTAAGAGGCTGAATAATCTTTCCTAAGATTAAAAAAGAGACCGCAAGCACAATTACAAATGCACCCAACCCTATAATAATAAACATATTTCTTAATTCATCAATAGTTGATAGAAATTCTTTTTCTGGAGCTTTAAGTATAACAGTCCACCCTGTACTTTTTATCTTAGAATAAGACGATATAGTATATACACCTTTATCATAATAGTATCCAAAATCTGGTTTTCTTGCGTCCATAGCTTTTTGTATTAAGCTAGCATTAGATTTAAGACTTGGATCGCTTTGGGCCATTTTTGCCACATTTGCTTTATCTTGAACATATTTATACTCTTTATGCGATATTATATTTCCAGTTTTTCCAATCATATAACAATATCCTGTTTTTCCAACAACTATATCGTGTGTACTTTCTGAAAGCCATGAACCATCTACTATTATGTTAAAACCAGCTATAATCTCATTTTGCTTATTGCTATCTTTATAAATTGGAACCCAAAAAGCTATAATCGGCTTACCTGTTACTACATCATTAAAAGGCTCACTTATCCCCTCTTTACCTTGCATTGCAGATTTAAACCACTCTTGATGTGACACATCAAATGGCTCCTTAGCACCTTTTATATATACAAAACCTTTCGTGTCAGCTAAACCCATATAAACATACTCTTTAGTATTGTATTTATCATAAAGCCTACTAATTCTCTCTTTAAAAGATAAAGTTTCATCCATAAGCAAAGGAGACTTACCAATACCTTTCATTGTTTCAAGAAAGGTTGCCATTCTGCCTTCTATGATCTTGGAAGTATCGATTGCTTTTGATTTAAGATTTTTCTCAACTTTTTCTATAACTGCATCTTGTGCAATATCTACCGCAAAATAAGTTAACACAACAACAAGCAGTAAAATCATACTCGAAAATACAAGTGCTAATTTGTATTTTATAGAAAATATTTTTGACTTATCCATAATCACTCCTAAATAAAAAACAATAAATATATCGACTTATATTATTAAATCAATATGCATTATCAATACAAAACAATGATAATGAGGCATCATTATACAAAAAAAAATAAAATGTTTTGCTTAAATATTACAAATAAAATATGTTCTTTAAAAAAAGAAAATACAACTATATTCACAGCAAAATGTAGAAATACATAACAAGTCTTTTATTTTTGTAAAAATAGCAGCAAAAATATACATGTAAAACTGACCGTCTTACATGTAGAATACAAATAATGAGTAAATAAGCTTACAAACCCAACAATAGCCACTTAAATTGTTGGGTTTTGTAAAATATGGTTAAACTTTAAACCTTCCAAGCTCTCCATCAAGTTGATTTGTCATTTTAGAAAGATGTTTGCTTGCACTTGCAACCTCTTCAACACTTTTTGCATTTGTACTAGCTATATCATTTATCTTTTTAACTTGCGATATTATATCCTCAACCGAGCGAGAAACCTCTTGATACTCTTTTGTATTTTGTATATTTGCATCAATGCTCTGTTTTATGATAGATAAATTAGTATTTACTACTTCTATTAGTTTAGAAGATACATGTGATGTCTCCTCTATGCCCTTAGCAGCAACATTCAAATCACTACTAACATCATTTACGCTTTGAACTACTATATTGATAGTTGTATTTATCTCTGCTAGTGACCTTTGAGTTCGCTCAGCCAATTGTCTTACTTCATCAGCAACAACCGCAAAACCACGTCCATGGTCACCTGCCCTTGCAGCTTCTATGGCGGCATTAAGAGCAAGAAGGTTGGTTTGATCTGCTATATCATTTATAACCGTTAAAACATCTTTGACTTCTGTTGTGTTTTGGCTTGTTTGGCTTAATTTTTCGCTTAAGTCTAAAGATTGATGAGCTGTACCATTAAGCATATCATTAAGTTTATTCATCTCTTGCTGTATGGTTACTAAATTTTCTCCTGCACTTGATAGGTTTTTAGAATTTTTTTCTGCTGAAGATAGAGTTAAAGTTACATCTTCAACCACCTTTTGACCTTTAAGTACTGTTTCATTAACCAACTCAGTCTCCTCTTCTACGCGTTTGCCTACACTAAAGCTAGTTGAACTAAGCTCATTTGCTACACTTGCGTTTTCAGATGAAGTTTGTTTAGAATTTGATATAAGGGTTTGAATTTTTTGTAAAGTTTGGTTAAAATAGTTAGAGAGCTCTGTTATCTCATCATTATTCTTAATAGGAAGCCTTACCGTAAGATCTCCATCCCCTTGAGCAATATTTTTGAGCACTTGAGCTGTAGTTTTAAGTGGTTTTGTAATTTTATCTAAAATCAAAAAGGAAACTATAAGCACAATAACAAACGCACACAAACCCATAATAATAAGCATATTCCTTAATTTATCTACAGTTACAAAAAACTCATTCATCGGAGCTTTAACTATAACAGACCACCCAGTTTTTTTAATCTTAGCATAAGATGCTAAGTTATGTTCGCCTTTATAATCATAATGACCAATATCTGGCTTTTTGGCATCCATAGCTTTTTGAACTAAGTTAGCGCTAGATTTCAGACTTGGATCACTTTTAGCCATTTTTATCAAATTTACCTTATTTTGTATATATTTATAATCCTTATGGGCTATAATATCACCAGTTTTTCCTACCACATAACAATATCCAGTCTTTTCAATAACTATATCTTTTGTACTCTGTGAAAACCACGAACCATCGACTATTATATTAAAGGCCGCTATAATTTTATTTTCGTTATAAATGGGGATTGAAAAAGATATAATAGGTTTTCCTGTTATTACATCATTAAAGGGTTCGCTTATCTCCTCTTTGCCTTGCATTGAGGTCTTAAACCACTCTTGATTTGACACATCAAAAGGTTTGGTTCCTTTAATATGTGCAAAACCTTTTGTGTCTGCCAATGTCATATAGATATACTCTTTTGAGTTATATTTATCATAAATTTGGCTAATTCTCTCCTCAAATGACAAATTTTCATTTTTAAGAACAGAAGATTGCCCAATACTTTTAATTTGTTCAAAAAAGGCCACAATTCTGCATTCTATAATTTTGGAAACATCAATCGCTTTTGATTTAAGATTTGTCTCAACTTTTTCTATAACCGCATCTTGAGCAATGTTTACCGAAAAATAAGTTAAAGCAACAACAAGTAGTAAAATCATAGTGGAAAATACAAGTGCTAACTTATACTTTATTGAGAATATTCTTGGCTTATCCATCACCACACTCCTATATAAACACAATGAATCCATCGCAGTAAATATTTGAAGATTCACTTATAATTCAAGACAATAAAATGTATTGTCACCTCTTTTTAACTGCTAGATATGTTATCAATATGAGACAATAACAATAATTTTG
>PDWI01005263.1_pt1 | contig 16792 bp, 17 predicted proteins | sample 1430891 | NCBI WGS metagenome assembly PDWI01 (sample SAMN01162508, study PRJNA174530) | Oral metagenome, whole genome shotgun sequencing project. | biome: Marine environment; feature: Marine mammal; material: Swab sample of the gingival sulcus; isolation source: swab sample of gingival sulcus...
ACTGTCAGCAAGATTCAGATTGAATAAAGCTTTAGCTTCACCGTCGACTTACAGTCGCTGTTTATACTACCAACTTCAAGTTGGTAGTGGTTGATTTATAAGAATTGGGACGTTGTAGCTCGTTTCGGGCGAGGTTTGTGGGAAGGCATGGGAGCAACCATCGCCAAATTCTCTGAAACATTTAATGCAATGGCAAATACCGTGTCGGGATGGCTTTGGCCAAAGACCGATATGGGAGAGGATATTGAATTTGCAGCCGATAAAGTCTGGCGGTTGCAGCAAGCCGCTCAACGTATGGGAAAGTCCGTAGGTAAATGGATACCTTATGCTGTCGGTGCTTTCGCAGCGTTTAAAACGTTTAAGGCAGGTATTGCTTTTGTTGGTGTTATGCGACGTATAGCTGTGCTTGCACAGATTAATGGTTTGTTGCTAAGTGGATTGGCTAAAGACGCGTTGTTACCATTGGCAAAAAAAATGAAAACCGCGACCCTGGCATCACTGTCTTTTGCCCGTACCGGTTTAACGGCTATTGTATCGGCTGCGAAATCAGCAACCCTGTCCAGTATCAGTCTGGCAAAACGCGGTTTTCTGGCTGCTGCTGGTGCTGCCCGCACTGCGACTCTGGCCATGTTGGCCTACTCAAAAACAGGCTTGTTGGCTCTGGCTTCCGGTGCCAAAGCTGGGGCGATTGGTGCTTTGGGACTCATCTCAAAAGGCTTGAAGGGTGTGGCGTTAGCTGCCCGTGTCGCCGGTGCAGCTTTGATTGCCAATCCGATTGGATTATTAATCGCAGCTATCGCCGGAGCCGCATATTTGGCTTATAAAAATTGGGATAAGCTGGTGAGCTGGTGGAATAATTCCAAGCTGAAAGAAATCAGCATGCCCCTGATCACCAAGGGGTTGGATTATGCCCAAGAAAAATGGGAGCAGTTCCAAAACTGGTGGGATAATAGTTCGTTGGCTGAAAAAGCCCTAGGTCTTGCCACTGCGCCTGTTCAGGCTGCCAGAGTCATCGCTACAGATGTCTTTGACTGGTGGTCTGACACAGAGTTTGGCAAAAAAACCTTAACCGTTTTTTCAGATATGGTTAAAAGCGCTTTGGAGTGGGGTAAAAAACTGGCTGATTGGTGGAAAAATTTTAATCCGGTGGGAAAAACCCTGAAAATATTCGGGGATGCTGCCAATTCTGCCACTCAAGCGGTTAAAAGCAGAGCCTCTGATCTTTGGGAAGGGAGTAAAAGCACTGCCTCTGATCTTTGGGAAGGGGGTAAAAATTTATTCGGATTTGGCACAGAGGGGGAACGCGCTACCGGCGGTACAATCACCGCAGGGGGTATCTATCGGGTCAATGAACGGGGTCCTGAATTGCTGAACATGGCCGGGCAAACCTACCTAATGGCTAGCCGGAGCGGCACGGTAACGCCGTTACGCCAACTGTATCAACAGTTTCAACCCCGTCAATGGCCGTTGGCACAGGCCGCCAATGCTCCGGTTTTTAACCAAACACGTCATTCGGCAGCCTCTGCAAAATCCTACACCTTGCCAGTATTGGGACAAAATGCCAATGGACAAATACAGGCTACACCAGCGGGTCGGGTGGATACGGCCATTACTGTGCGGGTAGAAGCCGATGAAGGACTGCGAGTGAGTAATAGCGGCGTAGAAACACAACAGGGCGGTTCGCTGGTGCGTAATGTTGGTGTCACAATGGTGGCTGTATGAACGCAGGCCATTTTAAGGTCAACCTGGCTGCCAGTATTCGTGGGGTCACTTTTCATATTGATACAGGCAATGAATCGGGTGGCCACCGCAAGGTTGATCATGCATACCCCAATCGGGATGCCCATTACATTGAGGATCTGGGTTGGAAATCCGATTATTTTGATGTTCGCGGTTACATCACCGACCTAGATGTTGCAGGTGATAAAATACGAACGATACGCAATGCGTTAAAAAGTAAAGGCGTGTGCAGTTTTTATCATCCCTTGTTAGATGAAATGTTTCAGGTCGAGGTGTTTGAGTGGTCAATAGATACTCGTACCGCTCAAATCGGGCGCGTGGATTTTAGTTTTAAAGCGGCTAAAGTCAATGCCGATCAGATGGTGGGTATGACGATCTCGCCTGTTTCCAGCCGTTCCCCTATCGCAGCACTGGAAGCGGCATCCGACTCATTGACCATCAAGCTGGCAGAACATCTGCTAGCCTAATTACCCGAGTATGAATTTTGATTAATCGCGCCACATTAACCAGTGATCTGGCGCAGGTCTGGTTGGAAATTGACACCATTCAGAGCCTGTATTTTGAGCCAGGGCGACTCCGCTATCGTGCCGCGATGGCGACAGCGGGTGTTCCTGCGCCATTGATGGCTGATCCGGCACAAATGGCATTCAGTGGCAATCTGTCGGTCACCATTCAAGGATTGGATCATGACGATGATACGACACTCGCACAAACGATTAGTCACCATATCATGACGGTACTGAGTGCCCTAGTGACGGACAGCGGTGGCAGTGATCGCAGTACCGCATTACTGGCACGGCTGTGTTTATCTGTATTGCCACAGGTATCCGGTGCATCTGTTGAACGGCAGCGCCAACGCCAGCAACGCGAACGTCTGAACCACATGCTAAATATGGCAGCGTACTACCAGTTAGCGTTAGCGGTCATGCAAAATAATAATCAGGACAAACAAAGTGCCCACCGCCAACGGCTGCGTTTCACCGAGATTGGCTTACAGTTAAAACATGCTGTTTCTGCGCTTCCTGATCAGGTGTTCTATGAACAAATCAGCCACCTGATGGCTTGGATTGGAGAAGCCTATCGGAATTTTTCAGATGCGTTGAACCCGGTCGGTTATTATCAACCGCCAGAAGATTTGTCCGTATTGGCAGTCGCTTGGAACATTTACCAAGATCCAACGTGGGCAGAGGATTTGCGGAAACGCAATGCTGCTGATGCCAGTGTATTATTGCGTCAACCGCTGGAATATCTAACGCCGCCATCATCAGGTAACCGGATACGTTATTGATGCCGGTACTGGATGCAGTAACACTGCGCTGCAACGGTGCAGATTATCATGGTTGGCAATCAGTGACCATCACAGATGCCATTACACAAGCCGCTGCCTCCTTTGAACTGGGCGTGACGGAGCGTTGGCAACGTGATGATAATGGCAAACGCGAACTGCATTATTGGCCGTTACGTGCCGGGGATGCTTGTCAGGTACAAATTGCCGGACGGACCATTATCAGTGGTTATATTGACGTGCATAATCCGTCGATTAGCCCAACCAGCCACAGTGTCAGAATATCAGGCCGATCAAAAACGGGGGATCTGATTGACTGCTCAACACTCCATCAGCCGGGCAATTTTAACGGGCAAACCGTACAGCAAATTGCTACGGCCATCGCAACACCTTTTGGCATCACGGTTGAAATGGAGGCAGGGCTTGCCCCTCCAACAGTGGATAAATTTGAAATTGATCAGGGTGAGAGCGCATTTGAGGCCATCGAACGTTTATGCCGTAAGCATCAACTGCTGCTGATTCCAACGCCTGATGGGAATTTGCAATTAACGCATTCAGGACGAACCAACTATCCTTTTGTATTGGCTGAATCTGAGTGGGTTTCCGCGAGTGTTACAGTGGATTATTCGCGGCGATTCTCGGCGTATCACGCCAAAGCACAACGGCATGGTTACGATGACACTGACCCATTGCAGGCAGCTCGGGTACATCAAATCACGGTTATGCCTGATGTGGCGCGTTACCGTCCATTGATTGTCCGCCCTGAAGGGACAACAGCGACAGCAGATGCGAAAAAACGGATTGATTGGCAAGCCAGTCATGATCTGGGTGACAGCCTGAAAATGCAGGTCACAGTGTTGGGTTTTCATACCCCTGTGGGTACAGTCTGGAAAAAAAATCAGCGTGTGCACGTTTATTCCCGCACATTAGGTGTTGATCAAGCTTTGCTGATTGAGTCAGTGCGCTTTGAAAAATCTGAACGTGGCACCTTTACCACCCTGCAAATGACTCATCCAGCAGCCTATCAACCCAAGCCACCGGCCACACAAAAGAAGGTAGATCAGATCAGTGAAAAAAATGAAAAAGGCGGTTATTTTGACTTATAGGGGTTGGGATTATTATGCCGTTTCGTGAAACCTTGCGGCGCGTCGCATCGCTGATTAACCGTGCGGTACTGGTCAAGGTGAATAACACCCATAAAAACCAGAAATGGCTGGTTAAAGGCATGGAGGGACAAGATAAAGAGGTGGAGGTGTTTGAGCCTTATGGCTGGACATCCCAGCCACCTGTTGACGAAAAATCGGAGGTACTGCGTTTTTCACTGGAAGGTTATGAGGATCATACCATTGCGCTGGGAGCTAGTGGAGCCAATAGTCGTCCGCGCGATGCGGTGGCTGGTGAGGTCATTATCTATACGCAATGGGATCAAGATAACGCCCACCGCATTCATTTTCACAGAGAAAAGCAGGGAATCAGTCTCAGAGCAGGAAATAATGTTTTACATCTGGATAATGAGGGATTGGTGATTCAAATTGGTGAGAACATGGTTCGTATTGATGCGGATAAGCTGTCCAGTGATCAGGAGGGTGTGTTTTCTGGCGTCAGTGTCACTCACCACACCCATTCCGGGGTTAAAAGTGGCCTGTCTTCCACTGGACAACCGAATTAATTCAGGTCTGCATGCAAAACAATCATCCGTGCTGTTTTCCTATGCCAGCCGAAGCAGGCTGGGATTGGATACCCACCCAGCCTCCTAAAGGGCAGCCCTGCCAACAAAATGGTTTTGATACGCAGGATTGGATTGCCGACTGGCAATTGAATCAGCGTGGCGCGTTTGCAGGACAGAACGCCTTGCATTCAGCGGTCATCATGCAATTGTTCAGTGATCGTCGATTACCCAACGATCAGGACGCAACCCTGACTGATCCGTTTGAGCGCGGCGGATGGTGGGGTGACTATTTTGCTCCCTTTCCACTCGGTTCATACCTATGGACACTGTACCGGGGCTTTTTAAATGAGAATACGGTCAATCTGGCACGACGGTATGTACGCGAGGCGTTGCAACCGTTATTGGATCAGGGTGCAGCGGTGCGGCAGGATAATATCGTGCAAATAGATAAGTTACGCCAGTACCTGATCATTATTCCACGTCTGTATGCTCAGGATGGTGCGGTGCTCTATCAGCAACAATTCCAACGTATGTGGGGCAATTAATTGGCTATTGAAAATTCAACATTGGAGCAGTTGACTGAGCGGGTTCGCAATCAGTTTAGTGCGATCCTGCCAGATAGTGATAGCTGGCTGTATCCTAATAATATCTGGATTGTTGCCACAGTCATCGCTGGCCTGTTCTGGGAAGCGCTGGGTACGGTTCGTAAAATTCCTGAATTGGTGATGCCCGATACGGCCAGTGGAGAATATCTGGAACGATGGGCGGCCTTGTATGGCATACAACGCATCCTGTCTGCCAAAGCGACCGGAAAAGTCATGCTTGACGGGATAGTCGGCACATCTATTCCCGTTGGTACTGTGTTCAATGGACGTGGACAGTCGTTTGTCAGTACCACTCTGCCGGTTTGGACAGGTAATGCGGCCACATTCAGTATTGAGGCACAACAGGACGGTGATCAGGCGAATTTGCCCGCCGGAACACCTTTGTATGCTGGTAGTGAAATTGCCGGAGCGCATGCCTATATTGTCGGAGCAGGTGGTATTGCCGGGGGGTTATGCAATGAAACCGATACGGAATTACGTGAACGATTGCTGTTGCGAATGCGTAGTCGCCAGCGCTACGGAACGATTTGCGATTTCAAGGAATGGGCCACTGAGGTGGCCGGTGTCAGCCGTGCTTGGGCAAAAAATGAGGCAGGCGGGATCAATGTTTATGTGGAGTTGAATGGGGCGGCACTGGAAGAAGTTAATACTTACCTGAATGATGAATGCCGCAAGCCAGTGTGTGCGGTCGTCAAAGCTGTCGAAACAATACCACAGCCATTACATTTGACACTGAGTTGTGAGGCGGCTCCTTCAGATGCCGAAAAAGCCGTGATAAATCATGCCCTGCAACAATGGTTGTTTGACCATGCCGCGCCTGGCTTGTGTATTCCATCCAGTGAAATTGAACGTGCATTGTGTCGTATCGACCGCCATGTGCAAATGGCGGATGAATTGTATTGCCCGGATAGCCCTGCCCATGTGTTTAGTGGAGTGAATATTAATTTTGACTGATTGCCATCAGCGGTCAAGACCTTCGCCATGTTTTCCTGGGCGTTGTCGGATTACGGTTGAAGAATACCTGTCTATTGTCCAAAGTGCGTTGCCGCGTGGGATGCTGTGGATGTTGGATGATAGTCGCCATTATTCCAAGTTCTGGCGCGCTATCGCTGAATTATTAGCATGGTTTCAGAATACATTATGTGCAGCACTGGATGATTTATTCCCCTGTTACAGCACAGATTCATTAAAGCGTCATGCTGATATTTGGGGTTATCCAGTGGACTGTGTGGGTTACCCTGAAACGGCTGAGCAATTATGTCAATGGATTACACTGGTTGGCTCGCCCTGTTTTGGGAATAATTTATGGACGCTCAAAGCACTGATTAAATTTGTTGGTATCGAATACGTTGAAAATATTGAAGAAGTAACCCCTGAATCCTTTTTGGTGGGTTGCGGTCATGTTTGTGACCGGCTGGGACCAGCGACGGATACCGAAAAAAGTTGTTTTGCGAATTGCTGCCGATTGGTCATTACCCTCAATGAAGCCTTTTTTGATACCTGTAAACCATTTCGCATTGGCGCATGTTGTGGTTCACGGGTCTGTGACAAATTAGGTGCGTATGACAAACACGGACTGGACTGTATTGTTGGTCGGTATTTTAGCCCGACTGTGCCGGTTTATATCAGTGATCCGAATGGCAATCGATCTATTCTAATAGAACCGCCAGATACTTGTTTTTAAATAAATTAAACAAACAGCTAACGACTGAGTTAATTGAGATAATCACTATGCAACAGATTAATGCAACCGATGTTGAACAGTCGCCGATTGGGAATTTGTTTCGGCACTGTGGTCAGAATGGTGACGGCACGCCATTAACGGCTGAATTTATGAATGGCCTAATGATGGAATTGGTCAATGTTATTAATAAAAGCTGTCAAATGCCCATCGCATTCGATAAAAACAATCCAGCCAGCTATAATCAATTGTGGCAGGCAATTATAAAATCAGGTGGTACAGGCTGTATTCCCGATTGGAAATCAGGTAATCAGAATAAAATTGTGCGGGGTGTGGACTGTCAGTTGTATCTGTTAAAAGCTGGTGGTGATCCCACTGTTAATCCGGTAGGGAATACCCAGAACTGGAACGGCGCTTTTTGCTCAGTCGCTGAAATGATTGGCCATTTGATGAAGTTGATTGAGGAAATGGCTCAACCCCCCGATTTTTGTGAACTGTTCAAACCGGTGGCAACGACCGCTGAGCCGTTAGTGCTGGGTTCAGATGGTGTAGTGGATCAGGACTACAGGCTGGTCGCGGTAGACAAGCATGGCACGTGTCGTCCGGTGCGTGTGTTGCCCTTGCGCGTGGCAGATTGGATCGATGACAACGAATTACAAATTCGGGAAGACCCAACAGGGAATATGGGCGTTTACAAAGGGAATTCCGCGTTGTTCCCGGTTTTCCATGTTTGTTCGAATGGAGTAAATGCAGATCCCTATGTGTGGTTGGCCAATGGTAAGCAGGGCAATCAACCTGGATCAGAAACCGCACCTTTTAAAGATATTTGGTATGCTTTAAAGCAGATTAAAAATAATACAAATGTTGTAATTCAATTGTGTGAAGGTCATATGTATGATTGGCCGTCAGACAAAAAAGTTACATTAAAAAATGTGCACGTTGATATACGTCCATATGGGCCAAATGTGGATGCCGCCCATGAAAAATTAAAAGATTATCCTGATTGTTTAGTTTCTACACCATCTCCAATTTTTTATAATTGGTATGAATTGGATACTGGCATTAATTTCACCAGTAATGCTCGGGATGCAGTTGGAAATGAAGAAATGTTACAAGCTACACTGGATGATTCAAAATTAATTTTAAACGGGTTGAATATTAGTATGGTGTCTAGTTCTTCACCTAGCGCATCTGAATACCGACGTTCAATCTTTTCAATGGCTAGTGGATCGCTATTCCGAGCACATTCATGTGCATTTACATCAACTGAGTTTAATGTTGTCCGATTGAATAACTCTAAATTTGAAGGCATTGGCGTCAGATCATACACAAAAAATGGCGATGGTTATCTGATTAATGATGCCATTCCTTCTAATACTGTTTTGCACACACCTATGGATAATGGTGCACAAATGGGTTGTGATTTTCATCATAGCCATCTAAGTACTACGGAACTCTCTGTGCTTGATCCAGTTAGTCCTATGAATCCAGTGCCGCCGCAGACGGTTACTAATTTAACGGATTGATGAAGCTATTTATAATTTTTTGATTGACGTTTAATTTTGGCGTGGCTACAAACAATCACCGAGACATCTAGTCCGGTCATTGAATCATTAAAAATCACCGGCACACCTGATCTGGCCGAAAAATCAGGCTGGATGGCGACTGCACAAAACGGCCTGTTAATCACAGCATCCAATCTCACTATCCGACATTTGGAATTATCTCATCTGCACGTTGGTGTAGAGATCCGAGGGGATAATGTCACGGTAGAAAGCTGGTCTGCCGATATGATCAGTGGTGACATTTTCCAGGGCAATGGGAATAAGGTGCGTATTTTGCGTGGTTGGGTAACGAATCTGTTGGCCGTATTTCCGTTTGAGGAATATCACCCCGACATCGTGCATTTCCGTTCCGGATCAGGTGGCATAGTTGATGGTATTGAGGTGATACCATCAACTCACCCGTGGGCACGGACAAACTATCAGGGCTGCATGTTTTCTGATAACGCTTTCCGTAACTGGACTATCCGAAACCTTAAGCTCCCAGGTGTTCACCCTGAGCACGCCGTTACATTTTCCGAAGCGCACTGCTGTCACGTTGAGTCGGTTTGGGGAGGTGGCGCAGTCAGGTTTCGAAGTTTGAATGGACAACCCAGTACGCATTGTGTCGCCGTGGATGTTGATGGACCGGTGGAAGGTGGCCAAAAAGTTAATAACTATGAAAGAGGAAAACCCATGATCCACGATGATTTTGATCAAGAGGAGCTCAATAATGATTTATTTTTAGTAGCGGCTGAAAGAGTTGGAGTGGAGGTCGAATTATTAGAAGCCCTTGCCGACCAAGAAGGGCTACGTAAGCCCTTTTACAATGGCCATCCCACCAAATTATTCGAACCTCATATTTTTACACAGCTACTGAATCAGTCTGAGTTTGATATCATGAAGCTGCTACAAAAAAGACCGGACTTATCTGAAATCATCACTTACAAAAAACCGGAACGGTATGGTTCATATGCCAAGCAACATGAGCGTTTCCAGTTAGCCCGTTCCGTTAATGAAGAAGCAGCCATTGGAGCATGCAGCTGGGGAATGTTTTCGGTGATGGGATACCATTGGAAAGCATTGGGATATGTTTCTGCACGGGAATTAATGCAAGAGGCCTATTCACAAGCGGGACAATTCCGACTGTTATTAGGTTATCTGGAGAAGGTCGAACCTCAGTCATTGGAAGCACTGCGAAATAAGCAGTGGGCCAGATTTAAGGTGTTATACAACGGTCCAGCTAAAAATGACTACGCAGCAGAATTGGCGCAGCGTTACAGACGAGCTTTAGCAAGGCGCGCGCCAAAAAAATCCCTGCGCAAGGGTCATTCGCGCACAGTCAATGCACAGGTGGCAGATGTGGGTGTTAAAGTGGGTTCCCTAGTTGCTGTTAATACTGCACTACAAGATATTCAATCTCAAATTGAGGCATTAAAGTCGATCAAATCTGAGGTTGAGCAGTTGGCAACCGCTACAGCACAACAGATTAATTGGAATAGCTGGGCACTTGTAATCCTCGCTTTGATAGTATTCTGGCCAAATATTCGTAGTCTGTATGCCTATTTGCATGATAACGGGTATATCAATTTACAGTACTGGAAATGATTTTCTAATACCCTAAATCTCCTTGCCCTAAAGGGTAAGGATTTCAGTCGGACTGGAGGAATTATGTCCGAACAAATTGAACGATTTATGACATATCTCGATAGAATAGCAACAATAAAGGCTGGAATTATGAGTAGTGGGCTGGCAGGCGGCATTGCCATTTTAAAAGGAGTAGATTGGTTAGCTATTTTGGGTGCTGTCACAGCCATTGTAACCATCGTGGCTCAGATAAATCGTATTATCATGGAGCACCGTAAAGATCGGCGTGAACACACAGAGCATTTGGAACGAATTAGAGGGGAGAAGGATTAGTTTGCTAAATTGATTAATGTTCAGGCTTAGACTACTGCAAGGTATCAATTCTGCTCAGAGTGTTCTTAACGTTAGATAAAAACGTGATAAGCTGTTGATTTTTGAATGCGAAATTTATAGTTTTTTAGATAAAAGATCATGTCTAACTATTTATTTTTTATAGGTTTTACTTTTAACTTAAAATCCCTCGGAACTTAACTTCCGTGCCGGTTCGAGTCCGGCCCCGTCACAGTTTTTAATACTCTTCAAAACTACGTAGAGACTACAGCGCCGACGCGACATTATATTCCCTTAGTAATAGCATCATTTCATAGCTAATCTATTTGTTTACTATTTGGTGGGTGACATCTATCGGTAAATAGGTATCATGTTTGGCAAGATAAATGAGTAATAACAGTCATGTCTCAACAATTACCTCCTTTAAATGCACTGCGAGCTTTTGAAGCAGTCGCGCGGCATCATAGTTTTACTAAGGCTTCTGAAGAACTGTATGTGACTCGTGCCGCCATTAGTCACCAGATCAAGCATTTGGAGGACTACCTTGGCTTTCCTTTGGTGGATCGACATAACCGCTCGATTACGCTGACACGAGCGGGGGAGGCGGCGCTGCCTAAGTTGCGAGAAGGTTTTAATCGTCTCGCAGAGGCAGTGCATTTAATGCGCACCCAACTTGATAATCACAGTGTTAATGTGTGGATAGCGCCTTCGCTGGCTTCTAAATGGTTGATTCCACGTTTACATCGTTTTTCGCAACAATACCCGGATATAGACATGCGTATTAGTGGCGAAGCTAAGTTAATTGATGCCACGGAAAACAGTGGTGCGTTGGATGAATTGTTTCGGGCGCATGATATTGATGTGATGATTCGTTTTGGTTCGGGCGATTACCCGGGTTGTCGTGTGGAAAAGCTGTTTTCAGTGGAAGCGGTGGCTTTGTGTAATCCCTCATTGCTTAACGATACAAAGCATCCATTACGCCACCCCAATGATTTACGCCATCATACGCTATTACACGATGATACACCTTATGTAGGGCGGCCTAGTTGGGAGCGCTGGTTGAAGTTGGCAAATATTGATGGTGTGGATGTCAAGCGCGGCCCACACTTTAATCAAGTGTCCTTAGCAATGGAAGCAGCGATCGATGGGCAGGGTGTCTTGTTGAGTATCAATATATTGGCGCAACGCGATATTGATGCTGGGCGTTTGTGCATCCCCTTTGACCTACACATGCCTTTGGAACATGCCTATCATGTGATTCGTCCAGAAGCAGCCACTGTTAACCAAGCTTCAACAGAAAAATTCATTCGGTGGCTGGTGGCAGAAGCACGCCTGACAGTTTAGGATTGATTTTCTAATCACTCAGGTGCAGATACTAACGGGTCGTTGTATTTATGACCTCACGGATTTGTTGCTCGCTGTAGTGAGCTAAGTCTTTGCGCGAGTGTCCTGTTGCACTCATCACCGGCAAAAAATGTACATGAATCGCAATGACTGCTTCGCCTAGTATATTCCATAGATTAGTCAGCAAGTTTTGTTGATCAACATAAGGAACCAGTTTATTCATTTCGCCCTGACTATTCAGGTAGTTAATGGCGATAGGTTGTATTTGCGCTTGTGATTCGGCGGCACTGGCAAATAGGCGCGCATGGAAATGGCGCATATCAACGCCGCGTGTTGTCGTGCCTTCCGGGAAAATGAGAATATTATCGCGCTGTTGAAGACGTTCAGCGATCAAGTCAGTCGCTTGACGCGCTGCGTCACGGCCACCGCGTTGAATGAATAGCGTTCCTGATTTGTCAGCCAGCCAGCCAATAATAGGCCAATGCAAGATTTCTTGTTTGGATAGAAAATTGACCTGAGCTTGTCCGCCCAGCAACGGAATATCCAGCCAGGAAATATGATTCGCTACCATTAATGTTGCTTCCGGTGCAGCCTCACCATGTACTTGTACCTGTCCGCCCACAATGCGCACTACTTTATTGAGCCAGCAACTGACTTGGCGACGGTAAGCCGCATCCTGATATTGCCAGCGTAATAGGCCACTCATCCCGAGGGTTAGTAAAATACCCCAGAGGATGTGTAATAGCAGGCGAGATAAACGAAAAAGGCGGCGCAATAATTTCATAAATCCATCATTAATTTAGCAGGCGAAGCCCGCATTATTTCAATGTTGACTAGTGCTGGCAATCAAGGATTTGCGAGTGATTTGTTAGTGTCCTGAATAATCACACGAATCTGCGCTTGTTTAGCTAGGGCAGAGCGGTGATAATAATCGGTTGTTTTTGAAAGTGACTTTATCGGTAACAGGCAGGTTTTAATCAATACATGGCAGGCAAAATCTTTATAGAAACCCACGGTTGTCAAATGAATGAGTATGATTCAGCCAAAATGTATGATGTGCTGAATGCTCATGCAGGTATGGAATTGACAGATAACCCTGAAGAAGCGGATGTTTTGCTGTTGAATACCTGCTCGATTCGAGAGAAAGCACAAGAAAAAGTCTTTTCCCAAATTGGGCGCTGGCGGCCTATTAAAGAAAAGCGTCCTGAAGTCATTATTGGTGTAGGCGGTTGTGTAGCCAGCCAAGAAGGTGAAGCCTTACGTGAGCGAGCGCCTTTGGTGGATGTGGTTTTTGGTCCGCAAACCTTACACCGCCTGCCGGATATGATTCAGCAAGTACGCACTGAGCATAAGCCTGTCGTCGATATTAGCTTCCCTGAAATTGAGAAATTTGACTGTTTACCCGAGCCACGCGCTGAGGGGGCGACGGCCTTTGTGTCCATTATGGAAGGTTGTAGCAAGTACTGTACTTTTTGTGTAGTGCCTTATACTCGTGGCGAAGAAATTTCCCGCCCCTTCGATGATATTATTGCAGAAGTCGCACAATTGGCGGCGCAAGGTGTACGTGAGGTTAATTTACTGGGGCAAAATGTCAATGCGTATCGTGGTGTAATGCACGATGGTGAGATAGCTGATTTAGCCTTACTCATTCAATACATAGCAGCCATTGATGGTATAGATCGCATTCGTTTTACCACCTCACACCCTAATGAATTCAGTGACCATCTCATTAATGTTTATGCGCATGTACCTGAGCTAGTCAGCCATTTACACTTGCCGGTACAAAGCGGTTCAGATCGTATTCTAGCGGCGATGAAACGTAATCACATGGCCGTCGAGTATAAATCCAAAATACGTAAGCTGCGTCAAATCCGCCCGACTATCAGTCTGTCGTCTGATTTTATTATTGGCTTCCCGGGCGAGACGGACAAAGACTTTGAAGACACCATGAAGCTGATTGAAACCATTGGCTTTGACCATAGCTTCAGCTTTATTTACAGCGCGCGTCCGGGAACACCTGCGTCTAACTTGGTGGATGATACGCCTATGGCTGTTAAAAAGGCACGTTTACAGCGTTTACAAGCGCGCATTAATGAAATGGCAGCCGCCATTAGCGCGGATATGGTCGGCACTGTGCAGCGAGTTTTGGTTGAACGCCCTTCTAAAAAAGACCCCAAGCAATTAGCTGGTCGTACTGAAAACAATCGTGTAGTCAATTTTGCTGGGCATCCACGCTTAATAGGCAAGTTTGTTGACCTAGAAATTACCCAAGCTCTACCCAACTCACTACGTGGTCAGATTGTTGCGGTAGAAAGCGAGGAACAGCGCATGTTAATGGTGGCGGTTGGTGTTTTTCAAGATAGTTGACGCATTTTCTGAAAAATAATCAAATCTGGTCGGAGCTATCGGGGGAATACTCCACTGTCTTCCCTGTTCTCATACTGCCTGCTCCTTTTTAATTAAGCAGGAAAACAGGCGCCCAAATGAATTATCGCCAACAAATGGACAGGATTGCCGTTCACCTCGGTAAAATCACCAAGCTGTATCATGAATGTGCCAAATTGCACGGCATGACCTATAATCACATGATGGTGTTAGGGGCATTACGCCACTATCAAAGCTGTACGCAAAAGCAAATTGCTGAGGAATGGGGTCTGCCTAAACAAAGCGTCAACACCATTATCAAGAAACTTCATGATGATCAGTATGTTGAATTTTTGCCAGGTCGTAATAACAAAGAAAAACTGGTGACATTCACTGCTAAGGGTAATGCCTTTGCCGATGAAGTCCTCAAGCCGATCTTAACGATGGAAGAGCGAATATTAGCACGCATGGGTGAAGAAGAGTTTCAGCAACTTGAAAAAACCACCGAAAAATTTTCTCATTTTTTTGAAGAAGAATTTCTTGTTTATCAAAAAGATAAATCCTGAAGAACCATTTTTAACCAACCCCAACGAAGTAACACAATGAAAAAATCCTTACTCACCTTATTGGTCGCTGGCTTGACGACACAACTGGCACTGGCCGCTGACCCGGCTGACCGCGTCCTTAAAAACGGCGATATTTACACCGTTGATGCGAAAAAACCTAAGGCTCAAGCTGTTGCCATTGACGATGGCAAAATTGTCTTTGTCGGTAGTGATAAAGAGGTAGAAAAATACATCGGTAAAGATACCGAAGTGGAAGACCTTGACGGTGATTTTGTTCTCCCCGGGTTTATTGATACGCACGCTCACTTTACCACTGGGGCGCTGATGTCAAAGGCGGTAAGCCTAAAATTGGACGACTCGGTAGCGCAATGGAAAAAAGATATTAAAGCATTTGCTGAGGATCACCCTGACCAAAAGGGCATTTTTGGTCTCGGCATTTATGCCTTGCGATTTGGCAAAAATGGCCCCACCAAAGAAGAACTGGACGAGCTTGTCCCCGACCGTCCGGCAGTGATTATGGATGAAGGTGGGCATTCGGCCTGGTTTAACTCAAAAGCCCTGGAAATGGCGGGCATTACCAAAGACACTCCCGACCCGGTTCCGGGCGTGCACATGTATCAGCGCAAGGCCAATGGCGAGCCGTCAGGCTGGAATAAAGAGGCGATGACGATTTTCCCATTAATCAAAAAATTAAACCTTGTATCGCCTGAGATGATAGCAAGCGGGGCCGAAGAAGTCTTTGAATTATTACCTGCGATTGGCCTGACCACCTACTATGATGCCGGCATGATGCAAATGGAAGATCTGATGTATCCGGCCCTTAAGTCACTGGAAGAAAAAGGCAAATTGACTGTTAAAGTGGCAGGCTCGTATATGGTGCAATCGCCTAATCAAGTGCCTATTGCCATTGATAAAATCAAAGAATATAACAAGCAATATTTATCTGACTTAATCAGACCCAATACCATAAAAATCCACAATGACGGCACATTGGAGGCAAAAACGGCCGCTTTACACGAGAATTATAGCAATGAAAAAGGACACAAAGGCGGCATTTTATTACAAGGCAACGTGCTTAAAAACTTTGTCGCTGATATTGCCAAAAATGACATCCATGCACATATTCACGCCATTGGCGATAAGACCATTACCGAAGGGTTAGATGCTGTAGAATTTGCAAGAAAAGAAGTTCCGGATAGCAAAAGTCGCTTTTCGATTGCTCACGTTGTGTTGATAAAAGATAAAGATGTTCCGCGTTTTGGTCAGTTAGGTGTTGTCGCACAAACTACCCCTGCGTGGATAACGACCGAAGACATTGATAATGAAGACCTTGGATCAGAGCGTTCAAAAAGACGCTATCGCATCAAATCGATTGAAGATGGTGGCGCAAAAGTTACTTTTGGCAGTGATTTCCCTGTCGGCGGCGAGTTCGGTTTATATCCGTTCTACAATATTGAAGTCGGCATGACACGCAAAGGCTTTGATGAAGACAGTAAAGTGTTGCCATACGAAAATGAGAAAACGTCGTTGGAAAGCATGATTAAAGGCTACACCATTAACGCCGCGTATCAGTTGGGCATGGAAGACGAAATCGGCTCAATTACTGTCGGGAAAGCTGCTGATATGATCGTCTTAAATGAAAATTTATTTGAAATAGAAGCTAATCAAATTCACGATGTAAAAATTAAAGAGACCATTATGAACGGAAAAACCACCTATACGAGAAAATGGTATTACGGTCTAATGGGCTATTAATACCAAACCTGCAAAATAACCTATCATCGTTAGACGTGCTTGCTGTAGCTACAGTACTGTCTGCGCCCGTCTGCCTTGATAGGTTATTTTTTGGAATTAGAGATTCCATTATAGTAAAACCACATAATAACGATAGAGATCACAATGAAAAATTTAACACAATTGAAAAAAGTCAGTTATATCACGGCTATTATATACACTGCCCTTATCGGTATAGGGATGTACACCATACGCGCCAACTTAAGCAGTTAACTATCTGAGCAGCCTTGAAAAAAGGGGTTGTGGCAACCACATGAGCATCTTTTACCGACGAAAGTGAAAGCCC
>PDWI01009121.1_pt1 | contig 16789 bp, 18 predicted proteins | sample 1430891 | NCBI WGS metagenome assembly PDWI01 (sample SAMN01162508, study PRJNA174530) | Oral metagenome, whole genome shotgun sequencing project. | biome: Marine environment; feature: Marine mammal; material: Swab sample of the gingival sulcus; isolation source: swab sample of gingival sulcus...
GTAAAAATAATTGCTACTTTAGCAGTATCAATAGGCATAAACGTATAACCCGCAATTTCTATCCATCGTACAGCACCATTTGCATTGCTACCTATTATAAGCGTCAGAACCGACAAGGTTATAGCAACGCTTAAAATTAAGAAAATGATAAATCCATTTTCATATATCTTATAATTCACTATCCAAGCACCAAGCATCACTAAAACGCCCAAAAGCATAAACTTTAAGTGTCTGCTAGCAAAGAAAAATGAATCCTCTTGCTCCACTAATGCACTATAAGAAGAAGCACTTAATATTAGTACATACCCTATTGCAAAAAGAACTAAAACGCTTAATAGAATCCAAATATCCGTTCTCTTTCTCATCATGCTCTCCCATACAACTCTCTAAAATGGTCTCCTCTTTTTTCAAAATTTTCATACATATCCCAACTTGCGCAGGCAGGAGACAATAATATATCACAGCCTGGCCTTGCAATAGATAAAGCGAATGCAAACGCTTCATCTAAATCAGCACAAAGTTTGTAATCTTTATTTCCTATGTTAATAAACCCTTTTTCTATTCTCTCTTTACACTCGCCAAAAATAAGTGTAAATTCTACTTTTTCATCAATTTTACTTATAAGTTCGGTGAAATCAGAGCCTTTCTCCATTCCGCCCATAATAAGTATCGTTGGTTTTTTTATCGAATTAATCGCTGGCATCGAGGACTCGGGATTCGTCGATTTCGAATCATTAATATAGCGAATACCTTGCTTTTCTCCTATGACCTCATATCGATGATCTAACGCCTTATATTCCTTTAGTGTCTTAATGAGGATTTCATCACTCACACCTTCATATTTAGCAATGATAATGGCCGCAAGTGCATTCATGGCATTATGTACACCAACAATATTCGTATCTTCTTGTTTTACAAGCTGTTTGCCATCAAAATAAAAGTATCCGTCTTTTAAATACGCGCCATCCACTTCTTGTTCCACACTAAAATATTTGATGTTATAGTTGTCTTTGTTGATTGAAGACACCAACATCTGATCATCAGCATTTAATACAACAATAGCATTTTTATCTAGATTTTTAAGTATCATTTTTTTTGATCTAAGATACTCCTGCATATCACCATGTCTGCTTAAGTGGTCTGGCGTAAGATTGGTCATAACAGCACTCTTGCATTTAAAGGTATCAATCCTTTCCAACTGAAAAGATGATAGCTCGGTTACATAAATGTCACCGTCTTTTGACTCCTTAACGTAGGAAATCAACGGTATACCAATATTTCCAGCAAGAAAAACTCGATCCCTTTGATTGCTCAGAATATCAAAGATAAGTTTAGTTGTCGTGCTTTTTCCATTCGTCCCAGTCACACCTATAATATCGCCGTTAATATGTCTGTAACTGAGTTCCACTTCATCTATAACTTCAACGCCTTTATCCATGAACTGTTTAATGAGATGATGGCTATATGGAACGCCTGGACACTTAACAACAAGGTTGTATTCTATAGTATCATCATATTTTGTATAATTTGTGTCCTCATAATCTTCTTGCTTGTCACTATATAAATAAACGGCATATCCTTCATTTTTAAAAAATTCTATTAACTTGGTCCCTGTTTTTCCAAGTCCAACAATAAGTACATTCATTTTAACCTCATATTAAATATATAACCAAAGCTAATAGCACGCCAATAAATTGAACTAACGTAAATAAGTACACAATTTTTTTCTCGCTAAAGCCTTTTTTCTCATAATGATGATGGATGGGACTCATTAAGAACACTCTTTTCTTTCTAGTCTTGTAACTCCATACTTGTATGATGACCGATAGTGATTCCACTAAATATATAATACATGCAAATATAGCAAATAATGGCGTACTAGTAACGAAAAAAACAGATGCTAAAAATCCACCTATTGCCATAGAGCCTGTATCCCCCATTATTATTTTTGCTGGATATTTGTTAAATATTAAAAATCCAATTAAAGCCGCAACAAAAACCAACAACTGGTTCAAAATATTGATCTCTTTCAAAGTAAACGAGACAAAGATTAGAAATAATGTTGTGATAATGGTTACATGACTTAACAGCCCGTCTAATCCATCTGTCATATTCGTACTATTAGACATAGCAATAAAGAATACTATAACAAATGGATAGAAAAGAATCCCTAATTCAAAGTTCGATTTCATAAAAGGAATTTTTATGTAGTTAATACCACTTCTATTGAGTAGATATCCTAGTATTATTGCAAATATAAGTTGTAGTACAAGTTTTTGCTTACTATTTAGTCCCATATTCCTTTTTAAATAAATTTTCATAAAATCATCTAGATAACCTATCAAACCAAATAGTAACATACCAACTATTGGTATGGCGTTTATCGATTGAACTTTTATCCCTATTGAAATAACGAGAACACTTGCAATGATAAAAGATAATCCCCCCATTGTTGGCGTTCCAGCTTTCTTTTGATGACTATCTGGAGCCAATTCAAAAATTGGTTGAGATAAACTATTCTTTTTAGATATAAATATCAATATATATACTAAGATAACACTTAAAACAAAACTAATAATAATCGAAACGTAATTAATCATTCTTCTCCTCTATTAACTCTACTATTCTCTCTAATTTCATACCTCTTGATGCTTTAACAAGTACAAGATCACCCGCTCTTACATTCTTATTCAAATACTTTGATAATTTAGAAATGTCCCTAAAATGAATAGCATTGCTATTATAATAACAGATTTCTTTAGCAAACTCACCGATAGTAAGAACCATATCTAATTCTCTCATTTGCGGAAGTCTTCCTATGTTTCTATGTTCTTCAGCAGAACTATCACCTAATTCTAAAATGTCTCCTATTACCGCTATTTTTCGATTCGCGTCCATAGCAATAATGGTTTCTAGCGCCATTTTTACTGACGCATAACTTGAATTGTAGGCATCGTTTACGACTCTTATAGCACCCTTTTTGATAAGAGTAAAGCGCATAGCTTCACCGCTATAAGATTCTATTCCCATTTTTATATCACTTAAAGAAACGCCTAATGTTTCAGCAACTTTTAACGCCATAAAACTATTATAAACTTGATGAAATCCCCTCACATTGATATCAATGCTTGTTCCTTTGTAAGAGAACGTATAAAAGCCATCTATTCTCTTGGTATAAGAATCAAGTTCTGACAATGAGGCTTTTATTAATTGATAACGGTCGCTCTCAACTGTTGACAAATACTCATCATCAGCATTCACAACTAAAATATTATCTTCATCAAAATAATTTGTTACTTCCATTTTGGCCTTAAAGATATTATCTCTAGATCCTAAATGTTCTATATGTGACGTTCCTATATTCGTAATCACTGATATAATAGGTCTAGCCGCATTGGCTAAAAGATCAATCTCTCCTAATTCTGACATACCCATCTCAAGTATCAAATATTCAAGATGAGGATTGGAGTTTAAAACGGTAAGTGGCAAACCAATATGATTATTATAATTTCCTTCATTAGCGCCAACACTATTAGAAACTCGCATGATGCTATATAAAAAATCTTTCGTTGACGTCTTTCCGTTGGAGCCAGTAACACCAATCACTTTTATTTTTGTTTTCTCCAAGAACTCTCTTGTATACTCTATTAAAGCCACTAATGTGTCTTCTACAACTAAAAGATTTAGGTCTTTTAATTCGTTATAATTCTCATCATAGTATTTTTTTTCTACTAAAGAATAACTAGCACCGTTGGAAAAAGCGTCTTTAATGAAACTGTTGCCATTAAATTTTTCACCGTTGATAGGTATATACAAACTACCTTCTTTGACCTTTCTAGAATCCGTGCTAACACTCTTTATTTCACCACTAATTATTTTATCTATAATATTCATCTATGCCTCACTTATTGGATTGTAGGTAATACCTGCTGATGGTATTTTCTTTTTAATATATGCCGCATATCTTCCTACATCCCTCACTATTTTTGCTTCAATTATCCTTGAATTATTGAGCATTTTAAATACACTTATACCGGTTGCACTCTTAGAATTTCTATGAGGTATTACATCTACATTGACCGCTAGCATCTTCACGGTCTTTGAATACCTTTTCATCATCAGTATGTCACCAGAATGAACCTTTGATATATATATGATAGGACTATTTAAGCTAAATGCATTTTTTAGCACTTTCCTATTCTGTTTGGTCTCAAAACCTCCCATAGGTGTTTTATTGACTTTTCCATTCTCAAAAACAAAGAGAATATCGCCTTTAAACCCATCTGCTGATACTGCTTGGACAATCCTTTCATCTTTTGTCATTTCCGATATGGTAGGTATAAAATGCCCCATTTGAGTTGATTTGTTAAACTCTATATCATTTATAATAAGCTTATATGCATTCGCTTGAGATGAGAATATGATTAACTCATCATCATTTTTCGTGTTTATAATACTAAGTATCTCATCCCCATCTTTTAACTTTTGCTCATCACTTGAATTATATTGTGTAAGAAGTATTTTTTTAAGATATTTTTCTTTCGTCACGATGATTACCACTTCTTCATCTGTCACTTCATCGTCTTCTTCTATGATGATTTCATCCAAATCTTCAATGGTCGATTTTCTGCCGGTATCAAATTTCTTAACGATTTCATCTAGCTCTAACGATATCTTTGAATAAATAATGTTATCATCACTATAAGCTCTTTTTAAGTCATTAATAGTATCTATCAGTTCTAGCTCTTCTGCTACTCGATTAGCAATATACTCCTCGTTGATGTTTCTCAGTTTAATGTTAGCAACAAACTCAGCCTGTTTTTGATCAAGCATAAAGAACTTCATAAGTCGAGGAACAACTTCTTTTTCTTTCTTCGTCTTTCTAATGATTTCAATGACTCTATCAATATCTAATAGCACTTTTTTAAGACCTTCTATAAGATGCAACTCTGCTTCATATTTCGATATATCATACTTAAGTTTGCGTCTATAAGAGCTAACTCTAAAATCAAGCCAATGAAGTAATATTTCTCTAACACCTGCTTGTTTAGGATATCCATTGATGATTAGATTGAAATTGCAACTAAAAGTATCTTCTAGCGTTGTGTTTTTATATAAAAAATTCATTAGCTTTTCATGATCCACTCCTCGTTTAATATCAATTGCAATTTTAAGACCATGTAAATCCGATTCATCTCTAATGTCGCTTATCTCTTTTAAACTACCCTTTTTAACCAAACTAATTATTTTTTCTATTATAGCTTCTATTGTGGTAGTATACGGAATTTCATGAATTTCTATACATTTATTTTTACTATCATAGGTATACTTTGCTCTTATATAAAAAGTTCCTGTCCCTTTTTCAATGATTTCTTTAAAAACAATATCATCTTTTTTTATCAATGCGCCCGTAGGAAAATCAGGACCTTTTATTGCTTTTGAAATATTAGCCTTTTCATTTTTTATCAACATTTTTGTTGCTTTTACTATTTCTGACATATTGAAAGAACAGATAGAAGAAGCCATACCAACAGCTATACCTCTATTAGGGTTTATTAGTATTGTTGGAAATTTTACTGGTAAAAGCACCGGTTCATACATCGTTCCATCATAATTAGGTTCAAAGTCCACCGTGTTTTTATCCACATCATCAAATATATATTTGCATATACTATTTAGTTTAACTTCTGTATATCTGCTAGCTGCGTATTGCATATCTTTTGAATATACTTTTCCAAAGTTCCCTTTTGAATCAATGTATGGATACAGTAGTGACTCGTTTCCATTTGTCATTCTAACAAGCGTTTGATATATGGCACTATCACCATGAGGATTTAATTTCATCGTTTGCCCAACAACATTTGCTGATTTCGTCTTGCTTCCCTTTAATAGATTCATTTTATACATGGTGTATAAAATTTTTCTGTGTGATGGTTTTAATCCATCAATTTCAGGCAACGCTCTAGATAATATAACGCTCATAGCATACGGTATGTAATTTTTTTGTAATGTTTTTCCTACTGATTCTTTAATATCTATCATAAAATTCTCCTGAAATATTATATCATTTTATTTTAATTTTGTATAATAATATAGACTTGGTAAATGTTTATAGTTTGGAAAAAAGAAGGTAATATCAGCCATACCGTGTTCTACGAGTTTCGCATTTACACTCTCTTCAATATTTCCCACATCTTCTTCGTTTAAGTATATATATCTAAGCTCTCTCCCATACCTATCGGTAGCACCAATATCTTTTTCTAAAAAAAGTTCTTGGCCAGGCATTATCATATCCTGAACAAATTGTTTTGATGTGATACCACCATTACTCATTTCAGGAGCGTCAACTAATAAAAAACGAATCCTTTTATTTTCACCCTTCATGTCTACAATTATGGTATCACCATCTACTACTCTCACTAGCGTTGCTTTTTCATAAGGTCTAATAGTAAAATAGAGTAATAATACGATAATTAAAACGACGAGGCTTAATGCTTTCCTTTTCAAAATATACCCCTAAAGATAAAATGAACACTCTACTAAGAGTGCCATTCTAATTCTATTTTTTTTCTTCATCCTCTTCATCAAGAATAACATATTCAATTTCGCTTTCCTTCTCTTCTTGATTCCTATCATTAAATATTTTATTACCCCCAAAATATATTATGGCAAGTAGTAATAAAACAACAAATGGATATTTTATCAAAAGCATAAAAACCGTCTTAAAAAGAAACGAAATTATAGCAACTATAATTACAAATGAAATTAAACAGCCTAGTCCATCAACCTTAATATTTTTCATTAGTATGCCTCTTTAGAAACCTCTGAATGAATAATTTTAACTCCAGAAGATGTCCCTAGTCTTGTCGCCCCTACTGCTATCATTTTTTCTGCGTCTTCCATCGATCTAACGCCACCAGCTGCTTTTACCTCTTTATTAAAGTGCTTCTTCATAATCTCAACGACATGCAAATTAGCACCCTCTTTACTAAAGCCAGTTGATGTTTTTACAAAATCAACATTTGCACTTTCACATATCTCACACGCTTTTATAATCTGCTCATCCGTAAGCATACAAGTTTCAAGTATCACTTTTAGTTTTTTATCACAGACGTTTCGAACCATCATGATATCGTCTTTTACATACTCATAATCGCCAGCAATTAAAGCGCCATAGTTCATAACCATATCAATCTCATCTGCGCCGTCTTCAATTGCTACTGTAGTTTCATAGGCCTTCACTTTTGATGAATTCGCCCCGAGTGGAAACCCAACAACAGTAACGATCTTTACGTTAGCATCTGCTATTAACTCCTTTGCATATTTCACATAAGCAGGATTCACACAAACACCATAAAAATCATGTTTTAACGCTTCTTCTACAAGCTTTTTTACGTCTTTCTTATACCCTTCTGGTTTTAAAAAAGTATGATCAATATAATCATTAATTCTCATTTAGCCCTCCAAAATAACATGCCCAACATAAGGTAGCCCTCTATACTTTTGCGCATAATCAATACCATAGCCGACAACAAAATAATCTTTTATTTGAAATCCCACATAATCCGCTTTTATATTGACTTGCCGTCTGCTCTCCTTATCAAGCAATGTACATAGTTTTATAGTTTTAGGTTTTCTCTGTTGTAACAGATCCGATAAGTATTTAAGCGTAAGTCCTGTATCCACAATATCTTCCACAATGATTACATTCTTTCCAGCAATATCATTATCCAAATCTTTTATCAGCTTTACAACTCCTGATGAAGTAGTTTTTTGTCCATAACTACTAACGGATATAAAATCGATTTTCGTATTAAGGTTCACCTCTCTAGCCAAGTCAGATATAAACATAAAGGCTCCTTTTAATATGCCAACAAAAACAATTTCTTCTCCGTCAAAATCAGCTTCTATCTGTCTTGCCACTCGCTTAACACATTCTTTGATTTGTTCTTCTGTATATAATACATCTATTTTTTCCACTTAAAATACCCCTAGTACATTATACCATAAAACACTTTTTTGTTAAATTGGTAAGAATATATTATACGGTGTATTATTATAAATCCATTGTCCCTCCTCAAAAGTGCAAAACGTAAAGTCGTACATAAGCAATATCCCTTTTTTTCTAAGTCTTATAGTGGGATAAATGACATTATCCTTGCGTTTATTAAAAAAAATTTTTTTCACTTCCCTGTATGAAATAAGAAAGCATAACTTCTTACTGGAACTCATTTTTACAATTCCATAGGCTTTCATTTAGCAATGTCCATTATATCAATGTCTACTGATTTTATAGAATCTATCAAGTCCGTCGCATACTCCACTATAAAGTTTTTAAACAACAAAGCTAATCCTATCAATATCGCCGTAAGTATGACGATTTCAACCGTTCCAAATCCATTTTTTTCCTTTTCTAACATTGTTTCCTCCTTATAAAAAATTAACGATGAATGGGCTTAATAAATATAAAATCATTAGCACCAAATTCATAGACATAGGTAATAACATCAAGTTCTCTTTTTTCTCAAGCTCAAATTTTTTCCTTTCATAATATTTATTGGATAATTCATCGCTTACATTTAAAAACGCCAACCCCAATTCTCTACTTGTAAAATTCTTATTCTGTTCTATCAAAATTACAATTCTTTTTATGACAACCCATTTTGTTAACTTAAAAAGACGATCAAACTCTTTTATATAATCATCAATGGCTATCTGTGGCTCAATGTAACTAATCTCACTAGTTGATATGCGTATGGCATTAAATAAATTAGAACCTGTGATCTGCTCCATTTCATATATAAACAAAAACTTATTTAACTCTTCCAATAATTCCGACTTCGCTACATCAACCCCCTTGATTACTTTTACAACCTTATAAAAAAGCACCATAACACCTAAAAAAACACCCAGATAATGATAACCAAGAATTGACTTACCAACATAACTTCCTATAACAGAAAAGATCACTATGTTAAACACATCATTTAGCTCATTGTATAAAAAAATACATGCTTTTTGCTCGTTTAAAGACCGTATATAGTAATAAATGATTTTAGCTTCAACAATACGTTTTGCCAACAGATTATAAATATGTATTAGCGCTACTCTCTTGATAAGTATAAGAAAAATCACGGCAATAATGTACATCATATCATGATCCTCTCGCTATAATAATAAGATCCTATAAAAGCCAAAATAAGAACGCCTCGAACGATTTCAGAACTGTTTTCGGTGATCAGAGAGCTTAATATATACATAAGAATGATTGGTATATACTTCATTAACATCATCCTAAAATTTACTATCGATAAGCTCGCCTTCAGTTCCTCATCTAACAGTATTTTCTTTTCATATAAACTGTATTGTCTGATAAAAATTTTATATGAAAATCGATCATCACTTGGATGAACAAAGTATTTAGGGTAATCCCTTTTAAAAATTCTGTTATAGGCATGCAAGTGACTCTCTCCCTTATCTAATGCATCTTTAAATTCGCTCAATTCATAAAGATAATTGGGTTCTTCTTTACGATCAAAAAATCGTGGTTTAATAAAGCTATATAATAACGACAATAGAATAAGAACTGTAATAAAATAACTTTTAGCAAGCAAAATTATAAGAAAATGAAAACAAATCTTATCAATACTTTTTAAAGACATCTCTAACGACTACCTTTCCCTTTTCATAGCGAACTTCAGATATACTGTGAACTCTTCGATTGGTTTTGTCTCCAAGCTGAACAATATAATCGATTCCTCTCCCTAAATATCTAGCAGTTGCTTCATATGGAATCCCCGCTTCTATTAATAAAATCTCTAGCCTAGATATCATATCAATAGCGGAATTACCATGGCCTGTTGAAATCGATCCGCTGTGCCCAGTATTTATAGCATGTAAAAAATCCACGACCTCATCTCTTCTTATTTCCCCCATCAAAATCCGATCCGGCCTGACGCGAAGACTTGTTTTTACTAAGTCACTCGAACTGACTTCTTTCACACTGAGTTCCCCTTCTTGCGTCCTAAGATACACCACATTATACTCACTAGGCACTACGATTTCTTTGGTATCTTCAATCACAACAAGTCGTTCATCCTTATCTATATAGTGAAGCAAAAACTTAAGCAATGTCGTTTTCCCCGTACTTGTTCCCCCGGAAATAAATAATGTCTTTTTACTTTGCACTATATGTTTTAAGAAATTGAACTGAGCAACAGTAAAAAAACCTACACTTAAAAAATAGTTTTCATCAAACACAATATTATGACTCTTTCGAATGGTTATGACATAATGAGTTGATATCGAGGGATGAATCATATTGATTCTATATTTTGACATGTAATCAAAATTGATAATCGGCTTATCGATACTAATCCTTTGATTTGTGATAGATAAAAAATCATTTAATTCTTTTAAATACTCTTTCTTCGATTGAAAAATATTTGGTAATCCTCGCATTCCTTTTTTATCTTCAATATAAACCGTGTCCCAACGATTTATCATAATCTCATAAAACTCTCTTTTCATTAAAGATAATATTTTGTTTTCCGTTTTATAAAACGATTCCGGCGAATACTTTTTTATTAGATCAATATAATTATTTTCCATGATTCCATGATACATAATAATAAAAAAAAAAGAAGAAAAACAACCGGTATTTCCAATATGAAAACAACCAAAACTTCTCCGTAATAAAACAGTCAAAGAAACAATATGCTCTTTATCTAGTTACCAAAAGTAAAAAAGAATAACTTGACACGCTATTGTTAATATAGTATAATTTAAATATAATTTGATAGTATATTACATAATATTATAATAACTCGGTGATAGTATCCACCGTCATGGGTTTTATTTTCTCCTTTATTTTTTAACAATTTGCTTAAGGATAACTAGCCTTAAGTAAAGATAAAAAACCTATGTAAAAAGAGATAGTCTACTATTGACTATCTCTTTTTTTGTACTCCTCTATTTTTATAAGCTTAATGTCATACGATGAATAAAACTCTTTTTCTAAAGCATCGTAACTCTCTGTCGTTCTATGAATAAAATATTTTTTTCTTGTATCAAAGCATCCAACTTCAACTTCGCCTTCACTCTCTCTTCTATAAAAGATTTTATCATCAAGCACATTTATTCTCGTCACATTTGGCGCAATAACAGAAATCTCTTCTTTGTCAGCAATCCAGTTATCGTCGGCTATAACGAGCTGATAGCCATTCGTAAGATCAACATATTCATGTTTTACGCCAGATGCCATATTTAAGATATAGACCATGATAAGCATAGCCCCCATAAAACAAGCTAGGGCAACCGTTAAAGGAAACCACATCCCTCTTCTATCTTCACTTAATATCTTTTGTTTGTTTTCCATTATTATCTCCAAACAAAAAACTAGACCTATAAGCCGAGTTCTGTTTAAGTAATCATCTATCTAGTTTATATGTTGCCATATAAATCAAGCGCCTTTCCATCCTTACCATAAAATATGGCGGTTTATTTCTGTTGCACTTGCCTTAGAGTCGCCTCCACTGGACGTTATCCAGCATCCTGCTCTATGGAGCTCGGACTTTCCTCATAATAAAATGCGATTACCTAGTCTAGTTTTTTTAACTCATTTATTATATCACTGATTTCATGAATTTTATAATTATTTTTTGGTATCTTTGAGAGAATGTTCTCATTTTTTTGAATAAGATATGCCACATATTCTTTGAACATACCACTTGGTTTTGTTTTAAAAAGCCTAAAATCATATCGTTCCTCTTTGCCGTAGCAAACTACAATGATTTCAAAATATCGATTATTCTCATAACATATGTTTTCACTAATTATTTTAAAATTCAAATCAAATAGCAGCCGTCTTAAATCAGCTATTTGTTGCATCGGCTGAAGAATAAGTCTCTTTGCTTTTCGAAACGTTTCTATATCTTGTTGTATTATTTTTGATATTAAAATACCACCCATGCCAGCTATTACATAATTATCATAAATACCATCAACAGACCGAAGCCCATCCGATAATATCAGTTGTATCTCTCTATCACCTATATTTTTTTTTGCTGTCCTAAGAGGTCCCATATTGATATCGGTGCCGACCAACTCTCTCGTTATGTTATTATCATATAAAAACATTAATAATTTCGCATGATCCGTACCGATATCTAAAACACTCTCGCCCTTACCTATATAGCTGGCTATACTCTCTATTCTACTTGTCATCAATCGATAAAATCTGTAAGTTTTCTACTTCTTGTAGGACTTTTTAGTTTTCGTAATGCCTTCGCTTCTATCTGTCGAATTCGCTCCCTCGTAACATTAAACACTTTACCAACTTCTTCTAACGTCCTAGCTCTTCCATCCTCTAAACCAAATCGAAGTTTTAGTACTTTTTGCTCACGATCCGTTAGCGAGCCCAATACCTCATCAAGCGCTTCGCTTAACATCTGGAACGTAGCGACATCTTGTGGCGACTGTGCATCATTATCTGGTATAAAATCACCCAAATGGGAATCCTCTTCTTCACCAATAGGTGTTTCAAGTGAAACGGGTTCTTGAGAAATTTTCAAGATCTCTCTTACTTTATCTTCTGTTATTCCCATCTCTACAGCAATTTCCTCCGGTTTAGGTTCTCTACCGTATTCTTGCAATAACTGCCTAGAAATCCTAGTCAGCTTATTAATTGTCTCAACCATATGTACTGGTATTCTTATTGTTCTCGCTTGATCTGCAATACTTCTCGTAATCGCTTGTCTTATCCACCAAGTAGCATATGTGCTGAATTTAAAGCCTTTCCTATAATCGAATTTTTCCACAGCTTTCATAAGTCCGAGATTACCTTCCTGGATTAAATCTAAGAAAAGCATTCCTCTACCAACATATCTTTTTGCAATCGATACAACTAAACGAAGGTTTGCTTCACACAGTTTTTGTTTTGCCTCTTCATCGCCATTTTCAATTCTCTTAGCAAGGTCTTTTTCCTCATCAGGAGTCAGCAGTGGAACCATACCAATTTCTTTTAAATACATTCTTACAGGATCATCAATACTAATTCCTTTAGGAACCTTAATAGGGGCCAATTTTTGATGCTCATCCAGTTCTAAATCAATGTCGTCATCTTCATCAGATACATCATCAATATCTTCACTTATGTCATCTAAATCCTCTCCAGAAAAACTGATACCTTCTTTTTCAAGTTTATCTATCACCTTATCAAGATCTTTCTGATTAATATCATCTTCATATGCGCTTTTTATATCATCATATGAAAGTGAACCATCCTCACTTGCTTTTTGTATAAGTTCGTCAAAAATATCTTTCTCTGTCATAATTACCCCTTCTTCTTTAAGTGCGATCGAACCATTTGCAAGGTTTCAATCTCCTTAAGTATACTAACACTATCTTCTTTCATACTCAACATTTTTTTTCTAAGTTTCGAAATTTTATATCTAAGTCTTATATCCACAATGTATTTATATAACACTTCCCAATTGTCCATATCATTCTTATCGTACTTACTATTCAAGGATTTTTCAACAAAGTCAATATACTCAATCGATAAAATATCTATCGCTTTGTCTCTTTTATACCCACCATCACTTACTACTAAAGTAATTAATTTCCTTGTTTGATTCGATAAATATTGGAAATAGTCACTCTTTATAATCTTAAAGGCAATCTCTTTCTCATGTAAAACCATTGCCATAAATTTATAAGTGCTTTCATCTACTTCAATTTCATTTTTTACTTTAGATTCATCCAACAGCTTATCTCTGCTCTCTATTTGACTTATATCTACTAATAACGTTTCTTCGCTAATGTTCAATTCAGAGGCAAGCTGTTTCATATAGAACACTTTATCAATCTTTTTGCCAAACGAATGGATAAGCTCACTAGCCTCTTTTAGATAAGAGTACCTCTCATTGCTTTTCGATAAATCAAACTTATTTTTTAAGTTGTTAAGCAAAAATCCATATGCTTCTAATTTATTCTTTTCTATATAGTCTAAGAAATTGTCAACACCGTTTTCTATAACATACTCATCGGGATCCATCGAATCTGGTAAAACTAAAGCATATGTATTGATGTCATATTCTTTTAAAATGTCTATTGCTCTATTCGTCGCTTTTATTCCAGCTTCATCTCCATCATAAACGATATATAAATCCTTATGATATCGTTTTAATAATTTAGCTTGCTCTTTCGTAAGAGACGTCCCAAGAGAGGCCACGGCAAAGTCAATTCCTTTATCGTAAAGGCCAATAACATCCATATATCCTTCCACTAGAATAAAGTAATGATTTTTGGTGTTCTTGGCATAGTTTAACCCATAAAGATGATAACTCTTATTATACACATAGGTGTCTGGTGAATTTAAATATTTCGGCATATCGTCATTATTTAACGCTCTAGCACCAAATCCAATAACCCTATTTCTTATATCAAATATGGGAAACATGATTCTATTTCTAAATCGGTCATAATAAGAACCACTTTTATTTTTTATAAATAGTCCGGAATGCTCTATCATTTCTTGATTTAAAATTTTCAAATATTTCTTATACACATAATCCCATTTATCATGAGAATAACCTATGCCAAATTTTCTTAATGTCTTTAAACGTATTCCCCTATTTGTCATATAATCTCTAGCTTTGGTATTGTTATTAAAGTGTTCAAAATAGTCTCTTGCCACCTTCTTATTTAGCTCATAATAATCATCAAGTTTCTTATAATTATTGTTTGTCGATCGATAAGCACTTAAATCAATGGAATATTTATCCGCTATGTATTCAATGGCATTAATAAAATCTAGCTTATAATACTTCATAACAAACGATATTGCATTGCCACTTTCACCACATCCAAAGCATTTAAAGATGCCTTTATCTTCAGACACTACAAAAGATGGCGTTTTTTCGCTATGAAAAGGACAACACGCTTTATAATTGCGACCCTTTTTAACTAACATCACGCTATCATTTACTACATCCACTATATTTATTTTTGATGTTATAATCTCACCAATATTATCTACATATCTATATGCCATAATTAATCCCAATTCTTTGGTATAAATATCTTTTCATACTCTTTTATTACATATTTATCCGTCATCCCAGCGATATAGTCTTTTACCGCTTCAATTCCTGTTTCTTTATACTCTGAAAAATAGTGAACAGGCATTTTATCAGGATGTTCTATAAAATAATTATATAAGGCTACTATGACACCATCGGCTTTCTTATCATGGGCTTTCGCGATACTATTTCGGTAAAGGTTTTGAAACATAAAATCTCTCAAGCCACTCGATGCCAGTTGAACCTCTTTACTCATACTAATCTCACTTTTGCCACTAGAATTTTCAATAACATCTCTGACCATGGTATTTAGCCGTTCAATAGCACTACCCCCAAGGACAATCCGTATAGGACTAGAAATACTCTCTTCATTGAGTATCCCAGCTCTGCAAGCGTCATCAAAGTCATGATTGAGATAAGCTATCTTATCAGAGAGTTGAACAACCATACCTTCTAGCGTGCTCGGTTTCATTCCGGTTCTATGATTGAGTATCCCATCTCGAACCTCAAAAGAAAGGTTAAGGCCTTTATAGTCTTTGTCCTCTCGAATCTCTAATCTCTCAACTACTCTAACACCATGAACATTGTGCATAAAGCCACCCTTATGAATCCTATTAAGCGCAGACTCCCCACAATGCCCAAACGGCGTATGCCCTAAGTCGTGAGCTAGCGCAATAGCTTCCGTCAAATCTTCATTTAAGCCAAGCGCTCTTGAGATGGCTCTAGCGATTTGAGAAACTTCTAGCGTATGAGTAAGTCTTGTTCTAAAGTGATCATCTTCTGGTGAAATGAAAACTTGTGTTTTATGCTTAAGTCTTCTGAATGCTTTAGAGTGTATAATTCTATCTCTATCTCTTTGAAAAATAGTTCGATATTCATCATCTTCTTCAAAATAATCTCTGCCAAGCGACTCAGAACTTAACTTCGCATAGGTCGATAAATATTCTTTTTCCTGGTTTTCTAAATCTTTTCTCTTTAACATAATAATTCCATTTATATATACCCTTATATCAAAAAAAATAGCATTGCAAATGCTATTTCTTGAGCATCTTTAAAATGATGGATGCATTCTCTTCAATCGATGTGTTAGCTACATTTATTACTGGACATCGTAGTCTACTATAGATGTTTTGAGCATAGTTTATTTCTTCCATTATTCTCTCTAAATCAGAGTATCCATTAGAATTTGTAAGCCCCATGCTTTGAAGACGTTTCCTTCTTATCTCAAGCAACTTTTTAGGATCATTGGTAAGACCAAAAATTTTCCTTCGATCCACTTCAAAGATTTCCTCCGGTATGTCCACTTCAGGAACCAACGGTATATTACATACTTTATAAGATAATCCCGCCAAGTACATACTAAGAGGTGTTTTTGACGTCCTTGAAATACCAAGTAGTACGATATCCGCTTTATGAACTCCTCTAGGGTCTTTCCCGTCATCATATTTTACCGCAAACTCTATCGCTTCTACTCTATTAAAGTATGTTTGATCTAGTTTATTAGTGACGCCGGGTTCTTTAGTTGCGTCCTCACCTAAAAATTCAGAAACACTTCCGATAATAGGTGTCATTACATCATAGTAGGCAAATCCATACTTGTTACACTTTTCGATAACTCTCTTTCTAACATCATCAAGAACAATTGTGTATATGACAAAGACGTCTTCATTTTTTATGTTCTCAAAGATGTCATCTACATCTCCTGG
>PDWI01005264.1_pt1 | contig 16788 bp, 15 predicted proteins | sample 1430891 | NCBI WGS metagenome assembly PDWI01 (sample SAMN01162508, study PRJNA174530) | Oral metagenome, whole genome shotgun sequencing project. | biome: Marine environment; feature: Marine mammal; material: Swab sample of the gingival sulcus; isolation source: swab sample of gingival sulcus...
TTTTTTACCTGTAAATTTAACTTTATCAGCATTGATTACGATTACATAATCACCACAGTCTACGTGTGGCGTAAAAGTAGGCTTATGCTTACCCCTTAAAATTGCCGCAACTTTTGAAGAAAGTCTACCTAGTGTTTGACCTTTTGCATCAACAACAAACCACTGTCTTTCTACTTCATGCGGTTTTTGAATATATGATTTCATCAACATTCTCCTTGTCCTAAAATTTCACCGTTTATATTTTCACCTTTTTTGTTTGTATTCTAAACCCGGGGCGGGGCATTAGAAACAAAGCTATAACACTAAGATTATAGAGTATTAGAACTGAGATGTCAAGAAAAAAATTAAAAGACCCCATATTTTATGAGGTCTTTTTAAATTATTTGTCTTAAATATTATATAAAATACTAAGCTTCTTCTTCGATTACTACAGGTTCTAAGTCTTTTCCTGGAATAAGCATACCGATAACAAACGCTACTGCTGTTGGTACTAACCAGTTCAAGCCAAATTCGTCAAGCGGTAAGCTGTGAACGAATGATAATGCATCAACTTTCAAGAAACTTGCCCATGCAGCTTCTTTGAACCATAACATGTAGAAGAAACCGTCAGCTAATACTGTTGCTAAACTGATGAATAACGCTACCCATGCAGCAAATATATAAGCTGTTTTTCTTCTGATAACATTCTGTAAGAAAGCAACAATCATTAGTAAGATAATTACAGGATATACTAATATTAGAATTGGCACTGCAAATGCAATGATGTTATCCAATCCAAAGTTCGCAACTACCGCAGAGAAGATACAAACTACTGTAACAACTACTTCATACTTAAGCTTTCCGCCAGATATATCTGAGAAGTAGTTACCTGCAACTGTTGTTAAACCAATAGATGTTGTTAGACAAGCCATAAGAACGATAACACCGATTATTACAACACCAGTGTAACCCATTAAGGCTTCAACTATACCTATCAATAATTCTGCTTTACCTAATTCTTGACCAGCAAATTTAGCACCTGTTGTAGCGCCTAGGAATGTTAATCCACCATAGATTAAGAATAACATGATACCTGCAACTACCGCAGATTTTGCTGCAGCCGCGTTAGCAGCTTTACCTTTTTTATAACCTTTTGCATATATAGCGTTAATAACTATTGTTGCGAAAAGAATAGAACCCATAGCGTCCATTGTGTTATATCCATCAATAACACCTTGCTTAACAACGTTTTCAATTACAGGAGCACCAGCTTGAGCTGCAGGTGAAACAATACCTAATATAATAAGTAGAGCAGCACATGCTACAAGTACAGGTGTTAAGAACTTACCTACGATGTCAACAACCTTTGATGGTCTGATTGATAATACAAAAGTGATAACAAAGAACACTATTGAAGTTATTATCATAGCCATTGAGTTATCTTTAGATACGTTGAATATTGGCATAACACCTACTTCAAAAGTTGTAGCAGCTGTTCTAGGAATCGCTAGGAAAGGTCCAATACATAGTATAATTGAAGTTACTAGTATAATTCCGCCCACTTTACCAATTGGTCTAGTTACATTGTTAATATCTCCATTCAGCTTCATAACTGAGAATATACCAACAATCGCTAAACCTGCGTCAGCAACAAAGAATCCCATAAAACCTGCGAACCATGATGTTCCTGAATTTAATCCCAACATTGGAGGGAATACAAGGTTACCAGCTCCAAAGAACATGGCAAACAAGGCTAATCCGACTACAATCGCATCAAGATTACTACTTTTTTTCTCTTGCATAAATTTACCTACGCTTTCTTTTATAAAAACTACCGTTCCTGTAAAAAAAATTACAAGATACCTATAATTTTTCAATGCCAATAATTCATAGACATTTAAAAATTGTTCGTTTTATTTTAACAATTTTAACAAAATAAATCAAGAGTAATTTTTTATTTTTGTCCACAAAATGTTTAAAAAATTCTCTCTAAGCATTGATAAAGCTTATTTTTATACCTTAAAAAATAATGAATAAATTTGTGATTTTTTTAGCTAATAAAAAATGACTTTCGCTACTTTTTCATCGTGGGTTTCTGTTGGAATGCTGTCAACAACCTGTTCTGCAAAACAAATACCAACTGTAAAACAATGCTTTTGGGTTTTGTTTAAAATTGAATCGTAAAAGCCGCCACCATAACCAAGCCTTACTCCGTTTTCACTAAAAGCAAGTGCAGGTACAATAATAATATCAAGATCCTCAGCACTTATAACCGGACTGTTAACTGGCTCAAGAATCCCATAGTTTGATGGTAACAAATCCGTATTTTTTGTATACAAAACAATATCCATTGTTCTTTCTTTTAAAGATAGTACCCTTGGTAAATATATATTGGCTTTTTTTTGCCATAATTTTTGATGAATTTGTTCTGTGATTACTTCACTAGAAAAACTGAGAAAGGACATAACATTTAGACATGTCATATCCCTGTTGAATTCAGGCAAAGCAAAAAGCTGTTGACAAATCATGTCACTTTTTGATTGCCTTATTTGTAACGGAATAGAATCCCTTTTTTGCTTGATAATAGTGCGTAAATCCTGCTTAGTCATTACTTACTACTCAATTCCTTTATTATTTCTTCAAGAACACTGTCAGCATCCTCACTTTTGACTTGAACAGAACCTGAATTGCGCCTAGCAATACCACCGTATTTTTTGAGGATTTCTTCTAAATTGACGCTTTCATTTTCATTAAATATGCTTTTACCCACTGCAAAAACTGTGTTCATCTTTTTTAAGCCCCACATAATTTGAATAGCATACTTACTTTCAGGAAACATAGCATATTTAACAAACCTATTAGCAGGTTTAACATACGTTTCATTCCTCACATCTACAACTAGAACGCCCTCATTTTGCTTAGCACAAAACTCAAGCATTTCTTCGTAGTCTTCCGCACTTTCCTTGTAGTAATCTATTCTTTCCTTGATATCTGGCATTTTCAAAATTTCATCAATATTTTTATTCAAAATTTCATCAACCAAACTTATCATCAAGGCGTAATTTGAGATTCTAAAGGCTCTTACCCTACCTATTCCCGTTCTTGAGTCGAGCAAAAAGTTGAGCATATCAAATCCCTGAGGTTCTAACACTTCTTCTTTACTAAACTGAGCTTGGTTAGCCTTTGATACAGCCATCAGTAAAGTTTTGATTTTATCATCATCTATTGCAACAAGACTTTCTTTGCAATGTTCATAAACAAGTTCCGAGCAAGATTGTATTTCAGAACTTACCACGTGATTTTCAGCTTTTTTGTTTTTACCATACTCAAACGATAATTTAACTTTACTAGAATATGGTAAATTACAAGTAATATCTTTTTGATCAACTGCTATTTTACCACTTTCAAAATCAAAACTATTGACAAATACTATATCATTTATAATAGCCGCTGCTTTTAAAAGCGCCGCACACAAAACACCGTCAAAATCACTTTTTGTAAGCAACCTATACTTATCCATATTTTCCCCTCTCCTCAACTCATGACTCAATTGTATTAAAAAAGACCAGTATACACTGGTCTCATATAGCTACGTGTACACTATTACCTTCTAAAATTCTTTTGAACCTGTGTACTTTGTTTTTTCCTTCTGTATTTGATACTGTTTTCCGCTAGCACTCTGTTGAGCATCCACTGTTGTATCAATAACTACCCATTGTCCATTAAGTAACACTTCGTTCCAAGCATGATAAATATTACCAGTTGGTTCAGCGTAACCATGAATCATCTTAGTAGGAATACCAAGGCTTCTTAACATAGATGCCATTAACGCCGAATAATCATAGCATATTCCTTTTTTCTCTATATAAGTTTTATCTATCACTGGAAGATATCTTGTTGTCACAGTTTGAGCCTTTATTTTATCATAGACGATTGTTTGAACAATCTGATCATAAATTTCTTGGAATTTTTCTTGATCTGTTGTTTTATCAAGTCCAAGCTGTTTTGCTAATGCTATTGCTTTATCTTTATCTGACCAATTTATTACCTGTATACTCTGTAAAAAAACCTTATTTTCTTCTAAATTTACGGTTTTTTCATTAGATTCAACAGATGTATATCTATTTCCTGCAACATTTTTATAAATTATCACTTTATACTTACCGCTTCCCATTTGCAGTGGAAACACCTCATCATTATCAAAAAGATTGTAGTTGTATTTGCTTGCACCCTTTACTATTTGCACTTTATATTTTGAATAGTCATTTGCATTATATTTAACCTTAACAATTGAATTTTCTTCATCAAAGGTAATGGTATCATCTGCAAAAACTATTACTTGTGGCACAAACATAGATAAAATAAGAGTAAGTGCTAATAATTTCCTTTTCATAATTTCCTTCCTTTTTTGGTAACTGGCTATCTTTTCAGACCCTTTAGCTTTGCGTCCTTTTTTTTCAAAAAGTTTGCCCTTAACATTAAAACAAAATTTTTCTCTGTTTTGTACAATTATAGCACTAAATCTTTCATTTTGCTAGTCCTAGCTAAAATATTATAAGTATGTAACTAAAATTACATTATAAAGTGTTGACAAATCAGCTTAAAAAATGTATGATTTTCAAGTATATAAGTGCATTAAAGACTATTATGAGTTTTCAACTTGTACGGTTTTTATAGAAGAAAATCTTAGTAACATTGTCGTAATAAACTAAGGGATTGTAATAATTAAAGAATAGTTACAATTAGTATTAAGGAGATATTATGCCTACTAAATTAGATGTAAAAGAAATTTTAACAGATGTTAAAAAACATGAAGCCAGTGAAGTTTTGGTGCAAGGTTGGGTTCGTTCAAATAGAGATTCAAAAAGTATCGGTTTCCTACAATTGAATGACGGAACGCACTTTGAATCTATTCAGGTTGTATATGAAAGCGAGCTAGATAACTACCAAGAAATTGCAAAACTTTCAATAGCAAGCGGCATAGAGGTAATTGGCGAACTGATTTATACACCAGAGGCCAAACAACCTTGTGAAATAAAAGCTAGTTCAATAAACGTTTTAGCTGAATCAGATAGTAAATACCCAATCCAAAAAAAGAGACACACTTTTGAATATTTAAGAACAATTGCTCATTTAAGACCAAGAGCAAACACTTTTTCTGCGGTATTTAGAGTGCGTTCGGTAGCAGCACAAGCATTTCATGAGTTCTTCGCTTCAAAAGACTTCACGTATGTTCACACACCAATCATTACATCTAGCGATTGCGAGGGCGCTGGTGAAATGTTCCAAGTAACAACACTAGACTTAGATAGAGTAGGTAAATCAGGTAAAATGCCAGATTATAGTAAAGACTTTTTCTCTAAACAAGTTTTCTTAACTGTTTCAGGACAATTAAATGTAGAACCATTCTGTATGGCATTTAAGAATGTGTACACTTTTGGTCCAACTTTTAGAGCGGAAAATTCAAATACTTCAAGACATATTTCTGAATTTTGGATGATAGAGCCTGAAATCGCTTTTGCAGACTTACAGGATGACATGAACCTAGCAGAAGAAATGATTAAATTTGTTACAAAGAGAGTAATGGAAAGATGTCCAAGCGAAATTGACTTCTTTAACCAAAGAATTTTTAAAGGCTTAAAAGAAAGACTTGATACCCTAGTAAATTCAGAATATAAGAGAATGCCATACACAGAAGCAATTGACATTTTAAAAGAATCAGGCGTCAAATTTGAAAACCCTGTTGAATGGGGCTTGGATTTAAAAACTGAGCATGAAAGATATATTTCGGAAAAAGTTGTGGGTGGCCCTGTGTTCCTAACAGATTATCCAAAGGACATTAAGTCATTCTACATGAAACTAAATGAAGACGGTAAAACTGTTGCAGCCTGCGACTTACTTGTACCAGGTGTTGGCGAGCTTGTCGGTGGTTCTCAGCGTGAGGATAACATTGACACTTTACTTAAAATGATGAAAGAAAAAGGCTTAGATCCAGCGGGTTATGAGTGGTATATTGACAACCTAAGATACGGTGGTGTAAAGCATGCTGGCTTTGGTATTGGTTTTGAGCGTTATATTATGTATGTTACCGGCATGGAGAATATTAGAGACGTGATACCGTATCCTAGAGTCCCGAAAACTTGCGACTTTTAATTAGCCAAAAATGGTGGATTTCGTTGTTAATACAACTTTCGCTGACTCTTATGTACGTTTTAGTACACTGCGACCCAACGAAAGTCTTGTGCCTAGAAATTCACTCATTTTTGAACTTAGTTTTATTACAAGAACAGTTTACGTTCGAAATGATAAGGAGAATATAAAAATAGTGAAGCCATCAATTAGCGAATTGTTAAATAATATCAAAATAGAAAAGATAAGTGGTTTGAAGATAGACAATGAAAATAATAAGGTTAGTATTAGTCTGCTAGATTACAGTAAAAATGAGCACGAACTCGAGCTTTTGGGTGTGCAAAATTACCACTTTATAGATGACTATATTTACGTTAAAGAAAACGAAAATAATAACGTCAAGGGCGTTTCATTTTATGACTCTAGCCCTTGGGGTTACAAAGCAATTACCTTTGATAAAAATGGCAATAAAATCAACGAAGAAGAGATTGAACCGAACCTACTGGTTAATTCAAAAGAAAAATCTATTTGCCTAAGTATTAGTGGTGCAAAACTGGACGGAGATTTTTATCCCGTTTTTAGAAATTCTTTTTTAAGTGGTGTAGGTTCAACGATAGAAAAAAGTATTACAGAATGTTAGAGTTAATTGGTAAGGAGTTTTCTTTAGAAACTATCAAAGCAAAAGCGTTTTTAGATAGTAAAGGGATAGCATATAAATATATTGACATTGATTTTGAAGAAGATTATTTAGACTGGATAAAAGCACATAAGATCATGGGCTTACCAGTTTTAAAAAAAGATAATGAGTTTGTTGTTGGGTTTAATAGCAAGACTATTGACTTACTAAGGTCAATGGTAAGTAATGTATAAATGCATTATTTTTTGATGAGTAGCAAGGCGGCAAGAGATTTTATGAAGGAGTTTAGATAGACCTAAATGACTGAATAAAATACTCGAAGCCAACGAAGCTAATCGCAAAAAAGGATGTATTTAGCGACACCTACAATAGAAGACATCGCTGCTAACACAACAACCAAGAGGATAAGCTGAAAGGCTATCCTCGTTTTTTTACTGACAAAAAGTTTTAAACCATATAAAAATATCAAGCACAGCATCATAATAACAGCTACCCAATTGATATCAACGGGCGGTTCTTGATTTAGAATTTTAATGTAGTACGCACCTACCATAATTAAAATCAGGGAAATACAAGCAATAAAAAGAATAAACAGATCTACTCTTTTCATACGCTTTGGGTCTGATAAAAAGTGTATGATTTTTTCTTTTATGGTGTTCATTGTTGCTCCTGTTACTTGTTTCATAAAAATACCATAAGCAATCACGCCCGCGTATAAGTAACTTAATAATAGCAGTGATTGCGTTTACTAAGTATGCTTATAAAACCAATCACGTATTGCTTCTAAACGCTTATATCTATTATTTGGCTTACCCATTCTTGAAAGCCCATGAGACTCCTCTTTAAATACGAGCATTTCACTATCAATGCCTCTATCAACAAGAGCCGTAAATAACTGATAAGCCTGCTCTACCGGACATCTAAAATCGCAATCTGAATGAATGATTAAAGTAGGTGTTTTGACATTATCTACATTTTTAATTGGTGAAAACTCCCATAATTTTTGCCAAAAATCCTTATCTTCTATTTTTGTTCTATGTTGATCTGTTGCAAAATAATAACCAATGTCTGATGTACCATAAAACGACATCCAGTTGGCAATAGAACGCTGAGTAACAGCTGCCTTAAAGATATTTGTTTGCCCTATGATGTGATTCGTCATATAGCCACCATAAGAACCACCTGTTACAAATAGTCTATCTTTATCTATTTTATTGTACTTTTCTAGCACCGTATTTGTGAAATCCATAATATTTTTATAATCAACATCACCGTACAAACCAAAAATATCTGAAAACAGATCTCCCTTAGCTGCCGAACCTCTCGGGTTGCAAAACATAACAACATAGCCTTCATTCACAAGCATTTGCATTTCATGAAAATATGTTTTTTGATAAGCTGCCTTCGGCCCGCCGTGTATTTCTAAAACAGCAGGATGAGATGCTTTTTTATCGTAGTCTTCAGGTAACAGTACAAAACCATCAATTTGATAGCCTGTTGAATTAACACTAATAGGCTGAGGCTGTGCCACATAATATTCAGATAAAAAATTGTGAAACTTACTAATTTTTTTATCTTCAAGATAAATTTCCTGCCCACCTTGAGTATTTAAACCGACAAAAATCTTTTTATCATCTACATAATCAAAACATGAAATTCCACCATCAAATTCAAAGACATCTTGAAATTTGCCGTCAACTCCAAGCCTTGCAATTTTATTTGTAGTGCCATTACTTGTTATAAAATCAATATGCTCATCAAAAACTTGATACTCTTTACCCGCTTTAAACTCCATATCTTGAACACCTAAATTTAGGTAATCCCTATCTTCGTTATTTAACAGTTTTACCTTACCATCCTCTATCTGATAGGCTTTGACATTTTCATTTAAACCATGTTTTTTCATTGTTGTTCCTAAGAAAAATGGCTTATTATCAAGGTATGTAGCAAGATATATTAAGTACACCTCATTATTATCTGCCGTTTTATCATCTACTAGTTTGCTCAGTTTTTTAGACTGTACATCGTACTCAAATAACGCTGTATATACCGAGTATTTTTTTTGAATTTTTGACGCAATCATCAAAATTTTTGACTTATCTTTTGATACTTCAAACGATTCTATACTATAATTTTGGCTATCAATTTCTTCTTCTACACCAGAGGCTATATCCACTATACAAAGAGCGTTCTTTTTATTAAAGTTAAATGTAGAACCATCTTCATAAAAAGGAATTCTTTTTGCACGCATAAAGCCATCTTCGTTTTTTTGATCAGCAAAATATTCATCATCTTCACTTGTTATATCTCTATTTTTAAGATAGATTAGCCTATTATTAGCCAGCTTTTTTATATTCGATATATTACCTTTTAATTCTACAAAAAATTCTGCTTCAGTACTTGCTTCGGTATTTTTTTTATATAAGCTAACAGTATCTTCTTTTTGCGATTCTGTATCATGGTTTTTTTCAGTTTTCTTTTGAAAATCCGCTCTTTTTGATGAAAACACAACATTATTATCATCTAGCCAAAAAAATTCTGAAGCACTATTACAAGTAGTTAGCTTTTCTATTTTTTTATTTTGGTATATATATAAATTTGAATCATATTTATTATCGTCTTTATTGGCCATGCTTCTTACAAAAATGGTCCTATCTCCTACTTTATTTGAGTGCAAGCCACTTAAAAAACTATATTTATATAATAAATCATTTGTGATTTTTTTCATTTTCTTCTCCTTACTAAATACTTTACTTTACTTGCTAATGATAGTATATTCAGGCTTAAAAGTCAATCTAAGCATTATAAAAAGCTAGATTTCTCGACTACGCTAACGCTCCGCTCAAGATGATATGGCAACTTTGTTCAAAATGACAAGTTAGTAAAGTTCGAGATGACGGTGATTGATAACTTACTATCGACTAGCTTATAAATTAGTGTTATAATAAAAACTACTAGGAGGGCAAAATTTTGGCGAATTTACTGTGGCTGAGAATAAAACAAAATGTCAAATTAAGAAAAATTATTGCAATAGAACTTGCAATACTTTTATTGTTTTTTCTATTAGCAAAGGGTTTTGAGCATTATAACGACGATTATAAAAGTAGTCAAAAAATTGTGGTAGGACTAGATAATCAGGATAATACAGTTCCAGCAAATATGCTAATCAACAATTTTAAGACTACCGAGCATTTTGCTGATCTATTTGAACTAAAAGATTGTAAAGAAACTGATTTTGTTAGCGAATTAGAAAATGGCAATATTGATGCAGCAGTTAGCATGCCAAAAGGCTTTGCTGATGCACTTTACCACTTTGAAAATAAGCCCGTTAAACTTATTAGCAAAACATCTACACCTATCAAGAATGCAATTTTAGAAGAAACTCTATCGGGCTATTCTAAATATGTTACAGCAGTTGATATGGCATGCTATGTCTATAATGGTATTGTAGAAAAAAAAGAAAGTGACAGTACTATCATTGAAGCTTATGAAAAAGGGATTACAGTGAACCTTTTATACGCTACTTTAAATAGGGCTATGTACTTTGAACGTGAACCTTTACCAGAGGTGAAACTCGTTAATTCTAAAGAATATTACGCTATCGCACTACCATTTAGCCTCTTAGCTTTTATCACTCTTGTGAATTCATTCAAAAGAATAAGTGAAAGAAAATTGAGCATCCAAAAGCGAATTAAAATTTCTGGTATCAGTACTTTTCATCAACTATTGGCAGATTACTTAGCTGAGCTTGTTTTTACATTAGTAATATTCATTCCTTTTGTATTATACAAGTTTACAGTATCAGATGTTGAATCTTCAATAAAACTACTAATATCAATACTTATCGCATCCTTATTTTTTTCTAGTATATGGAAAGTTTTATCGCATATTCTTAAAAAAAGAGAAAACGTACTTGTGTTAGGAATTTCGATTTCATTTTTAAACGCTCTTGTGTCTGGCGCCATTGTGCCATACATTTTACTAAATCAGAATATCAAGAAACTGGCTGATTATTCAGTTAATTTTAATCTTTGTAAATATACTATGGGTATGGAAGGTTTTAATAAGATACTACTTTTTATCTTGGCATTTATCATTTTATTTTTAATTGACTTTAATAGGGAAAGCAGGGCATCATGACTTTATACAGTACTGAAATAAAAAGGATTTTAAATAAAAAAAGCTTTATAATAATATTTATTATGTTTACTATTTTTTCTTGTTTTGCGCTGCTCCAGTTTAAAGATAGTATGAAGGTTGATTATAGTGCCGAGCTAGCAATTGTAGACCTTGATAATAGTCAAAAGTCAACTGAATTTATTGCTAAGCTTAAAGAAAATCCAGCCTTACACATTGTTGAAAATGTTAACATGAGCAAAAACGATATTGAATCTATGATCAAGAAAAGTGATATTAACTGCGGGATTATTATTCCTAAGGACTTTTTCAAGAACCTTCCAAACTCACAAATTAAGATTATCTATTCTGAATTGGATGTTCTAGCACCAGCTTTAATGGATATTATTTCACAAGATTTTGTAAATGATGTTTGCGAAAAAACTATGGTTGATGAGGTTGAAAAAAAATATTCTAAGAAAGACGCTGAAAACGCAATTGTTGAATTTGAAAAACTGAAGAACGATAACTCTTTTGCATTAGAGGTAATTAAAGAACCATTTAATTCTTTTTCTGGAATAGATAAAAAAACTTCTATGGACGAAATCAATAGTATAAAGACAATCTTTATGTATGTCATAGTATTTAATCTTTTATTCGTTGGGCTTAGTTTGCTTATGTTTAGAGGAGAAACAAGACACCTTATTTCAAGAATGCAGGTTGCAAATAAGGCAAACAAGGTTTACTTCGCTTGTTCAACAATTGTTTTTTTATTTATCTTTGCGTTCAATCCGTTCATTATTTGTTTATTGAGTGCAATTTTACTAGATATGAAATTGTCTGCTTTTTTATATTTACTATTTGCAAGTCTTACAAGTTCAGTATTTGTTTATGAGCTATGCGGGTTATTTGCTTCTCTCATCAAAGACGAAAACATAGTTTTTAGCTTAAATGTTGTTCTTATCATATTTTTAAGTTTAATGGGTGGAGCCTTCTTTAGTCTTGATATCATGCCAATTACAATACAAAAAATAGCCTCGTTTACAAACCCTCTATATATGTTATCAGAGGCTTTTTACGAGGCTATGAATGGTGAAAGTAGTATAAGAAATTTCTTATTTTTACTACTTCTTTATCAAAATCTTCTTATAGTAAATTCAAGAAAGTTCACTATAAAAAGATAATTTTTAATTCTTATAACAAGCTACAAAGTGTTCTGGTGCAACTTCTAAAAGTTCTGTACCTTCAAGTTCAACACCAGGACCACGTTCTCTACCGTCAATGATATACCCTTCTGGTAAATTAGCTTTCTCTAATATTTTATCCACATCATATACCACTTTCTCATCTCTTGGGTTCTTTTTAGGTATTGCTGATAATAATTTACGTGTATATGGGTGCATTGGATTTTCAAATAATTCTTCAGATTCTGCAACTTCAACAAGTTTACCAAAGTACATAACACCAATTCTATTGGAGATATATCTAACAACTGATAAGTCGTGCGATATAAATAAATATGTTAAACCAAAGTCTTTTTGCAGGCGAACAAGGATATTGATAACCTTTGCCTGAATTGACACGTCAAGTGCCGAAACTGGCTCATCACAGACAATAAGCTTAGGCTCGTTAGCAAGTGCTCTTGCAATACCAATCCTTTGTCTTTGACCTCCCGAAAATTCGTGCGGGAATCTTGTCATGTGACTTTCATCCATATCGACACGCTTTAAAAGGTCTAAGACCTTGGCATCACGTTCCTCTGTTGAGAGCGATTCATGAATATCATAACCTTCCGCAACGATATCTTTAATCATCATTCTTGGATTAAGTGAAGAATACGGATCTTGGAAAATCATCTTAACTTGTTTGGTAAATTCTTTTAATTTTTTACCTTTTATTTTAGAAATGTCCTGACCGTCAAATGTTATTTTACCATCAGTTTCTTCATAAATTTTCATTATTGTTCTACCAATGGTAGTTTTTCCACAACCAGACTCACCAACAAGACCAAAGGTTTCTTGCTTATTTATGTAGAAAGATACGTCATCAACTGCTTTAAGAACATTATTTTTCTTACCAAAATACTTTTTGAGATTTTTTACTTCTAATAATTTTTCTGACATCTCTTACTCCTTTGATTCTTTTTGAAGATGAACTCTTAGACTTCTCTCTTCACCTAGTATGATGATTTCAGTTTCGTCGCCAATATATTCTTCTTCATTATTTAAAACATAGCTTCCATCTTCTTTTTGTATATATACTGGATGAGGAACTACATCTGGTAAAGCATAAAGCTCACCACTATCTCTTGAAACGTTTGGATTAGCTTTCATCAGACCTCTTGTATATGGGTGTAATGGTTCATCAAATATATCATAAACTGTACCTGTTTCAACAATCTGACCATTATACATAACTAAAACTCTATCTGCTATTTCAGCAACAACACCCAAATCGTGTGTAATGAAAATTACTGACGTACCTGAATCTCTTTGTAGTCTCTTGATAAGTTCAAGCACTTTATCCTGTGTTGTAACGTCAAGAGCTGTTGTTGGTTCGTCAGCTATTAACAGTTTTGGTTTACTAATCATGGCAAGCGCTATCATAACACGTTGTCTCATACCACCTGAAAATTCGTGTGGGTATTGTTTCATTCTCTTTTCAGGTTCTGGAACTGATACTAATTCTAATATTTTTATTGCTCTATCATAAGCTTCACTTTTAGATACACCCTGCCCCTTCACTAAACCCTCAATGATTTGTTTACCAATCTTCATAGTAGGGTTCAAACTAGTCATTGGGTCTTGGAATATCATCGAAATTTCTTTCCCTCTATACTTACGAATTTCTTTTTCCTTCATAGGTAAAAGGTCTATTCCATCAAAAATAATTTTTCCATCTTTATACATTGCAGGTGGCTCAGGTAGCAGTTTATTTATAGCACTTGTTGTAACAGTTTTTCCTGAACCAGACTCACCAACTATTGCAACAAGTTCTCCCTTATCAACGCCAAAACTAACACCTCTAACAGCCTCAACTTCACCAAAGAATGTTTTAAAAGATATCTTTAAATTTTCTACTTCTAATAGTCTACTCATTTTATCCTACTTCCTTAATTTTGGGTCTAGTGCGTCTCTTAAACCATCACCTAATACGTTAAATGCAAACATTATTAACGATATAAACACCGCTGGGAATAGTAGCTGATAGCCGTTACCAACAGCCATTGATGATAAAGAATCACTCGCTAGGTTACCCAAACTCGGTTTTGGCGCCTGTAATCCTAAGCCTAAGAAGCCAAGTGTTGCTTCAGAAAAGATAGCTCTTGGAATTGTAAGTGTTACGTTTACAAGAATTGGTCCTAATGTGTTTGGTATGATGTGCTTTTTAAGTATCCATCTGTTGTTTCCACCTAAGCTTCTACTAGCAAGTGAATATTCAAACTGTTTAAGTTGCATAACTTGACCACGCACCATAACTGCCATTGTAACCCAACTTGTGATTGTCATGGCTAAAACCATTACAAAAAGTGATGTTCCCGAACCGCTTCCGGTTGAAAAAACAACCGACATCAGTATAACCACAAGCATATATGGTATTGAATATACAATTTCGGCAATACGCATTAAAACCATATCAATTTTTCCACCATACATACCAGCTATACCACCATAAATAACACCAATTACAACGTCAATTAGAGCAGCTAATATCCCAATAATTAGCGAATATCTTGTTCCCATTGTTACACGAGTAAATAAATCTCTACCCAAATCATCAGTACCAAAAATATACTGTGATTCTACACCTGGATGAACATCAATATATAAGTAATCTTGTTTATCATAAGTAAAACCTGAAACCATCGGTCCAATTATGCTTAGTAAAACCATTACTATTATTATAAATAAACCTATCATCGCAAGTTTATTTTGCTTTAGCCTACGCCAAACATCTGGCCAATACTTTATTGTAGGTATTTCTTGATTGGCAGCTTCTAAAGGCTTTAGCACTTTTTTTTCTTTATTATCTTTCATTTAAGCCTCCTTAGCAACCTTAATACGTGGGTCTACAAATACATATAGAACATCAACCAATAATAACATGAAAATCAATATAATCGAATAAAAGATTGTTGTTCCCATAATTAAAGTGTAGTCCCTGTCTATAATACTTTGTACAAAGAACTTACCAAGTCCTGGGATACCAAATATTTTTTCAATAACAAAGCTACCTGCTAATAAGTTAGAAATCATAGTTCCCATGATTGAAACAACAGGTAATATCGCATTCTGAACAGCGTGTCCAATTATAACAGTCGATTTTTTAATACCCTTAGAACGTGCTGTTTTGATATAATCTTGATTTAGAACTTCAAGCATACTTGAACGCATCAATCTTGCTATTTGTGCTAATGGCATTAAGGCTAGGGTAAATGATGGCAAAATAGTTTGCGCAAAAGTTCCCCAACCACTAAGTGGTAAACTCGTAGTTTTTGCAACATATTGTATTAAAAACTGTCCCATTATAAAACTTGGTACGGATATTCCAATCAGAGCTATTACCATGGATAGATAATCAGGGAATTTATTTTGATATAGTGCAGCAAAAACTCCCAGAATAACGCCAAATACAAGAGCAATTAACAGAGCTTGTAATCCTAATCTCATAGAAACTGGGAAACCACGATTTATCATTTCGTTTACCGTTTCGGTCTTACTCTTCATAGAGTCTCCAAAGTCTCCTCTAACAACATTAGACAAGTACATTCCGTACTGCGTTACAAGTGGCTTATCTAAGCCATATTTAGCTTTTAAGTTTTCGTACACCACCGGTGGTGTCTTCCCTTCTTGCCTGAAAGGATCACCAGGAATTGCGTGCATTAGAAAAAAGGTAATTGTTATTACAGCTAATATTGTAATTAGCGAAATAAACACCCTTTTAAGTATAAACTTACTCATTGTATTTTAGCTTCCTTTCATATATTTAACAAGTTAAGGTTAGGATAGTCGAACCTAAATGAATTCGATTATCCTAACCTTAAATCAAGTGTTACCGATTAAGATAACACTTGATTTATTTCATTTATATATAATATTACATTTGCTGATTATTATCAACAATTTTTTTTATTAGTCTAAACTAATTTTTATTCTTCAACAAATTCAGCCTCGATCATAACTGGGTAGTCAATGATTCCTTTGTATACACCTTTTAGGTTTGGCTTAACAACATAAGGCATTGTGTAATAGTAGATTGGTACGATAGGCATATCTTCCATTAAGATTTTCTCTGCCTTCTTCATAGCATCCATTCTTACTTTTTGGTCTGCTGAATTCTTAGCTTCATTAACTAACTTATCATACTCAGGGTTAGAATATTCTGCATCGTTATATGGAGCGTCAGTTACCCATAAATCAATGATAGTCATAGGGTCTGCATAGTCTCCTACCCAACCAGCTCTTGATACATTAAAGTCATGAGCTTTTTCTCTATCAAGCTTAGTTTGGAACTCTACGTTTTCTAGAGCGAATTCAACACCTAGGTTTTCTTTCCACATTTGCTGAACAACCTGAGCAATCTTTTTGTGACCTTCTGATGTGTTATAAAGAATAACTTTACCGTTAAAGTCTGCAGCAGTCATGCCAGTTTCTTCTAAACCTTTTGCAAATAACTCTTTCGCTTTTTCAACATCATAAGTGAATAATTCACCTTGCTCTTCTCTAAAGTCTTTACCTTGATCATCTTTTAAACCAAATGGAATTACACCAAATGCAGGAATTTGTCCACCTTGAGCAATTTTATCACAGATAGTTTTTCTATCTAATGCATAAGAAAGTGCTTTTCTGATATTTACGTTATCAAAACCTTTTTCAAGCATATTTAGGTTATAGTAGTAAATACCAACTTCATTACCAATAACAAGT
>PDWI01008001.1_pt1 | contig 16785 bp, 14 predicted proteins | sample 1430891 | NCBI WGS metagenome assembly PDWI01 (sample SAMN01162508, study PRJNA174530) | Oral metagenome, whole genome shotgun sequencing project. | biome: Marine environment; feature: Marine mammal; material: Swab sample of the gingival sulcus; isolation source: swab sample of gingival sulcus...
GCTCCCTGGTGCTGAGATCCTGCCAGTCTGCAGGGGCGTATTCAGGAGCATCCGCCTCTTTATCCACCTTGATGATAACAGCGGGTACCGAGCCTCGTATCGGATGAGGGACAGCACTGATATCCTTTATCTTGCCGCTGACCGGTGCGTGGACGGGTACACCCAGCCCTCTTTTGACCTCTCCTATCACCGCGCCTTCGGTAACGATATCTCTTTTAGCCACGGTGGGCGTGCAGGGGGCTCCGATGTGCTGGCCTAAGATGACAGCGATTTCATCGGGAACGGGCATGACTTCAATTGCACTCTTTTCAGTCTGAGCTTTGCATTCAGGTGGATGTACACCACCTTTGGGGAAGGTGAGCAAGGATTTCATAGGTAACCTGGAAAATGATGGTTTTATAAGTTCGACCAATGGTATCAGGATATACCACTGAAATATTTCATAAATTGCATTCTTTCATAAATTGCCGGGTTATTGACAGTTTGATAGTTGAGTTTCCCGCGAAAATCTGAAACAGCATTGAAATTTTTTTCATCCATCCAGTTTTCCAGTCCGGTAATCATGTCTTGGAGAACCTTCGGCCCGTTTTTATAAACTGTTGATACAACCTGAACGGTGGTAGCACCTGCGAGGAGCTGCTTGATCAGGGCTTTGCTGTCATGGATACCTGTGGAGGCTGCCAGATCTTTCTCGATTATGCCGGATAACAGTGCCATCCAGCGCAGTGAGGTCGTATGCTCTGCAGGTGTGGAAAAGACAGTCGCAGAGGTGACGGTCATGGTGTCAATGTTGATATCCGGGGTATAGTACCTGTTGAATAACACAAAACCGGAAACACTGTCTTTCCAGCTGAGTTTCTGGACGAGACCTGTCAGTGAAGCAGAATAAGGACTCATTTTCAAAGCAAGAGGCAGCGAGGTATTTTCTGATACAGCTGAGAGTATGTCTGTGTAAATGGCCTCATTTTCATTACTGGTGATGCGGGGATCACTGGGGAGCAGGGATATATTCAGCTCAAGTGCATCGGCTCCTGAACTCTCAATGCTTTTTGCGAATGAAACCCATTCGTTTGCCTCCACACAGTTGATCGATGCAATCACCGGGATGTCCACTTCCCGTTTGGTCTGTTCAATCAGATCCAGATAGTCATCCACCTCTGTTCCCCGTGTATATTCTCTGATATAGTCATCAGCTCCCGGATAATCATTGGTGTAACTGGTAAGGTTTTCAGACTGCTGTGCCGAAATCTGTTCTTCAAAAAGTGATTTCAGTACTATTGCAGCAGCACCATATTGTTCAAATTCCTTGATTTTACTTGTTTCATGTGTCAGTCCGCAACTTCCCACGATAAGAGGGTTTTTCAGTTGTAATCCGAGATAGTTTGTTGATAAATCTTTCATAATAACAGGTGGTTGGTTGAAGGGGTGTCTGAAGTTTGCTGCCACGTGAAATATTTGTTCTTATACACATAAAATACGTACATAACAGACAAGAATTTCAATTCCAAATCTACAATGGATAGAAGAAATGAAAAGAACTACAAAAAAAACGTATGTATAACCAGATTAATAAACATAATTTCTCTATTATTTCAACAGGAATAATCCCCGCAAATTCACCCGTTTTTTTTCTGAAACCCTTTTCTGTTAAGGAATTCAGCGTTTTTTAAGTTACACTTATTGCCGGCTGTACCACATTATATTTACTTAGTTTTATTGTACTTATGCCCAATAAGGATAAATTCTCTGGATTATTTCAGCTGTGAATCGTCAAAGTGAGGATGAGAGATTCCTGGTGTATGGCACACAGGTTTCCTAGACCCTTGCCATTCTGACGACCCTGTTGCTACCTTGCTGTAGAGTCTGGAGCTGAGGTTATCTGCAGCTGCAGCTTTGACATCTATGCTGGTGCTGGTGCTGGATGTGGTCTTTGAGGGCAGCCTGCAGGGTGGTTTCGGCAAGCTGAGCACAGTGCAGGTGAGTGTCTGGCAGTTGACCGACAATGTCCATAATGTGCATCATATTGATCTTTCTTATTTCTGCTGGTGTTTTTCCTGCCGCCAGCATAACGGCGGCTTCAACACATTGTTTACTCACAGCACAGCCATTGGTCCAGCTACGTGTTTGCTTTACCGTTCCTTCTGAAAAACAGAGGGCAATCTCCATGGTATCACCACAGTTTCCGGTAATTTTGGCCGTACCATCGGGATCTGTAAGGGGCGGATTGGCAAAATAATGAAGACCAAACCAGCATAATCCGACAATAAAAAGAACACCAAAAGCTACCATTACTCCTGTTACTGTCATATCTCAACCTTTTCTCCTCGAGATTGCCGGAGGAATTCTTATCAATTGTTCAGAGGATAAATACCCCCTTAAATACCAGCTGTGAGTATACATAATAACAGATTGGAACACGTTGGCAAGCCGCTTTGCAAGGGAAAGGAGGTGATCTTGAAAAAGGATTGATGGCTGCTCGAGACTGCGGGTTTTCTCTGGCATTACAGTTGTCATAATGGGTCGGAACATGTAATGGGGTTTTCCCTATTGTTTTCTTTCAGGTTTTTGATGATAATTCCATCTGGTCAATTGCTGCTGGAGATTGTATACTCCTGCATGTACTTCGTGTCGTAGTGAGGAGCGGTTTTTTATAAACTGAAACGTTTTTGTAAGAAATAGTATGCGAGGAAGGTGCATGCATCATAACGACTACTCAGAGAGCCTGATCGTTCATTTTCGCAGGGTGGAAACACTGCGCAGTGAAGCTCTTGAGCTGAAAGGGATTGATCTGAACGGAAGACAGCAGGCGGATATTGAACTGCTTTTGAATAGAGGGATGTACCCGTTGACAGGGTATATGGGCAGAGAGGAGTATACTACCGTACTGGATACTATGCGTTTGCCTGATGGTACGGTTTTTCCTGTTCCTATCTGTCTTGATATACCAGCTGAGATGGCACAGCAGCTGGAGGTGGGGGAAAAGGTGGCCTTAAATGATCGAGAAGGTGTACTGCTTGCGATTTTGACCATAAAAGATCTCTGGAAGGTGGATAAAAGACTGGAGGCAGAGCGGGTATATGGTACCAGTGATGAGGCAAAGCATCCGGGTGTTGCTGTGTTGTATGATACAGTCAATGACTGGTATGTAGCCGGAGCCCTTGAAGGGATATGTCTGCCTGTGCACTATGATTTCCAACAACTTCGGCTGACACCGTCTGAAACTGTACGCCGTTTCTCCATGAACGGCTGGAGAAAGGTGCTTGGCTTTCATACAGATGAATATCTGCACTGCGCGCATCGTGAGATGGTGCTTGGTGCTGCAAGAGAGGAGGGTGCCGCTATCTTTCTCCATCCGGTGGCCGATATGTTGCACCCCGGTGATATCGATTACTATACACAGGTGCGATGCTATCAACATTTTATTGAAAAATTTCCTGCTAATATGATTATGCTGGGCCTTACCCCCTTTGCCAGCAGAAAGGCGGGCCCCAGGGCTGCGTTATGGCAGGCGATTATCAGAAAGAATTTTGGCTGTAGTCATTTTATGGTAGCCGAAGATCATGCTGATCCCTTTAAAAATGGAAATGACCGCTTCTATGAGCAGGGCGCTGCCCAACAACTTGTGGCAGAGCTGGAAGATGAAACGGGGATTACGATGGTTCCCGAAAAGAAAATGGGATACCAGCCGGAGAAAAAGATGTACGTTGCTCTGAATGACGCTGACGGTGATTTACTGGAGGATATCTCGTCAGCGGAGCTGCAGCGTAAACTGGATACAGATGAGTATATCCCTGATTGGTTTTCCTATCCGGAAATTGTTGATGAGTTGAAAAAAACCTTTCCCCCCAGATCAAAACAGGGATTTACTATTTTTCTTACCGGTCTTTCCGGATCTGGTAAATCAACGATTGCCAGGGTCTTGCTGACAAAGTTTCTTGAGAAAAGGGACAGGCCGGTTACCCTGCTTGATGGGGATATCGTCAGAAAAAACCTCTCTTCAGAGCTTACATTTTCCAAAGAGCATCGAAATCTCAATATCACCCGTATCGGTTTTGTTGCCAGTGAAATAACAAAAAACGGTGGGATTGCCATTTGTGCACCTATTGCTCCCTACGAGGCTTCCCGGCAGGCGAACAGAGAACTGATTTCCAGGTGTGGAGGATATGTCGAAATTTATGTGGCAACTCCTCTTGAGGTGTGTGAAGCACGGGACAGGAAGGGGCTTTATGCCAAGGCAAGGGCTGGTATTGTAAAAGGTGTTACCGGTATTTCTGATCCCTACATTGAACCAAGTAATCCAGAGATTGTTATTGATACTACGAATATAACCCCTATGGAAGCGGTTCAGGAAATTCTGTTGTATCTGCAGCAGCAAGGATATATCGTTTGATGAAAAAGAACATTCTTTCACTGCAAGAGGCTCAGGCAGCCATAGGTGAGCATCTGCTTCTCAATGGAGCCGAACGTGTGGCATTGCATGATGCCCTTGGCCGGATTGTCGCCTTGCCTCACTATGCCTTGCATCCTCTTCCCTCCTATTCTCAGGCTCTTTACGATGGTGTTGTTCTTGCCAGGGTGCCGGAGAAACAGGAAGGAAGAACCTGTGAGTATACCCTCAAGGGGGAGATAGCAGCTGGTGATACCCTCAGCAGAAAATGTCTGGCCGGTCAGGCCTATCGAATAATGACCGGGGCCGCCATTCCGCAGGAGGGATACTCTCTGGTTCCTCAGGAGAAAATAACAGTTTGTGAAAACAGGGTCTTTGTTGACGAAGAGGATGCTACGACATCTGGAGCTTACATAAAGAAGAGGGGCGGTGACTGTCGTATCGGAACACGAATTGTGAAAGAGGGTGACTGTCTGACGCCTGCTGATATGGGAATGCTTGCTGATACTGGCCATGATGATATTCAGGTGCGGAAAAAGCCGGTGGTGGCCTACTGTTGTACAGGAAGCGAGCTGGTGAGCCATTCTGCTGATAGTGGTGATGGGCTGAAGGTTTCATCGAACAGGTACAGGCTTGGCGGCATGATCCGTACCTGTGGGGCTGATGCTCAGGACTGGGGTAGTGTCGATGATAACAGACGTTTTTTTGCAGGCCGACTGACTCGTATGCAAAAACAAAGGCCTGAATGTATTATTACCACTGGCGGGATGGGGCCTGGTAAATATGATCTTGTCCTCGAAGTTTTTTCGTCTATGGGGGGAACGGTTGTGTTTACCGGGATCGAACTCAGGCCCGGCAAGTCGGTACTTTTCGGTATGCTGGGAAAGAGTCTCTTTTTTGGACTGCCGGGCCCGCCATCGGCTGTGAAAGCGGTATTTCAGGTATTAATTCGTCCAGTGCTTCTGGGTATGCTGGGAATAGAAACTCCAATTTGGACACGTGCTGTTCTTACTCATGATTTCAGTTCGAGAAAGAGCGGTATGCCCCGATTGCTCGAAGGGGTGTTTAGCCGTAGGGCAAAGAAAGCTCAGGTACGTCTGGCCAGAAAAAATGAGAGAACAAACTGTTACATTCTATGTCCTCCGGGAAAATGGCAGATACGGAAAGGGGCATCTGTGACTATCTGTCTGGAAGAGCCTCCGCACCGGCTGGCCCCGGGAGAATATCAGATTTTTTGACATACGGGGCAGAAATATGAGGCTCTGCCTCCGATCTTCATCTTTTCAATAATTGCTCTGCATATTGTGCAGGGTGTTCCGTCTTTGCCGTAAATCTTGAAGTTGGCCTGAAAATATCCCTGCTCACCGCTGGCGTTTATATAGTCATTGATGGTTGAACCACCGCAGTCTATTGCCCAATGGAGAATAGCCTGTATCTTTTTCATGAGCTCTTCCCACTGGTAGAGACTCAAATTTGAAACCGGTGTGGCAGGGTGTATTCCGGCTGCAAAAAGGCTTTCATTGGCGTAGATATTTCCTATCCCCGCAATAATGTGCGCGTTCATCAGGAATGTCTTCACAGGCTGATTGCTTGACCGTGCTCTTCGATGCAGGTACGATCCACTACAGGCCTCACTGAAAGGTTCCGGCCCAGTGTTTTTGAAGACCGTTGTTTCGAGATCACCACTTTTTTCTCTGTCAACAAACACTACCTGACCAAACCGTCTGGTGTCGTTCATGCGTAACTGTATATGAGAATCAAGGGTGAAGAACAAATGATCATGCTTGGCAGGCGGGGTTTCAGGGGGACAAAGGGTCAGTTTGCCTGACATGCCCATATGGAAAATGAGGGTCATATCGTTGGCAAAGGAAAAGACGATATATTTTGCCCGTCTCCATATTTTTTCAATAGGTACGTTGAGCAGGGTATCACGCATTGCATCAATGGGGACCACTGTGCGCAGAGGCTTGCCGCTATAGCGGATGTCAGTGATTCGTGCATGTCGTACATGCGGAATAATTCCCCTGCAGATAACTTCAACTTCCGGCAGTTCAGGCATGGAGGTCTCCTTTGTCAATGCAGATTGCCAGACCGTAGTCGTTGCAGGTGGTGCACAGCACCTTTTTCGTCCCGCTATCTTTAGCGCAGATAAAAGAAAAGAGGAATACCTCTGCAAGACAGTCAATATGGTAGAGCTGTAACTCGAGAAAGCCGGGGATAAAACTGTGGCTGCATGTCTTACGGATGGCCTCTTTCGAGCACCAGAGCAGGGTAAGTGCTTTGTGTGATTCCTCTATGAAATATTCTTTCAAAAACGTCATTTCCCTCTGATGACAATATCTATCTGCAACTTTTAGAAGGGTGTCTGTCGTTACCTGGATATCTATGCCGCAGTAGGAGTCCGCTGCCATGGCACATGCCATATTCCTGCTGTGAGATATGGATATATCCAGCCCTGCCGGCTGTTCAGGGGACGAATCTTTTGCCATGGAGACGTACGGTCTTCCTGTCTTGTCATTTTCTATAATGATATCTTCTGGTTTAAGAGCGGAAAAACGAAGAAACTCTCTGACTCCTAGTTTTGCACACACTCTTCCGGCAAGCCACTCCTCAGCACGTTTTGCCAGGGTGTAGCGACTATAGATTTCTTTTTCTTTATTGTTGAGAAAAGCGATTTTTTCGCTCTCTGTATTGTTGATCCAAAATTTATTCTGTAAATTCAATATCTTGATAAATATCCTGTTTTCAGGATACACTGTGGAGATTGCTGGTATGGAAAAAGAGGTAATAAATGAAAAAGAGGTTTTCGGGTTAGAATGCGACACGTTTTTGAAAATCCATTGCAATTATGAAGGTTTCTGTTACTCTTTGACCAATTACCCTTAAAGAGGAAAACCAATGGAAAATGCGGCTAATTTGACAGGATACGATTTTGTAGTTATAGGCATTTTTGTGTTGTTTCTGGTGCGTGGCATCTGGTTCGGCTTTCTACGGCAGATTTCCGGTTTTGTCGCCCTTGTTGTGGCCTATGTTGTTGCCAGTTCACATCATGATAAAATCTTTCCCTTTCTGCACAGTGTTTCTGATAATCCTAAAGTAATATTCATTACCAGCTGTGTCATCCTTTTTATTATCACCTATGTTCTGGTCATGCTCCTGGGAAAGGGACTTGCCAAGGTTGTGGAGATGAGCCTTGTAAAATGGTTTGATAAGTTACTTGGTGCTCTCCTTGGTCTGGTGCTGGCATCAGTTGTGGTCATCTTTATGCACATGATCATCGGCTCTCTGTTACCTTCAGACAGTACAATGCTTACAGAATGTGAAACCTGTAATGTGTTAAATCCAGCCACCGATTATGTCAGGGAATTTATCAAGGACGAAGAGGTGAGAAAGAACCTGATGCAGCAGACCCAGGCCATTACCGCTGATGATGTTACTGAATTTCTTAAAAAGAATGGTGAAGCCGCAAAAAATGCTGTTGACAGGGTGCTGGAAGCTCATGACCAGGAAGCAACGTCCGGGGAATGATCTCAACAGAGAGATGATGCACATAAGGCTGGAAAGGGGGACATTACAAGCCTGTGATATGCTCTTTTGTTTGCTTCAGCCTCTCTTATGACAATTCTGCCAGCAATGCCTTACCATACTCTTTCACAAAAAGATCCACATCTTTATGCCAGTCGACAAAGCGGGATAAATTATACTCTTTCAAAACACTGTTTTCCAATATTGAGTTCGCCGGTCTGTGCGCGGGTGTGGGGTATTCGGCGGTGGTGCATGGGACCAGGTTGTGAGGAACTTTCATCTTTTCAAGAAAGTAACAGGCTGCTTCAAACCATGTTGAATATCCTTCCGATGTGGTGTGGACAACACCCTGTATTTCGGATGTGAGCAGTGTTTCGATTTGTCTTGCAAGCGTATAGGACCAGGTCAGTGATCCATATTGATCATCGACAATCTTTCTTGTAGCTTTTGGGTCCTGAACCGCCAGGCGGAGCATTGTTTTCAGAAAGTTCGGACCATTGGCGGAGTAGAGCCAGGCGGTTCTCAAGATTACACAGTCCTCACATTCTGATAGAACATTTTTTTCTCCGGCAAGTTTTGTTCGCCCGTATTGAGAAAGTGGATTGACATTGTCAGTTTCAATATAATGATCAGGCACTTTTTTCATGCCGTCAAATACATAATCGGTTGAGACGTGTATCAGACGTGTACCATTTTTCTTGCAACTCTGTGCCAGGTATTGCGGGCCTTTGGCGTTGATAGTGTGAGCAAGTTCAATTTCCGTTTCGCATTTGTCAACAGCTGTATATGCCGCACAGTTGATAATAACATCAGCATGTTCCCGGTTCAGGTATGACAGGGTGAGATCTTTATCAAGAAAGTTTAGCTCCTGCAGTGTCGGAGTTTGCAGGGTGTGTCTATCCTTGAGTACACGAATGCAGTCTGTACCCAGTTGACCATCAAAGCCTATGATGATAATTTTCATAATTCTATGTCCCCTCCTTCAGGGCCATCTTTTTCTCGAATACGGTCAATAATATATTGGCCATATTGATTTTTTAACAAATCAGAGGCCAGCTCTGAAAGCTGCTCTTTGCTGATATAGCCTAGCTGGTGGGCAATTTCTTCAATACAGGCAATTTTCAAACCCTGCCTTTCCTGGACGGCCTGAATGTAATGGGATGCCAGCTGCAGAGATTCATGTGTGCCGGTGTCCAGCCAGCAAAAGCCGCGGCCTAATGGTTCGACCTTGAGTTTGCCACGGCGTAAATATTCAAGATTAACATCAGTTATTTCCAGCTCGCCACGCTCAGACGGCTTGACATTCCTGGCAATTTCTATAACCTCGTTGTCGTAGAAGTAGAGGCCTGGTACTGCATATTTCGACTTGGGAACAGATGGCTTTTCTTCGATACCTATTGCATTATTATCCGCATCAAATTCCACCACGCCGTATCGCTTTGGATCTTTAACCAGATATCCGAATATTGTGCCGCCTGATTTCAGGGCGGCGCATCTGCGGACAATTGCAGAAAAACCTGGTCCAAAAAAGATGTTGTCGCCAAGAATAAGGGCTACAGAGTCGTTACCGATAAAATCTTCGCCAATGAGAAAGGCCTGGGCAAGCCCTTTTGGTTCGGGTTGCACCGCATAGGAAAGGCTGAGGCCGAGTCTTGAGCCGTCGCCGAAAAGATCTGCAAAAAGATGCAGGTGTTCCGGGGTGGATATGATCAAAATATCCCTGATTCCAGCAAGCATCAATACAGAAAGGGGGTAATAGATCATTGGTTTATCGTATACCGGGATGAGCTGTTTCGAAATAACCTTTGTGATGGGATACAATCTGGTACCTGAACCACCTGCCAGTATAATTCCTTTCATAAGAATGACCTTTGTCTTTGCGATTATGATAGGTTACGGGTACATTATAGTGGAACCTTGAATAATTGTCTGTTCTGTCAATCTCCGCGTTGGCAAAAATTTGACCCTGGCAGAGTATGTACGTCTGAGGTGAAAATTTTTGTATGCCTTGACCGACAAACTGTATTATTCAAAGTTCCCATGAAATTGAGCTCGGAATATAGCACTGTTAACTTGGAAAGGAAAACAAAAAATGGCAGCAATGATACCAGCATGTTTTAAAGCATATGATATACGAGGAAAGGTTCCGGCTGAACTCAATGAGGCCATGGCCAGACGTATTGGTTATGGGCTTGCCACGTTGCTGAAGATGAAAAAGGTGGTGGTTGGCCATGATATTCGTCTTACCGGGCCGTCTCTTACCGAAGCCTTGATAGCAGGTCTTCTCCAGGGTGGTGCAGAGGCTCTTGAAAAAGGACTTTGCGGTACCGAAGAGATCTATCACGCTGTTTTCAGTATGGAAGAAAGTGGTGTGGATGGCGGCGTCATTGTGACGGCCAGTCATAACCCTGCCGATTATAATGGTATGAAAATTGTGCTGAAGGGTGCTCGTCCGCTTACAGGTGACAGCGGCTTACACGAGCTTGGTGTATTTGCTGGTGGTGACAGCGAGCTGAGCACCATTCAGGAGGCAGCCAAAGGCAGGAAAAAACTGACAGACAAAAATGCGTATATCGATCATCTGCTGAGCTATGTTGATGTAACCACTCTTGCACCTTTAACAATTGTGGCCAACTGTGGCAACGGATGTGCCGGTGTTGTACTCGAAGAGCTGGCTGCGAAGCTGCCCTTCACCTTCCATATACTGCATGAGAGACCGGATGGTTCATTTCCTAACGGGGTCCCAAATCCGTTATTACATGACAACAGAGAGGAAACTGCCCAGGCGGTTATTGCCCACCAGGCTGATCTGGGAATTGCCTGGGATGGGGATTTTGACAGGTGTTTTTTCTGGGATGAAAAAGGCCGATTTGTCGAGGGCTATTACCTGGTTGCATTACTTGCAGCAGAGCTGCTGAAAGCCTCACCTGGTGAAAAAATTCTTCATGATCCGCGACTGATCTGGAATACAATCGAGCAAGTGGAACGTGCTTCAGGTATTCCCATTATGACCAAAACCGGGCATGCCTTTATTAAAGAGAGAATGCGGGCAGAAGGAGCTATTTATGGTGGCGAAATGTCTGCTCACCATTATTTCCGAGATTTTGGTTATTGTGATTCGGGAATGATTCCATGGTTGCTGGTTACCTCTCTTATAAGCAGGGAGAAAAAACCACTTTCGGCATTTGTTACGGATATGATAAAGGCGTATCCTGTTTCTGGTGAAATAAATTCTTCAGTAGCAGATCCAGATGCTGCAATCGAACGGGTAAAAGTGCGATACAGTGATGGTCAAATGGATTTCACTGATGGGATAAGTATTTCCTATCCTTCCTTTCGCTGTAACATCCGAAAATCAAATACCGAATCTCTGCTGCGACTCAATGTTGAAAGTCGTGGTGATACCGCACTCTTGGAGGAAAAAACAGCAGAGCTTCTTGGACTGATCAGGGAAGGATAGTTATTGTATGTAAGAGCAGGTGTTGGCAGGTAGTTCGGGTGCTGGTCAGATTGTTGATAATCACGAAGCTTGTTATCGAGGGAGAAGCAGGTGAATATTTTACCAATCATACTTGCAGGAGGCAGCGGCTCTCGCTTGTGGCCGCTTTCCAGGACTGCATTGCCCAAACAGCTTCTTGACTTACTTGGCGAGAAAACCTTGCTCCAGACTACCATGGAGCGAGTCATGCAGCTGCATCCGGCAGAAAAACCCATCGTTGTGGTCGGTGAAGAGCATCGTTTTCTGGCAGAGTATCAGCTTGATGTAAAAAATCAGCTTGACAGTGTAGAAATTCTTCTTGAACCGCTGGGAAAAAGTACCGGGCCTGCAATCTGTGGGGCCGTCAATTATGTTGTCGAGTACAGGGGGGAAGACACACTTGTGCTGGTACTGCCTTCAGATCATTCTATTGACCGGAATGATGTCTTTGTCCAGGCCGTGAAAGATGGAATACCTTATGCACGGCGGGGTGACATTGTCACCTTTGGCATTCAGCCGACGCGTGCTGAAACCGGATTTGGTTACATTGAACAGGGAGATGATCACAGGATAATCAGTTTTAAGGAAAAACCTGACAGCAGGCTCGCTGAAAGGTTTTTTACTGACGGAAAGCATCTGTGGAACAGCGGTATATTTCTTTTTCAAGCAGGTGCCTTTTTACAGGAACTCGCCCGTTTCTCACCCGATATGGTGTCCATCATGAAAAGAGCGATCAGGAAAGGACGCAAAGACGATTGTTTTTTCCGCTTTGATGCCGAGAGTATGCGAGATGTCGAAGATGCTCCCATTGATTATGCGCTGATGGAAAAAACAGAACGGGCAAGGGTACTGCCAGTGGATTTGGGCTGGCGTGATCTTGGCTCATGGTATTCCGTCTGGGAAGAGCTTGAAAAAGATGAGAGCGGTAATGTCTGCAGGGGAGATGTGCTTGTTGATCATGTAAACAATTCTCTGCTGTTTGCAGATAAAAAACTCCTGGTGGTTATCGGTCATGAAAATCTGATTGTCGTTGACAGCGGTGACGCCCTGCTGGTCTCTGCTGCATCCTCTGCTCAGGATGTAAAAAAAATCGTCAAACGATTAAAAAAGGCAAAGAGAGAAGAGTGGCTTAACAGAAACTTCAGCTCGAGAGCCTGGGGAAGTTATAAGGTGCTTGAAAAGAAGGAGAAATGTAAAATAAGATGCGGTGATCGGGTGGCGTTGTATAGTGAAAACCAGTCCTGTTATGCTCCGGCAGGTGTGGTGCATTGCCTTGAGAACCCAGGTATTTTGCCCCTTGTTCTTATTGAGATACAGATGGGTGACTATTTGGGTGATGATGATATTATCCGTGTTGACCCCGATGTTTTGAACACCGGTATGGCCGAGACTGATTGTCCGGTGATAAACAGCGAATAAAGATCACGCTCTGGTGTCGCTGCTGATGGTACGTTGTGGGAATACAGGCTGAGTGTCTACATCTTATTTTTCCGGAAACATGGCGTGGATAGCCTCTTTGTTTGCTGCCGTGATTCCCCGTTCTGTTATCAACCCCTGTATGAGCCGTGCCGGGGTCACATCAAAGACGTAATTCAAGGCCTGTGTGGATTGCTCAGCTATACGCACTTTCTCTATACAACCTGTGTCTGTAAGGCCTGAAACCTGTAATATTTCATCGCCGGAGCGTACCTCGATGGGGATATCCCTGCCGCTGTTCAATTCCCAGTCAAAGGTTGAGGAGGGTAAGGCCACGTAGAAGGGAATGTTGTTGTCATGAGCTGCAAGTGCCTTGAGGTAGGTTCCTATTTTATTGGCCACATCCCCTGTGTGGGTGGTTCGGTCTGTGCCGACAAGAACAAGGTCAACCTCTCCTTGCTGCATCAGATGTCCGCCCGCGTTGTCAGCAATCAGCGTACAGGGAACCTTTTCCTGCTGTAATTCCCAGGCTGTCAGTCTGGCTCCCTGATTCCACGGTCTGGTTTCATCCACCCAGACATGAAGGTGTATACCTTCCTTATGTGCTGCGTAGATCGGTGCTGTGGCACTGCCATAATCAACGAAGGCCAGCCAACCGGCATTGCAATGGGTGAGGATGTTAACCGGCTGGCCATTTTTTCTCGCCGCTATCTTTCTGATAATCTCTTTGCCATGTTCACCGATCTGCCGGCAAAATGCTGCATCCTCATCGGCGATATCCATGGCACACTGGTGGATTTGTTCTCTTTTTTCTTCTACAGTCTTACCGGATTTTGCTGTTTCCAGAACTCTGTCCACAGCCCAGGCAAGATTTTTGGCGGTGGGCCTGCTCGATTTCAGGTAATCGCCGGCACGGGTCAAATCTTCCATAAAGATCTTTTCCGATGCTTCGAGAGCTGCCAGATACATGCCGTATCCCGCAGTTGCTCCGATAAGGCCGGCGCCGCGAACATGCATGTCATGAATGGCATTCCATACCGATTGGCTTGAGGATAGTTGCTCGATGATGAATTGATGGGGAAGGTGGCGCTGGTCAATAATAAAAACCGAGCGTGCATTGTCATTCTCCATCCATATTGTTCTGTACTTTTTACCGTTAACGTTCATGATTGCAGGAAATTATATGTTATTTGCTGATGCGTTTAAAGTATATGGTAGTAGGTTTCTTCAAGCGAGGAAAATAGCTGTTTTTAAACTCGTTGTAAACTACCCCGGGCTATAGAATATGGTTTTACCGGCCGCCAGGCTGGTATAAACATTTTACCTGCAGTATCTTTGGGAAATGAATAAAATGATAGTCTTGTAATATTTTTTCAATTATGTATTGCATTTTTGTTATAAATGTTAAAAAGGAATCAGCTGGGCTGAACTGGCGAGAATGCGGGGCCTGACTTTTTTTAAACAGCGAAAAACGGAAACGGGAAAAATACATTAACATCATATGTACAAGGAGATGTAAAATGACTAGAGAAGATATAATGAAGGTGATTAAGGAACGGAATATTCGATTTTTTCGTCTTCAATTTGTTGATATTTTTGGTTTTATGAAGAATGTAGCTCTCCCGTTAAGCCAGGTGGAAAAAGCTCTTGATGGCAAGATGATGTTTGACGGTTCCTCAATTGACGGTTTTGTCAGGATTAACGAGTCAGATATGTATTTAAAGCCTGATTACGAGACATTTACCGTACTACCGTGGAGAAACAAGGATGGTGTTGCTGCTGCCCGTATTATCTGTGATATCTACAAGGCTGATGAAACACCTTTTGAAGGATGTCCCCGTGTCAACCTGAAGCGGGTTCTTGCCCAGGCGAGAGAACTTGGGTATACCATGAACGTGGGGACAGAGTCCGAGTTCTTTCTTTTTGAGCAAAATGAGGATGGAACGCCTTCGACCAGGACCAACGATGTTGCCGGATATTTTTCAATTGATCCTGAAGATACAGGAAACGACTGCCGTCGTGAAATTATCGAAACCCTGGAAAACATGGGATTCGAGATTGAAGCTTCTCATCACGAGGTTGCTGAAGGTCAGCATGAAATTAACTTTAAATATGCTGATGCCCTTAAGGCTGCTGATAATACGGTTACCTTCAAATGGGTTGTTAAGACTATCGCTAAAAAATATGGACTGTATGCCACCTTTATGCCCAAACCGATTTTTGGTATTAACGGTTCCGGTATGCATACAAACCAGTCGCTCTTCAATCTGGACGGTACCAACGCATTCTTTGATGAGTCCGCACCACTGCAACTCTCGGAAATTGCCTATCAATATATCGCCGGCTCCTTGAAGCATGCGCGCGGTTTTGCTGCTGTAACCAATCCGCTGGTAAACTCCTACAAACGGCTTGTTCCAGGTTATGAGGCCCCTGTGTATGCTGCCTGGTCAGCATCTAACCGTTCAGTTCTGGTTCGAATCCCGGCTGCCCGCGGTATGTCTACGCGCACAGAACTCCGCTGTCCTGATCCCAGCTGTAATCCATACCTGGCCTTTGCCATGATGTTAAATTCAGGTCTTGATGGTGTGAAAAATAAACTGCAGGTGCCAGATGAGGTGAAGAAGGATATTTATGAGATGAGCAGGGAGGAGATGGAGGCAGAAGGTATCACAGTATTGCCCGCTAACCTGAAAGAAGCCATCGATGAACTTGCAGCCAACCCCATTGCCAGGGAAACTCTGGGTGACCATATCTTCGAGAAGTATATCGAAGCCAAAAACAGGGAATGGGATGCCTTTAGAATCAATGTTTCCCAGTGGGAGCTGGATACCTATCTTGCAGTCTATTGATCAGTGATAACTCGAAACTGCTGCATAAAACCCTTTGTTCCCGTGCTGGCAGATATCCGAAGAGGTCTGTGATATTTTATAAAAATCATACTTCCTTCGGCGAGGGAAAAGGTTGCCATTTTTGCCCGGACACAGTACACCTGTAACTGGATAGTCGGGTGCTGATGAAATGAAGAAAAGATACATGAATCAAACACATGCGCTGGCAACGGTGCTGCCAGGAATTATTTCCCACAGGGGATGGAAAGTGAAGCTTGATATGTACTCTTTCTTTGCCGACTGGGATCAGATTGTTGCAGAGCATGTAGCAGAATGCTCCAGGCCTTTGCGGATAAAAAAGGATACACTTTGGGTCGAGGTGGAAAACTCCAGCTGGATGCAGCAGATTCAGTATGAGAAGTACCAGATGCTTGAAGATATCAATGCACGACTGAAATTCAGCAGGATAAAGGATATTAAATTCACACTTCCAGAAGGTGAGACAAAAGAACCGAAACCAGAACGGGCGCGTCTTACCTTTGTTTCTCCTGATCCTCGAGAGGTGGAGCATTTTGAAAGGCAGATAGCATCCATAGATGATGACAGAACCAGAGACGCGATCTTTCGGCTCTGGTATCTTTCCAGATCCTGTAAGAGAAACGAGCCATAATGGTCTGACGAGAAAGGATAAAATAGATGGTATATAATACAATTCTTGATGCCGTTGGAAATACTCCACTGGTGCGCATCAACAGGCTGATGAAGCCTGGGAAAGTAAGCTTGTATGCCAAACTGGAATATTTTAATCCTGGCGGTTCCATAAAGGAAAGAATCTCTCTTTCCATGATTGAAGGCGGAGAGCGCAGTGGTGAGTTGACCAAGGATAAGATTGTCCTGGAGGCCACCAGCGGCAACACAGGTATCGGTCTGGCCATGGTGTGTGCGGCCAGGGGATATCGTTGTCTGCTTGTTATGTCCGAGTCTGCCTCGGTTGAGCGGCGGAAAATTCTGCAGGCATATGGCGCCGAGATTCTTTTGACCCCTGCAAATAGGGGGACGGATGGTGCCATAGAAAAGGCCTATGCTCTGGCTCGTGAATTTCCGGGACGTTACTTTCTCACCGATCAGTATAACAATGAGGATAACTGGCG
>PDWI01005265.1_pt1 | contig 16784 bp, 13 predicted proteins | sample 1430891 | NCBI WGS metagenome assembly PDWI01 (sample SAMN01162508, study PRJNA174530) | Oral metagenome, whole genome shotgun sequencing project. | biome: Marine environment; feature: Marine mammal; material: Swab sample of the gingival sulcus; isolation source: swab sample of gingival sulcus...
GAACTTCAAGTAGAACTAGTAAAACTACAGAGATATGTAAAAGAAAATGGACTAAGAGTAGTAGTAATATTCGAGGGTAGAGATGCCGCTGGAAAAGGTGGAACTATTAAAAGGATTACTGAAAAACTAAATCCTAGAACTTGCAAAGTAGTAGCACTTGGCATACCTACAGAAAGAGAAAAGACTCAGTGGTACTTCCAAAGATATGTAGCACATCTACCAGCCGCTGGTGAAATAGTGCTTTTTGATAGAAGTTGGTACAATAGAGCAGGTGTAGAAAAGGTAATGGGCTTTTGCACAGATACTCAATACGAAGAATTTTTAAGAAGTTGTCCTATGTTTGAAAAAATGTTAATCCGCTCTGGAATTATTCTTATTAAATACTGGTTCTCCGTTAGTGATGAAGAGCAAGAAAAACGCTTTAACGACAGAATAAACGACCCTACAAAGCGTTGGAAAATAAGTCCTATGGACTTAGAGGCTAGACGCAGATGGGTAGACTATTCAAAAGCTAAAGACAATATGTTTGCTTATACAGATACTAAACAATCCCCTTGGTTCGTAGTCGAAAGTGATATTAAAAAACACGCTAGAATAAATTGCATAAGCCACCTGCTAAGCAAAATAAACTACAAAGAAATACCTTATAAAGATATAACTTTACCAGAAAGACAAAAGACAGGTAGCTATATAAGAACTCCATTTGATGAACAGACTACAGTACCAGATATTGCAAGTACGTTAATTAAAGACGAAAAAAAGGAAGCAAAAAATTAATTTGAAACTTACTAGTAACTAATATAGGTCTAAAATAAAAATCACTTATTGTTCACTTCATAACAGAACGGGAAGCATTCGTAATGTAGGTATTTGCTAAACTTATTTACAACGCTTCTACCTACGAGGCTTACCGTTTTCGAGTGATATATAAGCTTACATATGTGAAGTTTGAGTTATATATTATTATCTTTTTCTTTTCTTCTTTAATTTATTATTATTTCTTTCTACTAAATATTCATCTATTATCGAAGTAGCTATATGTTTAAAAGTAGTAGCTTGCAACGAAAACAAATATATTGAACTAAAAATCTCTAGCTTTTTGCGAATATTGTCATCTTCTATATCAGAAAACATATCACCAGCTATATTTACAGTATTTTTTATTTGATTAGAAAACAGCTCAAACTGTTTTGACTGCTCTATCATAATTTTATCTAACAAATCTTTTATAGAATATTCATCTGTATTTTCTGGATATATGCTACTCAAAATATTTTTTATATCTGGAATAGAAAGAACTCCTTTAAAATAATAAATAAAAAGCAGTAAAACTATATGGTCATTAGAATATTTCTTTTTATTGCTAGGTGGAATTAGTTTAGCTTTAGAATAGTTGTTAATCATAGTTTTAGTCAAAATTTTTTCATCTTCATTTCTCTTAAATAATCCCAAATTATCTTGCATAAAAGTAGTTAATTGATCCATATATAAGTCTATATTAGGTATATCGCTAGACATAATAAAATTTGCATCTTTAATTTTATTAATTAATTCATCACTAAAAACGTTTAAATCTTTATTTGACATATTATACTACTCCTTTCAATGCTTTGTTATAAACCCTATAACGAGTTACGCATATGTACATTATATAGTATTTGATACTATATAACAAGATTATACAATTTTAACATAAAGCTAATTATTATAAAAAAATAAAGCACTAGATTAAAACTAACACTTTATTTTTCTTTTATTATTTTAAGTTTTTATTATTCTACTTCTCTCTTTCATATAGTAGAGATACGAATTTTCCACCTGCTTCTTTATCGAAGTCTGCTGGTTTATTTCCGTTTTGCCATCTTACATAATCCCAACCATCATCAAGGAAGTTTGCATTAGGTTTCGACCATAGTACATCTAAGTTTTTCACAGGTTCTCTCGTCTTATCTCTAGTAACCCATAAGTATATGTAAGCTCCACTCTTACCTTTGTTTAGGTCTATAGGAATTCTCTCAAATGTAGCTACATTACCGTTATGTGAACGCTCTTCTTCTTTATACTTATGCTTCCCATGTCTTAACTCGGCAAACATATCAGTTATAGCAGCTTTTTTATTATCGCTTAACTTATAGCATAAGTAAATACGAGAACCACCATCACTGTTGAAATTTTTATCTATTAAGAAATATCCTTTAGGGCATCTCTCTTTAGCTTTTCTTGAACTAGAACCAGTTACAAAAGTAATGTCTACAACGTACTTAGGAGTATACCAATCATTTTTTATTTGCTTAGCATTCATTTCTATAAAAGCTTTTTGAAGCTGAATACGTCTACTAGAGTTACTACATAATTCCCATATAGGTACTAAGTTTTTACCTCTTACATTACCAAAGTCTACTAAAGTTCCACCCTCTTCTAAACTAGCTTCCCAATCTTTTATAGATTTAGTCTTATTTCTATAATCGCTCAAATCAAAGCTCTTACCACCTTGTGTAATGAGTTTTTCTTGCTTGTTTTGATTGAACTTGCTGCTAGTAGAATGACTAGAGTATCCACCACCAGCATTCGCTGACAATATACCTACATCAAAGCTAGCTTTTGCACTTGTCTTAAAGTCTTTATAGCTAGATATTTCTTTTGACTTTATAGATACGTTGTAGTCTATTCTTCCACCTGTAACAGTGTCTACTAATACGTACTGCCCGTATCTTTCAAATATTTGCTCTGGTGATATATTCGAGTTCAAATCTTGTTTTACTGTTGGTAATAAATAATCAGAAAGTCTAGTCTGATTGTTATTTACTACATAAACTCCAAATTTTCTAACTAGCCTACTACAAGTAGAAAAATATTTATCTTCTGCTTTTGTAGAACCCCAACCAAATTTAGAGTTCACAGAACCACCAAATCCTAAGAAACTAGCTCCACCACTCACTTTAACTGCCATATCTTCACTGTATTTACGTGCACTTCTACTAACTATTTGACTATCTTCTGACGAGTCATATCTAATACGTCTTACTTTATTATCTCTGACTAATCTACCTACGTCCAAAACTTGTTGTTTTAAAGAAAGTACATTTGCATATTTATCAAATACGTTATACCCTCTACCCAGACGTTCTACTAGTGGAAAACCAGCTTCACTATAAGTTACAGGATAAGACTTGTTTTTCGTACCTGACTCCCACACCTCAATCGTACTTTTTGCTACCGAGTCTTTAGGAAAATCTTTAGCTAAAGCCGCTATATCATCACGAAGTTTATTATCTTCTAACTTCTTAGCATCTCCTATATTGATATTTTTATTAGGCTTAAATCTATCACCAAAATCTACCATAGCACCTTGATTTCTTTTTATGCCACCGCTGCTTTCTTTTTTCTCTGTAAGCTTTCCAAAATCATGAGGTCTATCTATTAAAGAACCATTTATAAGATGATCTCTACCTAAAGTCCTGCCAGAAATAGCATCTGAATTATCGTTTTTATCATCTTTTCCTGCTGCTTCACCATCTTTTTTATCTTGCTTAGCGTCTTCTAATTCGTCTTTTTTGTTTTGTTGTTCTTGCTCTTTTCTTTTTTGCTCTTCTAGTTTTCTTTGTTCTTCTAGTTTTCTTTGTTCTTCTAGCTTTCTTTTCTCTTCTTGTTCTTTTCTCTTTTGTTCTTCTAGCTTTCTTCTCTCTTCTTCTTTCTTCCTTTTTTCTTCTTCTAATTTTCTTCTTTGTTCTTCCTCAGAATTTAACCCAGTCTTTAATACTCTAACTTCTCTTTTAACTGCGTCCCAACCTACTTGACAGCCTAGATTTTCAGTAACAAATCTGACTGGTAGCATAGTTCTATCATTTATTATTTCTGGTTTTACTCTTTCATTGTTTTCATCTATCAAAACCCCTCTGCCATTAACTCTAGCTATAGCTTTACCTATCCAAAGCTCAATATTTGTATCTCTTAAATTAACAGTAACTTTTCTCTCTTTACCGTCCCAACCTACTTCAGCTCCTAGTGGCTGTGATACAAAACGAATAGGTAAAAGTGTACGCCCCTCTTTAATAACTGGCATAGCGTCCATTCTTATAGAGCTATTATTCACACTGTAATTGTTAGAGCCTATAACAAATCTCATATCAATATCATCTGTTGGTAAAAATCCACCACCAGCATAGACATTAAAAGAGCTTGCCATAAACACTGCCATCAAAATAAATGAAATCATCATTCTTCTAGTTCTCATATTTCCTCCTTGTAATACAATCAGTCGACTTAAGGTGATGGGAATCGAACCGGTAAAAGTTCGACTCCCATCACCTTAACGATGACGCAATTAAATTTATATCCATATTTATTATATAATGAAATTTTATACAGTGTAAATATACTCAGGTCATAGATTATAATGCCCTAAAGTCATAACCTGTTAAAATCTACATACCCATACGGTTAATAGTAATGTCATAAATCTCGTCCATAGTTGAAATGATTTTTGCCGCCATACTATACGCTTGTTGATACTTCATAAGATTGCTAACTTCTTCATTTATCTCTACACCAGATACTGACATTCTTCTATTGTCTATTAAATGAATTAAATTTTCTCTACCTTTGTGAAGTTGCTCACAATCTTTCGAATCTATACCTACTTCACCTATTATAGAATGCCAAAAGTTCTCTGGCTCTCCTACTGCAAATATACTTTTGTCATGTCTTAATTTAGTATATTCCAAAGTTAGCTCGTTATCGCTTTCTGGATTATTTTTATCTCTAGTATGCTCTACTAAATCGGCATTTTTTAACACTTCTTTATTTATCGTAAAGTTATGACAGTTCATATTTTCATATGACTTATCATCATCTAACGTTTGCATACCATCATAGCCTTTGTATACGAATAAATTTACACCTTTACCATTTCTACCTTGTTTATTTATGTCATTAAAAGTTTTAGCTATCGTTCTTACAAACTTATTTATTTTGCTTATATAATGAGGCACACCTTTATAATCTATCGTATCACCTTGCTTTACATACTTACCATCTATTCCTGTAGGCATTTCACATTTTAAAGTAATTTCATTTGTAGTGGAGTTTTTTTCATACGAAGTATAAGTGTAATAAGTATCACCAATTCTTACAGTACCTCTTTGTTCTAGCCTTTGATTTAAAAGATTTGTAATCCTTATTTCACTATCGCTAACTTTCGTAACTACCCCAGCAAATTCATCGCCATATATATCGTCTACAGAAACTTTTTGACCATCTACGTTATCATCAAAGCCTAGCTCAAAAGTCATATTCCCACTATTTTTATCATAAGTAGCATTTCTATAAAGCATTATCTTTCCATCTATGTTAAGTTCACCTTTTGTCTTTATGTCGGTTCTATTTAAACCAGTCAAGACTAGAGTATTTCCTGTAGATGATACTACTTTACCTCTAAAATTAGCCTCATTGTTGCCATCTCTAATATCTATATAACCTTTTAATTCACCTGTTAAATTATCGTTATCAACGTATAACTCTTTTCCACTCTTCCAAAATATATCTAACATATCTGGACTATCTTCTGGATTGTTAATAACTTTTCTTGGTCTTGTTTCCAAGTAATTTACAGTAGTGTCTTCCACCAAAAACTGTCCGTCTATAGACATTCTAAAATGCTCTTTACCGTTTTGGTCTTTATACTTCACTGTTTCTACATTTACTGTCTTAGATAGTTCATCTACTATTCTTGACCTCTCATCTCTCAAATCATTGGCACTGTTTCCATGTAGTTCTATAGTGCTTATTTGATGATTGATTAAAGATATTTGTTTTACATCGTGGTTTATTCTATTGACTATATTTAGCACACCAAAATTCGCATCTTTTTGTACTTCGAGTAGCCTATTTCCTAAATCATTTATATAGCTGCTAAAAGATTTTATATTATCTACAAAGCTTATTTTACTAGTTTTATCATTTGGATTTTTAGAAAGCGTTTCAAGACTTTTGAATACATTTTCATAATACTTCGAAAAGCCGTTATCACTAGGCTCATCGAGTACAGTTTCTATCTGTTTCATAAGTCCGCCTTTTACTTCGTACTCACCTAGCTTTCCAGACATACCCCAATATTTATGGTCTAAATACTCATCTCTATGCCTTTTTACATCTATAATCTCAGAACCAGTACCTATCATTCCTCTAGTTCCACCACCCATAGGTTCTGTCGCCCTTTGAACTTGGTACTGCCTAGAATAACCTTTAGTTTCTATATTTGCTATATTATGATTAGTAACATTGAGTGCTGTCCTAGCACTATAAAGCCCTTGTTGTCCTACATTTAATCCAAAAAAAGATGAATACATTTTTACCTACCTACTATTCCTAAATTATTTATTACTCTTTCCATCATCGAATCAACTACCGACACTAATCTTGAAGCAGCGTTATATGCGTGTTGATATTTAAGCATATTGCTTAACTCCTCATCTGAAGATACGCCTGTAAGCTGCTCTCTCCTATTATCTACTTGCATAACCAAAAGACTTTGATTTTTAAATTCTGCTCTAGCTTGTTTACCGTCAGCACCTATCTCACCAACAAAAGCAGTATAAAAATCTCTAATATTTAATACGCTTGTATAACCTGGTTTAAGCACTAAACTCTGGTCATTCCAACCATCAATTATTTTCTTTACTACTGTAGTTTCGCCATGCGAAGTTTCACTTTCACTTAATGGAATTTTATTATAATCATTTAATATATCTTCGTTTATTATTAAATTACCTGCACTATAAAGTGTATCTGGGTCATTCGCATCTTCTTCTATAAAGTTTCCTGCATCATCAAATCTCTTTATAAATCTCCTAGAAAAAAGTTCATTACCTCTAGTTCCTTTAAGTCCATAAGGTGCATCTGCACTAAGTTTTCTAGGCGTTCCATTATCTAGTGGAGAAAGGCTGTCATTTACTAAAGTAACTACTTTATGTACTAACTTGTCAAAAGTTGCCATAGCACTCATAACTTCCGAATGTTTTATTTTTTTATATGTATACTCATTTTCTAAATCTTTATAGTTAGCTCTTCTTTCTCCTCTAACTAGAGTAAGTGATTTTAAATAACCTACGTCGTTATTATTTTTAGTCGATATTTCTGCCGAATTATTAAAAACTTTTTGTCCTAAGTGTGGCCAATAAGGTTCTTTTAAAGTACTAAAATCAGCCGAACTTCCGATTTCCATCTTATTAAAACCATCTCTTAAAACAAACTGTATATTTTCAGCTGAAACTAACACTGTACCATCTTTTACTTCCCTGTATTTTATATTTATAAGTCCACCTAATTCATCTAAACATAGATTTCTCATATCTCTATAGTCGTTAGCATTAGCACCTGCCAGTTCTACTTTCGTTATAATTTTATTAAGTCTGTCTATTTCACCGCCGAGTTCATTTATTTTTGATACAGCACTCTTTATATTGCCATCTATATTTTTCTGATAATCTTCTATACTTTTTTTTACGAGATTTGCTCTTTTAACAAATTTAGATGCACTTTGAACTAATGATGCTCTCGTTTCAAGACCATCTGGGTGCTTTTTTATTTCATTTAATGAAACCCAAAAATCATTTAATATAGAATTAAATGTTTCACCCTCTATTTCTCCAAGTATACTTCCAAGTTCATCTATAGCCTCTGATTTAGCTTTATAGAAGTTTTTTCTTCCATTTTCAGCCCTATAAGATATGTCCAAAAAAGTATCTCGAACTTGCTTTATAACATCAACATCAGTACCTAATCCTACCAACATAGAAGCTGTAGCACTCTGACCTACCGTTTCATAAGTAGCATCTTTCATAAGTATCTGTTGTCTTACATATCCCTTTGTATTAACATTTGTTAAATTGTGTGCTGTTGTATTTAATGCTGCTTTATTGCTCATAAGAGCTGAAACAGCAGTCCCCATAGTACTAGTCGTTGACATATTTTTCCTCACTACAATTATTTATTATTTATTACTCAAACTTCCCATATATTAAACCCACTTCTTCAACCAGCAAAATCAAATAAGCTACTTCCCGCTGAACTTAACCTATCTGGATAATTGTTTACACTCATTCCACCAGCTGCACTGCTAAGCACATTCATAGTATAATCAAATAACTCTAATGACTGATTTATAAGCATTTCATTTTGTGAATTTACATCTTTTAATTTAAAGATTACTTCCGTCATTTCATCTTTTATATGTTTTATTTGAAGTTCTTGTGGCTTTCCTTTAACTAACCCTATCAAACGTGTTAAATTTAGTTCTTCTTCATCTATAACAGTAACTAAAGCTATATCGCTAATAATTTCCGTACGTTTTTTATCTAAACGCAAAATTTGCCCTGCCAACATTTGTTCATCATTAGTGATTTGTTGTAGGCCGAGCAAATTTCCATTAATAATAACATCTTTTTTACTATTCGCCATATGTAAAAGCTCTTTATAACATTTTGTCTGAGCTTTTAATACGTCAATTAAATCGTTTATTAAGTTTGCCATACGTCCTCTTTTCTATTTTTTGGCACACTTAATAAGCATTAGTGCATTTTTTGCCTATTAAGTTGTATTTGATAAAAATCTCTTTTGATACTTTTGTTCTTTTTTTTGTAAAACTGTCATTATAATTTGCTAATAATTTTATCAGCAATCTCTTCGGCACTAACGTTGTATGTACCATTTTTTATTTGTTGTTTTATGGAATTTACTTTTTCCATTCTTACATCTGGCACATTATCCACAGCATTTTTAGCTATCGAAAGCTCTTTTGCGAAGCTTGACAAAGATACGGAATCTTGACCTACTCCACTAGGCTTCTTGCTATAAGCTTTATTCATTTTATTAGCGTTGTAAACCCCGCTTACGTTGGACATACTATTAATTCTCATATAATCACCACCTTAACTTTAATTGTTACATATATTATATCGGTATAACCCAGAATTCCATAACCCCTATTTTCGATTATTAACATTTTTTGATTTGAATATGACAGTTTTGTAAAGAATAAAGTTCCATGCCACTATTAAACACATGGCAATCACTTTTCCTATGACAGGGGAAATGCTAAATCTACTATACATTATATATATAAACCAGCTAGAAAACAACATATTAAATAACATTAACGCTACATAATATATCATTTGTTCTAAAAATGTCGTCTTAGAACCAAACGTCCAAAATCTATTTAGTAAAAAATTATACCAAAACGATATAAATACAGATAACATATTAGAATAAACTTCGGATACACCTATTTTTTTATAAAATAGTAAAAACAACCCATAATCTAATAAAAAACTACTACCACCAACAAATAAGTATTTAATAAACTGCTTTATCGTCTGCTTTTTAAGTGCATTTCTAATAAATTCAGTCATTTAACTCGTCCTTTATTACATATATAGGTCTTCCTTTTACTTCTTCATATATTCTCGATAAATAAACTCCTATAATACCTAAAGACGCCATAGTAAAAGAACCAGAAAGAAGTATAAGTATTATAACTGTAGACATACCACTTACAGCCATACCAGCAAAATAGTTATACAGAGTATCTATTATCATTATAATACTAAAAACCATAAATATAAGGCTAGAACCAAATACTAAATATAGTAACTTCCCAGAATAAGAAACTACAGCGTCTATCGCAAGATGAAATAGCTTAGCATAGCTAAAGCTACTCTTACCACCTTTTCTCTCGTCTACTTCAAAGTCAACTTTGCCTTTTTTAAAACCAACATAATCTACAAGACCTCTAAAAAATACGTGCCTTTCATTAAAAGTTTTAAGTTTTTTTACTACTTTGCCATCAAGAAGTTTAAAATCAGATGAATTATCTATATCAACTCCACTAATCATCTTCAAAGTTTTATAAAAAAACTTAGCCACTAACCTATAAAAAAAGCTTTCTTTACCTCTACTTACTTTATTGCTATCTACTATATCAAAATCTCCACGCACCATCTCATCATACATCTTCTTAACGTATTTCGGTGGGTGTTGCAAGTCGCTATCCATTATTACAGTAAGTATATTTTCGCAAACATCTATTCCAGCTACAAGTGCTATCTCTTTACCAAAATTTCTAGCAAAACGAACCGCTTTCACATGCTCATTTTCAGTCGATATTTTTTTTACGACTTCCCAAGTACCATCTTTAGAGCCATCATCAACTAACACATAGTGTGGTTCAAAACCATCACCTTTAAGCACTTCGTCTATTTTTTTAAAGCAATCATAAAACGCAGTCTGTTCATTATATAAAGGGATAAGCACTTGCAATATCATATATAGTTACCTTTCTTCTGTAGTATTATCAATGTCAACTTCCTCTAAATACGCAATCTTTTTATCTTCTTCGTATGGCTCGTAGTGTCCTGCTTCATTCATATCTTCACTATTTATTTCATATCCATACTGTTCATCACTGTATTCGCCTTCGACTTCTTCGTCATCATAGCTTTCATCTTCAACTTCTTGGTCATCATAATCTCGTTCTTTTCGTTTTCTTATTACAAATCTTACGATAGACACTATAATCAAAGCTATAAGAGCTATAATAGTTATATTAATACCTAGTCTAAGACCTTTAGTTTCATAATAAAACTCTATATCATGATGACCAGTACCTAAAGGAAAAGTAATAAATGCATCGTCAAAAGCTCTTGTCCTTATAACTTTACCATCAACGAAAACTTTAAATCCTTTTTCATATGGTATAGAAGTATATAAAAAGCCTGCATTTTTAACATCTATACTACCTTTAATATAAGTATCTTTAAACTCGTCTACTTTCATAGTTTGTTTTCTTAGCTCATCTATATACTCGCCAAAAACTTTTTCATTAAACTTCACCAAATCGAGTTCAAAATAACCGCTAGCCTGTGCATCTACATCAAATTCTACCGAAATCTCATCACCAACAATACACTTTCCTAAATCTGCTATAACTCCACGCCTAGCTTTATAACTTGTCATATTACCATTTTTTCTAACTTTAAGTTTTTTATTTTGATTTAAAAAATATAAGTAATACTGACCTTCTTCTTGTATTTCAAAAGTAATCTTTCCATCACCTTTAGCATTTTTATTTATGTTTTTATAATTGTATCTACCAGCATTTTTATTAGTTACTTTAATATTGTTATAACTCTCTTCTACTGGCTCAAAAGAAGTATAAAAATCTTTTTCAATACCAGTAGACATCTTATAAAATCTCTGCTGATTGTAAAGCGGCTTATGCGAAGATAATCTTTCATTCTCTAAATCGGCATCAACCATATAAGCTATAGGCAAATAATATTTGTTTTCTAACGCTGTAACATCACCGTCTTCAAGCACTAATTTATACTGCGCATTGTCAACTGGAACATGATTTTTCTTAGATATTACATATTTAAGGTTTATCATCGAGTTTACAGCTGGAGTCGTAGCACCATAGCCTATCGTATTTGAACCAGCATCAGATGGCATACCTATATTTCTAGTAAACTGACTCACATTTGCATTTGCCATAGATGAAAACTGTGCCACTCCTCTGTATCTATAATGAATACTATCATTCGTACTAAACCTAGGCACTATTTCCATTCTATAAAAACTATCGTCTTTATTTGCAATAGTTTCAAAGCAGTGTTCTATTTCAGCTAAGTTAGGATAGTAATCATTTCTTCCCGAACTTCCACCTTCAAAAAATGCATTCGTAGTAAGCACCATACCTTCAGATAAAACTAAAAGCATAATTATTATTAAAAATAATCCTTTTTTAAGTCTACCATCATTATACACTATTAAAATCTGACCATAAAGTACAAATGCAAATATAGTTAAGTAATAAGTAGAAAAATCAAAATTTTCTATTTTATTATACTCTAAAAACAATGCAAAAATAACTAATGACACAAATATTTTCACTATGTCTTTATTTTTGACAGAGTTCAAATGTACATATCCCTCATAAGCAAGTGTTATTATAAGAAACGAAAATACAAATGAAAACCTATAAGGCACTTGGTTAGGAAAATGAAAACCATGCCAAGCAAAATTCAAATAATTTATATTAAAGCTAAGTAATAAAAACGCTATCATAATAGCATTTATAACTTTATCTTTAACCTTTACAGAACTAAAGAAATAAATTACAGTAAGCATTAACGCTAATACAGTAGAATATATATTTGGCATACCATCAACTATAGTAGGCTTAGCATTTATAAACATATTATTTATTATTTCAAACATAGTGTAATAAGACTTCACTTCTTTCGGATTGTAAGAACTGAGTCCATAAACATTTTGCATAGCATAATAAACTGGAATTATAACTACTGATGCTATCATAAGTGCACCTAGCGAGCCTAACGCCATCTTCCCAATACTTTTAAAGAAATCTTTTACACTAACGTTATCTCTCTTAGTGAAGTATAAAACAAAATAGTAAATAGCTATAAATTCACATATGAAATAACCTATATAGAAGTTACTAATTATAGCAATAGCCAAACTAAGCACATAAAGAGTGTATTTATTTTCATCTATAACTTTGTGAACACCTAATATAATGAGTGGTAACATAGCTACAGCATCAAGCCACATAGTATTCCAATAGTAATTTATAAAGAAACCACTAAATGCATACATGAGTCCAAACACAGTTGCACTAAGGTCATATTTTTTGTATACATTTTGTATATAAATAGAAAAAAACATTCCACCAATAGATATTTTAAGTATTATAGCAATATAGAAAAACTCCCTCAAATAATCTACAGGAACTAAAATAGATAATAAATTAAGCGGACTCATAGCATAATAAGCTATAAGTGCAATAAAATTCGTCCCAAGTCCACTATTATAAGTATACAGGATAGACTCCCCACTTCTAAGCCTTAAACTCAACTCCCTAAAAAAAGGAAAATATTGATGCCAACTGTCTATAATCATCACTTGCCTATCGCCAAATGGATACATTCCTACAGTTGCATAAACAAATCCTAATACAACAAATGCCACTACAAAAGTAATAAGCGGATACTTAATTCTTTTAGTCATACTCATACAAACCTCTCATTTTTTAATTTTACTCCAAAAGATAGTGTTCACCCTCTTGAAGTATACCATATTTATAGTATTAACACAAAGAAAAATAGTAAATTAGCATTATTTTTTTTACCTTTTTTTTATATGATATGAGTAGTATTAATTTACTATATACATCATATGCTAAATTTTATAATTTCAATCTAATACACACAATTTCGGTATAAGAAGTTTGATTAAAAAACTATTAAGCAGTAAAATAAAGTCAATTCACTAGTCAATCATCAACTATTATTCTTTAAGTTTACTTTTTACACTATCCATCGAATTTATAATATGGAGTGTAGAAAGCTCTCTACATCTATCGGCATCTTTTTTCTTTATAGCAATTAATATTTTTTTATGTTCATCTATAGACAGTCTAGTGCGATTTGTATCATTTAAAGAAATTCTCCTACCACGAACTACATATTTATGAAACCCAGTAAGCATATTATTTAAAATTTTACTTTTAGATGCCTCGTAAAGCGTCTTATGAAACTCATTATCAAGTTTTAATATTTGCTCAAAATTACCTTTTTGCAAGTAAAATTCTCTTAAATATATATTTTCTTCAAGTTTATCAATCTGCTCACTCGTTATATTTTCACAAGCCCAATATGCACACTGCCCTTCGACTAAAGAACGTATTACATATATATCCTCTATATCCTTTTTAGTAATATTAGTAACGTATATGCCTTTGTTTCTAACGGAATTGACAAGACCCTCAAGTTCCAGTTGTCTGAGGGCTTCTCTCACAGGTGTTCTACTAACTCCAAGCTCTTTAGATATAGCAACTTCGACTATTTTATCACCATTTTTATACTTTCCATCTAATATATCGCTTTGAAGTTTGTTAAAAACCTGCTTAGTCAATGAAATATCACTTTTATCCTTGTCAAATTCTTTTATCATAACACACTCCACTAAAGTTTCTCTATCGTACTTATAATGTAATTTGCATATTGCTCACTAGTAGCACCATCTGACCTACCAGTAATAACTACAGCCTCATCTTCTTCACACTTCCAAATAGCTTTTTCAAGCTTATTTGCTTTATCTACATAGCCAATATGACTAAGCAACATAGCAGCCGCTTTTATTATGCTAGATGGATCGGCATATTTATCTCTACCTTCTTTGACCATTCTTGGAGCCGAACCGTGTATGGCTTCAAACATAGCATATCTTTTACCTATGTTTGCTGAACCTGCCGTACCTACTCCACCTTGTATTTGTGCCGCCTCATCAGTCAAAATATCGCCATACAAATTAGGTAAAACAAAAACAGAAAAATCACTGCACCTATTTTCATCTATAAGTTTAGCCGTCATAATATCTATATACCAATCGTCAAACTGTATATCTTTATAATCTTTTGCCACCTCAGCACAAACTTCCAAAAATTTACCATCAGTAGTTTTAACAACATTAGCTTTAGTAACACAAGTAACTCGCCTTTTGCCATTTTTCTTAGCAAATTCAAATGCCATCTTAGCTATTCTTCTAGCTCCCTCATCGGTAATAACTTTAAAGTCAAATGATAGTCCATCACCTAAGTCTATACCATCGCTACCTAAAACGTAAGCTCCCTCTGTATTTTCTCTAAAAAAAGTCCAGTCTATATTTTTCTCTTTTATACATACAGGTCTTACGTTGGCAAAAAGGTCTAACTCCTTTCTTATTGCTACATTGGCACTCTCTATATTCGGACAATCATCACCTTTTCTAGGAGTAGTTGTAGGACCTTTTAAAAGAACATGACACTTCTTTATATCCTCTAGCACATCATCAGGAACTGATTTACTCTGCTTGCATCTATTTTCTATAGTTAGCCCATCTATATCTCTAAGCTCTACTCTACCACTTTTTATTTCATCTTTAAGCAAAAACTTCAAAATAGTTTTGGCACTTTTAGTAATAGTTACACCTATACCATCACCACCTATTATTCCTATTATAATTTTATCTAATTTACTATAATCTATAAACTCTTTTTCAGACTTCATCTTCTCAAGTCTTTTTCTCTGACTCTTTACAAGTTTATCAAAATGCTCTAAATACTTTTCCAATCTACACCTCCAAATCAAACTTATGCACTTTCGTACCCTCTTTTATTTTATCTATAAGCTCTTTTTCCGAAATAGCTATAACTCTTCCATTTTCATACTGCTCATCGACCCATTTTTTAACATAAAGCACTAGCTCATGATTTTTGTCTATCTTCCTATCATCTTTAAGCTTAAAATACGAATTTATCCAGTGTGCCACTCCAGATGCACCAGAAGTCTTCGTAACAGATACTATAACGGGTCTATTTAACATCATTTCGGTATCAAAAATATTGTATATTTCTTCATTTTTTAAAATACCATCTGCATGAATTCCAGCTCTAGTTACGTTGAAATTTTTACCTACAAAAGGCATTCTAAAAGGTATATCAAAACCTAACTGTTTTTCGAAATACTGTGCCATTTCAGTTATTACTGTAGTATCCATTCCATCTAGCGTACCTCTTAGCTGTGCATATTCAAATATCATAGCCTCTATAGGCGTATTTCCAGTCCTCTCACCTATACCAAACATAGTTCCATTTACAGCACTACAACCGTAAAGCCAAGCAGTTGACGAATTTTGAACCGCTTTATAAAAATCGTTATGTCCATGCCACTCAAGCAATCTTGACGGTACTCCAGCATGGTGATTAAGTCCATAAATAATTCCAGAAACCGACCTAGGCAAAACTACACCAGGTAAACTTACTCCATATCCCATAGTGTCGCAAGCACGTATTTTTATAGGCATTTTCGTTTCTTCCATAAGTTTCATAAGCTCTATTACAAAAGGCACTACAAAACCATAAAAATCAGACCTAGTAATATCTTCAAGATGACATCTTGGCTTAACTCCAGTATTTATACACTCTCTAATTATATTTACATAGTGTTCTACAGCTTGCTTTCTAGTCATCTTTAGCTTATAAAAAATGTGATAATCAGAGCAAGAAACTAGTATACCCGTTTCTTCAAGTCCTACTTCTTTAACTAGCTCAAAGTCCTTTTTTACTGCTCTAATCCAACTGGTAACTTCTGGAAATTCATATCCTCTTTCAAGACATTTATAAACTGCCTCCCTATCCTTTTTATTGTAAAGGAAAAATTCCGATTGCCTTATAATACCCTTTTTACCACCTAGCCTGTGCAAATAATCGAATATAGTAACTATTTCATCTGGAGTAAAAGGCTCTCTACTCTGACCACCATCTCTAAAAGTAGTATCCGTTATCCATATTTCATCTGGCATATTAATAGGAACTTGCCTATGGTTAAATGCAATTTTAGGAACTTCATCATATGGAAATAAATTTCTAAATAAATGCGGTTCTTCAACGTCTTGTAAAGAATATTTAAACTCTGTCCTCTCTATAAGATTACTCTTCTCACTAAACTTAATACTATTTCTAAAGTCAAAATCTGTTTTACTGATAACATACCTCCTAACTAACTTAAATTTTACAAAACTAGCATCGCAAAATATATTTTTCATTTCTTTGAAGTCAAGATGCCTATCACTAAAAACTTCGTTTTCAGCTATCGGCAATAAATAGGAAAATTAAATACTACGCATTTAATCTTAAGAAACGAAACAAAGAAAACTTCCCCTAATGC
>PDWI01005266.1_pt1 | contig 16783 bp, 16 predicted proteins | sample 1430891 | NCBI WGS metagenome assembly PDWI01 (sample SAMN01162508, study PRJNA174530) | Oral metagenome, whole genome shotgun sequencing project. | biome: Marine environment; feature: Marine mammal; material: Swab sample of the gingival sulcus; isolation source: swab sample of gingival sulcus...
AACAGTATAACACTCTTACATGTATAAAATTTTCTAGCTTAATTCTGGAAAAAATTCAACTATCCATTCTTGAGCAACTTTTACAGATGGAAAAATCTTACTCTTAGCAATTTGTACATTTTCTTTGTAAAATCGTACTCTAATGCCGTCTTTTACCTCGTCTATCTTAATCCTTGATATATGGTCTTTATTGATAAAAACCCTATCGTTTAGTTTTATAAACATTGTTTATCCTTTTTGTGTTAAATTTTTTATATTACCAAAAATAATATAAAATTTTACAACTTGTGAAAATTATAAAAGTTTATATTACGCCAAATTTATTTTCCCAAACAAAAACTGCCAAACATAACTTCTAGCATTTCATCATTTTCATACATTTTTGTAATAGATGAGATCTGTAAAAGTGCCTCTTTTATCTCAAAAGCAAAAAGCTCCAAAGCTCCTTGTTCTAGTAAATTTTTAGAATTTTTAATATTTTCCAAACCACTCTTAACTGCATTTATTTGCCTTGAAGATGTAAACATCACACTCTCATCTGAGTTTTGCAAATCAAGATAAGATATGAGCTTTTTTACTATAGGCTCAACCGAATCTTTACATGAAAGCATCATACAATCTTTAGGCAAAGGACTGTAAACTTGGGGCAAATCGGATTTATTGACTATGGTAAAAATCTTTTTATCCTTTTTACATGTAAGAAGTAGATTTTCTATCTTCTCATCTTCACTATCTTTTGCCCTACTTCCATCAAATAAAGCTATGATGATATTTGAACTCTCAATAGCTTTTTTAGCTCTACTTACTCCAATCTTTTCTATTTCATCTTTAGCCTCTCTTATCCCAGCGGTGTCGATTAATTTGACTAGATGAGTACCAAGTCTTAACTCTTCTTCGATAACATCCCTTGTTGTTCCAGCTATATCGCTAGTTATGGCTCTTTGTTCGTTTAAAAGAGCGTTAAGTAAAGAGCTTTTTCCAACATTTGGCTTACCAATGATGGCTATGTGAAAACCATGTAAAAGTCCTTGCCTTCTTTTTGAGCTTTCAAAACTTACATGTAAACTTTTTTCTATATTTTCAAGTTTTTGCTTTATCATATCAAATATATCTTCGGGCAAATCCTCTTCAGCATAGTCGATATTGACCTCTATGAAAGCTAAAATCTCTACCAAATCTGTACGCAATTTTTCTATATATTCTTGCAACTCGCCTCGCATTTGACGGGCTAAAAGTTTAACACTATCTTCGCTTTTGCTTTCTATGAGTTTTGCTATAGCCTCAGCCTTTGTTAAGTCAATTTTTCCATTTAAAAAGGCTCTTTTTGAAAACTCTCCTGGTTGAGCTAAAGCGGCTCCAAAATGCAAAAGTGTTTCCAAAACTATAGAAGATACCATTACTCCACCGTGGCATTGAAACTCAACTATATCCTCTCCCGTGAAACTATGTGGAGCCTTAAAATAAATAACAATAGCCTCATCTATGAGTTCATTCGCCCTGTCGTAAATAGAACATAAAGAGGCAAATCTAGGCTTAAAATCAAGCTTTTTAGTTATCTTTTGTGCTAGTTGAAGTGAATTTTTTCCGCTTAAACGCACGATAGAGATAGAACCCATACCGTGCGCCGAAGCGATTGCTGCTATAGTTTTTATGTTTATTTCCGATTAAAGTCATTTACAACGATAAATTTAACACCCTCACGACCTGTTTTGATGCCCACATATTTCTCAGGAAATCTAGCTCTTAAACGCTCAAGTGCAATTTTAATCAAAACCCCATCAAGTGGTCTTGTTTGTCCTCGTCCGTTTGTGTTTATTTTCTCTATAACACCTGATAAATACTTATCTATCATTACTTCTTGATTTTGTAAAAATTGGGCAATCTCCAAGCGAATACCAAAACCGTATTTGATATTGATCCAATTATATAAAAGATATGAAAATGCCTTGTATCTATAGCCTTCTTTTCCTATCAAAAGTGCGGCATCTTCACCGTCAAGTTCTATCAAAACGCTGTTGTCATTAAATTTTTCTACCTTTAAAAGTTTTATATCAAAACAACTATCACTCACTAGTTTTGACAAACCCTCTTTAATCTCTGGCAACACCTTTTCCATATCCGCCATAGGAGTTTTTTCTTTTCTTTTTTTAGTAAACTCTTCTTTAGGTTTTTGCTCTTTACTAGGCTCGTTTTGAACTGCTACTTCTTTTTGTTTGCTTACTCTTGTCTTCTCTTGAGGAGCTTTATCTTTTAGCTTTGTGGCTTTTGTCTGCTTTACAACTTCTTTTCTTGATGGTTTCATGCCCTCTTTATAAGCCTCTATGATAGCCTCTTTTTTAAAAAAACCAGCAAATCCCATCCTTGGATGCTGTATCACCTTTATCTCAAGTTCTGTAACTGAACAAGAAAATTCATCCGCTGCTTTTTGAAAAGCCTCTTGTAAACTTGGTGCTTCTATTCTCATTTTTTTGTTACCTTAATTTCATCTTTTTTCTTTGCAAATATGCTGTTTACATACATTTGCTGTAATATTGAAAATATATTGTTTGTAACCCAGTATAGTGTCAAACCTGCTGGGAAAGTTATAAAGAAAAATGTAAATATCAACGGCAAGAATTTCATTATCTTCTCTTGCATTGGGTCTGTAAAATTCGTTGGTGTTAATCGTTGATGTAAAAACATAGTTATACCCATTATCACAGGAAGTACATAGTATGGATCCATCACTGAAAGGTCTTGTATCCAAAATATCCAAGGTGCATCTTTAAGTTCAACTGCATTTTGTAAAACCCTATAAATGGCAAAAAATACAGGAATTTGCAACAAAATCGGTAAACATCCACCCATTGGATTTGCTCCATGTTTTTTGTATAACTCCATCATGTGCATATTGAGTTTTTGCGGTTCGCCTTTGTATTTTGCTTGAAGTTCTTTTATCTTTGGAGAAAGCTCTTTGAGCTTATTCATAGACACCATTCCCTTGTATGTTAAAGGAAATAAAACTACTCTTATCAAAAATGTCATTGCAACGATAGCCCAACCCCAATTTCCTATCATTCCAAATAAAAATGAAAGCAAAGTAAAGACAGGCTTTGCTATGAAAGTAAACCAGCCGTATTCTATTACATTGACTAGTTTTTCATTTATATTTTTTAGCACTTTATGGTCTTTTGGCCCGATGTAACCGCTAAAACTCATATCGCCACTACCTTTAGCAAAAACGATGTCTATATCATTTTCACCCTTAGTTACAACCGCATTTAAACCACCTTTGTAGTTATAAAATAAGGTCGCATAATATTTATCGGCTGCTGCTATGAAAGGAGCTGCTGCAAAATTTTCAACCCCGCTTGTATCTCCATCATCTATAACCTTTAAAGTATCATCAGCCTCTTGAACTAAAATACCGTGAAAAGTATAGCCATCAACAGCTACATTTGGACGAGCTCCTGGACTTATAAAGTATTCTTTTGGACTACTTACATGTAAGCTTACTTCATAGTTACCCTTTGGATAAAAAGTAAGTTTTTTTGTTATAGTTGTGCCTGTTAGTTTTTGGGTCAAGATAACGCTTTGAGGTTTGTCATCTTCTAGGTTAAGCTCGCTTTTATCACTAATATAATCAACTCTAAAAGCCTCGTTATTTGTGTTTTGATCAGAAAATCTAATCTCAAGTGGTTTTGGAGAAAACTGCTCATCCACTAACTGAATCTTTTTCCCATCTTTATCTATAAATTTTTTATCATTTAAAAAATACTTATAAATTCTTCCTAATTTGTCTATCTTTATATCATAGTGTTTTGATTTTACATGTACAATATATTCAACATCTTTATTGGCTTTTGAAGTACTTAACTTTGATGAAGATAGGCTTTCTGGAGCTTGATTTGAAGTGTTTGTAAGTGGAGCATTTGTATTGGCAACTTTTGTTGCAACTTGAGTTTGATTTAAATCTTCTTTTTTCGGTGGATACTTTGAAAGCATAAAGTATTCATAACCCACAAAAAAAACAAAAGATAAAGCGACCGCTAAAAGCAATCTTTGTTGAGGACTAAGTTTGTCTATCACTAAAATTCCTTATTTTCTTTAAACTGCGTAAAATTAAAATTGTTTTACAACAAAAAAATGACCCTCTTTGCAGGGTACAAACCAAAATATAACATTGCTATCGTATTTTTTATTCTTATAAACATAAGACAATCCATCAAATCGTTTTTTTACGATAGGATAATCTATGCCACCAACGAAAAATTTATTGCACCGCAGTATGCGCAAAACAATCGCCAACAGCCCATGCCAAACATTATCGTGCAATATCTGCCATTTTGCATATTCTGAACAAGTTGGATAATAGCGACAACTCCCAAAACTTAAAAGGGAAATGTAGCGTTGATAAAAATTTAAAATTCTTATGAAAAATTTCTTTATCATTTAAAACATTCCAGCTTTCTAGCTGACCATTTTATATTTTTCTTACATTCTTCGTAAGAGGCGGAAATTATCTTATCTTTTGCGATAAATACATAAGTTCCGCTTTTTAAATCATCTTGCAACTCTACAAATAAAGAACGCAATCTCCTTTTTGCAAAGGCCCGTTTGACTGCATTACCTACTTTTTTACTAGCTACAAATCCAACTTTTTTTTCTAATGTTTGTTTGTAAAAGACCACAGCACATGTACAATGCCATTTTTTACCCTCATTATAAATACGGGTAAATTCTTCATTTTTTTTAAGAGTCTTAAACTCCCTTAAACTGACAATCTTTTTCTACCTTTTGCGCGTCTTGCATTGATAATCTTACGACCACTTTTTGTTTTCATTCTAAGACGAAATCCATGCGTTCTTTTTCTCGGCGTATTGTGAGGTTGATAAGTACGTTTCATACTACTCCTTTTTTGATATTTTTTTAAAGAGTGGATTTTACTCTAAAATTACTTAATTATCGATAAATAGATATTTTTTTTCATATTTATTGGACATTTTTTACAATCTTTTAGCTCAATATGCTTTTTCTTAAGTGCTTTTTTGCTATAATGTAAGCTTGTATATGATTTAGAAAGCTGGTTATGAAGATAGAGATAGATTTTAAAAACACTAAAAATAACAATTACACCATATTTATAAACGAATTAGATAAGATAAATCTTAATGGTAAAGTGGCTATAATAACAAATACAACTATCGCCCCTTTACATGTAGAAAAGTTTATCTCACATGTAAAAGCAAAAGAGTTACAAGTAATACAAATTCCAGATGGAGAAGAGTATAAAAATCTAAAAACCATAGAAAATATACTAAATCAACTTTTTGAGTTAAAATTTAATCGCCATTCAACTCTCATAGCTTTTGGAGGAGGAGTTGTGGGGGATATCACGGGCTTTTGTGCCTCTATTTATCAACGAGGGATTGATTTTATACAAGTTCCGACCACACTTTTAGCTTGTGTTGATGCAAGTGTGGGCGGAAAAACTGGAGTCAATAATGCCTATGGTAAAAACCTCATCGGCTCTTTTTATCAACCAAAGGCTGTTTATTGTCAAACGGAGTTTTTGAAGACATTGCCTATGCGAGAATTTCGCGCTGGGATTGCTGAGATAGTCAAAAAAGCTGTGGTTTTAGATAAAGATTTGCTAGAGTTTTTGGAAAACAATGACTTATATGATGAAACAATTCTTCCACAAGCTATTGAAAAATCTTTAAAACTTAAAGCAAAGATTGTCGCAAAAGATGAAAATGAAAAAGGCTTAAGGTCTGTGTTAAATTACGGACACACCTTTGCACATGTAGTAGAAAATCAAACAGATTACAAGAGATTTTTACACGGCGAGGCAGTAGCACTTGGTATGATAATGGCAAACGAACTTGCTTTACATGTAAAACTTTTATCAAAAAGTGATAATGAAAGAATTTACAATTTACTAGAAAAATACAATCTTATCTTTGATTATAAGATTGAAGATATTGATAGATTTTATGAGATGTTCTTTTTAGATAAAAAAAGTTTAGACAATAATGTACGCTTTGTTTTGCCAAGTGGAATAGGCTCTTATGAATTTAAAGACGATTTAAGCAAAGAGAGCGTACTAAATGGAATAAGGAAATTTTACCAATGAAGTTTATTTATATTTTTTTGATTTTGCTTACTTTTTCTTTTGGCTCAATCCCTGTAGAATCAAACGCAACTGCTGTAAATGCCGAAGAAGATCTAGCACAAAAAGCCAACCAGATACTAGTTTATAAAGATGCCATAGAAGACATCAACAGGGACTTAAAAGGCAATATTTGGCTCACTCGTTTTAGCAACTACATAACCTATCAAAAATTGGTATTGGATTTAAACCAAGTAAATAAGGATTTGAAAAAGCACAACAAAAAAGATAAAGATAAAATAGACTTTTTGAAGAAAAAGCAAGAAAATCTAAAAAAGCAAATAGAATTACTTGAAGAGTTTAAAAAATCCCCATTTGCTGAACTAGTAAAACCACCCGTTATACATGATGCCCCAAAGATTAGCAATCCAATAGCTATCATCAACGGGTTTTCTTACATAAAACAGCTCCAAAGCGAACAAAAAAGCTTTAAAACTAGGCTTGAGGATTTGGATAGTATGATAGAAAAACTCCAAGCTAAACAAAAGCTTTTAAATCTCCTAATGAACTTAGAATCCGATGAAAATCTCAAAAAAGAGAGCGATATACTATCTAAAGAGCTAAGTGAATTTATATCAACAAGAGATATATCTAAAACAACTTATAAGATTCATAGTAAAAAAGTGGACGAATCTGTAGCTATGGAAACCAATGAGATAAAAAATCAAGTCAAAAAAGCTTTCAATATAGCAGTTTTTATACTTGTGGTGATTTTACTCTCATTTATGTTTAAGTTTTTTGCTAAAAAATACATCAAAGACAATGTTCGTTTTTACATGGCAAATAAGGTTATAAACTTCATAAACTTGACTCTTATAGTAATTATATTGTTGTTTGCTTATATAGAAAATGTAACATATCTTGTAACGGTTGTCGGTTTTGCATCAGCGGGTATAGCTATTGCCATGAAAGATATGTTTATGAGTTTGCTTGGCTGGATGGTGATAGTCTTTGGGGGCAGTTTTCATGTGGGAGATAGGATAAAAGTTAAAAAAGAAGGTCTTCCTTATGTGGGCGACATCATCGATATATCTTTTTTAAGAATGACCATCTTAGAAGATATAACTTACACTTCTTATGTGGAAAACAGGCGTTCTGGTAGGATAATATTTGTGCCAAACAACTACATCTTTACAGAGCTTATATCAAACTATACCCATATAACAATGAAAACCGTTTGGGATGGTATAGATGTAACCATAACATTTGATTCAAATCACAAAAAGGCTATGTACTTGATAAAAAATTTAACCAAAAAATACTCTAAAGGCTACACGGACATTGCAAGAAAACAGCTCAATATGCTCCGCCATCAATACAGCCTGAAAAATACAAATGTAGAGCCACGAATTTATTCGTTTTTAGAGCCACATGGGCTAACCATAAGCACTTGGTATCAAACCAACTCTTATGCAGCATTGACCCTTAGAAGTACGCTAAGTGCAGAGATAGTTCAAGCTATAAATGAAGAAGATGACATTACCATAGCTTACCCAACTCAAACTCTACATGTAAATACAAAACAAAACAGAAATATCCCTATGGATATAAACAAAGATGTGCTATTTTGATGAAAAAAGTTTATTTTAAAACCTTTGGATGCAGGACAAACATCTACGATACTGAAGTTATGATAAATCAAATAAAAGATTTTGAGATAACAAAAGACGAAAACGAGGCTGACATTATAGTCATAAACTCTTGCACGGTTACAAATGGAGCCGACAGCGGGGTTAGGCATTTTATAAACAAAGCCTCAAAGCGTGGGGTTAAAGTCATAGTTTCAGGATGCGGTGCATTTAGTCAAGGTAAAAGCTTACAAGAAAGCGGAAAGATATTTGGAGTTTTAGGACATTCAAAAAAGCACGAGATAAACTCGCTTTTAAAAGAGCAAACGCCTTTTGTGCAACTTGGAGATTTAAAATCCATTGACGAGGAAGTTATAACCAAATTTCATGGCAAAACAAAGGCATTTTTAAAGATACAAGAAGGATGCAACTTTAGATGTAGTTATTGCATTATCCCTTATGTTAGGGGCAATTCAAGAAGTCAAGAGCAAGTGCGTATAATAGAGCAGATAAAAAATCTAATATCACAAGGCTATGAGGAATTTGTACTAACTGGCACAAATATCGGCAGTTACGGCAAAGACAAACAAACAAGTTTAGGTAAACTACTACAAGAGATTGGCAAACTTAGTGGAGTAAAAAGGGTTAGACTTGGTAGCATTGAGCCTGTACAAATTGATGAAAGTTTCAGGGAGATTTTAGATGAGAGTTGGCTTGAGCGACACTTACATATAGCCTTACAGCACACAAACGAAGAGGTTTTAAATATAATGCGTCGCAGAAACCACCTAAAAGAAGATTTGGAGCTTTTTGAGAGCCTAGCCGAGAAAGGTTTTGCCCTTGGGACTGACTATATCGTGGGGCACCCAGGAGAAAACGAGCAAAGATGGGAAGATGCTTTAAGAAACTTCAAGCGTTTTCCCATAACTCACATACATAGTTTTATTTATAGCAAACGAGATGGAACTCCATCGGCAAATATGAAAGAAGAAGTTCCCCATCAAATAGCCAAAGAAAGGCTTGATATGATAGAAAATATAGTAAAACAAAACAACCTCGCCTTTAGAAAAAACTTACATGTAGGGTTGGAAGTACATGTAGAAAGTTTCAAGAAAGGCTTTTTTCAAGGCTACGACCAATTTTATAACCAAATGCTTATAAATTCAGACACAAACCTACTAAAATCATGGGTAAAAATACAAAATTATCAAATCGGAGAAAATCACAATGAAACCACAATATAAATCAAAAAGATTTATCATACTCATCATATCTCTTTGTGTGATAACATTTCTTTTTTCCTTTCTTGCACTGCAAAATAAAACTAAAACTGTTGATCTTTCTTACTACGAGCAAGTCTTAGAAAACGGGCAAATCAAACAAGCAAATATAGTACAAAATCAACTCATATTTTACACGCAAGAGGGAAAATTTGCCATACTAAAAGATGTTGTAAATCTAAATGAATTATCTAAAAAAGTACCCATAACAGACGCCACAGATAGCGAAGTGCTAAGTGAAAATATTGCATTTATGCTATTTTTTGTCTTTATGTTTATTTTAGCTCTTATTATCAGAAACAAAGATAAACAAATAGCAAACGAACAAGATGATAAAAACAAAGCCTTTAGCAATGAAACTATGATGCCTAGTTCCATAAAACCAACCACATCAAATATTAATTTTGATGCCATTGCTGGGATAAATGATGTAAAAGAGGAGCTAACCGAGGTTGTTGATTTTCTAAAGCGACCCGAAAAATATACCCAATACGGCATAGCGTTGCCAAAGGGAGTTTTGCTAGTTGGGCCTCCTGGAGTTGGAAAAACTATGATAGCAAAAGCCATAGCTGGAGAGGCAAAAGTTCCGTTTTTTTACCACAGCGGGGCGAATTTTGTACATATATATGTGGGAATGGGAGCAAAAAGGGTAAGGGAGCTATTTGCAAAAGCAAAAGCCTATGCACCTTCTATCATCTTCATCGACGAGATAGATGCCACAGGAAAAACAAGAGGTGGCTTTGCAAATGATGAGAGAGAATCCACCCTAAACCAGCTTTTAACAGAAATGGATGGCTTTGAAGATAACTCTGGAGTTGTAGTGATAGCAGCGACAAATCGCATAGAAATGATAGATGAGGCCTTGCTTCGTTCAGGCAGATTTGATAGGAGGATTTTTCTCTCACTTCCTGATCTTCAAGATAGAATACAGATACTAAAAGTTTATCTTAGAAACAAACCAAGCGATGCAAATATAGAAGAAATAGGCAAGATGACAGTTGGTTTTAGCGGTGCAGCACTTTCAACCTTGGTAAATGAGGCTGCCATAAACGCCCTTAGAAGAAAAAGCAAAGTCATATCTTTAGAGGATTTTTTAAGCGTAAAAGATAAGGTTTTGCTTGGAAAGAAAAAAGTTTTGCATTTTAACGAAAACGAAAAAGAGATACAAGCCCTTTATCAAAGTGCAAAAGCTTTATGTGCTTTTTGGTATGAGATAGATTTTGACAAGATTACTCTACTTGGAGATGGATTAAAAGATGTAGATAGAGAGATAGAGTCAAAATCCCAGATAATGTCAAAAATAAAAGTTTATCTTGCAGGGATTGAGGCGTCAAAAATCTTCTATAATGAAATCTTTTCAAACTCCAAAGATGACCTAACAAAAGCAAGAGAGTTGGCAAAAATTATGACAGAACAATACGGTATGGGAGAAAATCTCGTTCCAAACATAGAAGATGTAAATCAGACCCTAAAAACAGCTCAAGAAGAAATATCAAAGTTTTTAGAGGGCATGAGCGAACAGCTAGAGATGATCAAAAATCAACTCTTAGAAAAAGAATATATATCAAAAGAAGAGTTAAAAAATATCATAGATAACTCATTTTAAAAAGGAAAAAATATGAAAAAACCAATTATAGGCATCTTAACCCTATCAGACAGAGCAAGTGCGGGGATTTACGAAGACATTTCAGGAAAAGCCATCATAGAAACTTTGCAAGAATATCTCATAACAGAATTTGACTACTGCTACGAAGTTATCCGTGATGAGCAAGACCTTATAGAAAAGTCTTTGATAAAAATGTGCGATGAGCAAAAGTGTGATTTGGTTGTTACAACAGGTGGAACTGGTCCAGCTTTAAGAGATGTTACTCCTGAAGCCACTGAGGCAGTTTGCGATAAGATGATGCCAGGTTTTGGAGAGCTTATGCGTCAAACTAGTTTACAATATGTCCCAACAGCCATACTTTCACGCCAAAGTGCTGGCATAAGAAATAACTCTCTTATCATCAATCTCCCTGGTAAACCAAAGTCTATCCGTGAGTGCTTGGACGCAGTTTTTCCAGCAGTTCCATACTGCCTTAACCTCATAGGTGCGGCGTATTTAGAATGCGATGAGAGCGTCATAAAGGCTTTTCATCCAAAACAAAAATAAGCTAATTTAAACTTACATGTAAAAAACTTACATGTAAGTTTTTAAAGCTACAAAAACATTGCCAAACATTAGTGCTGTTTTTCCTTTTGAATTTTCTTTATATTGCAAAAGCCTACTATAGGATTTTTCAACACCTAAACTTCTTACATGTAAATTCTACTCATAAGTTGTAGCTATATAAAGCCTAAAACTTTTAACGATACTAACTTAGCCTTCAAATCTTATACCATTTCAAATAATAAATATGCACCATAAAAACTACTATATATCAAAAGAGATTTATAAATATCTAAGCATCATCTTACAAAGATTTTTTACATGTAAGCGGTTGCAAGTTTACAAAAAAATATCTGCAATATAATACTTATAGCTCTATTAAACTTTAGAGCCCTTAAATATAATTTCTCATTATAAGCTAAAGAGGTTTCTCTCTAAGTTGTTTTAATATTATAGCATATACTTATTATTTAAAATAGTATTACATGTAAGAAAGTGAAATTTCAAAACAAATAAACAAGCCCTTTAGCTTAGAAACCCAAAGCAAAGTTACATGTAGATTTTGTTTTTACATGTAAGAAAAAGTTACATGTAAAAGTCGCTATTAGTAAAATCTACAAAACTCGTTTTGGCTTAAGTGGAACTTTTATCTTTCCTTTTATGATGTCTTTTTTGTATCTCTCAACTATTTTCATCCACTCATTTTTTAGGTTTGGATTGGTCTTTGGAAGTCCAACGCCGTCATTTTTTAAAGAATACACCACATGACCTGCCTTAAAAACATCATCACTAACCGCAACCAAAGTCTTATAAACAGCAACATCAAGTTTTTTTAAAGCAGATGTAAGGATAACTGACTTGCCATCTTCATATATGCCGTCTTTGTACTGATCCATATCAACACCTACTATCCAAACATCCTCGCCCGCTTTTGCTCTGTTTTTTGCCTCTTTTATGGCTCCGTTGCCAGTAGCACCAGCGACAGTGAAGATGATCTTGATGCCTCTATTGTACATGGAAGATGCTATCTTTTGCCCTTTTGTTGGGTTTGCAAAATCATTTGCATATTCTACTACGACTTTTATACTTGGGTCGATGGCTTTGATACCTGCTATATAACCAGCCTCAAAATTTTGAAGTAAGAAAAAATCCACTCCACCCAAAAAGCCTACAGTTTTAATGCCCATTTGTTTAGCTTTCAAAGCAGTTGCAACTCCTGCTAAAAAACTTCCCTCCGCCATATCAAAAGTAACCGAGAGAACATTTTTACTGTTTTTTACAACAGCGTCTAAAAGTAAAAATTTTTGATTTGGATATTTTAATGAGACTTTATTGACAGGCTTTTGCAACTCATAACCTGGAGCTATTATCAAATCTTTTTTTTCATCTGAAAAATTTGATAAGTTGATGATAAAATCATCTCCCTTATGGGAACTTACATGTGAATAATTTTTTCTAGGAAGTTCTTTTTCCTTTGCAAATCTCAATATCCCTTCCCATACATTTTGATTGTAAGAGCCATCATCTATACTTCCGAGATTACTTATCATTCCTACATTAATGACATCTGCACTTTTTTTATCTATATCATTTTTGCCCTCACAGGCAAAAAAACTAAAACAAATAAGACCCACAATCAACAACATACACATTTTTTTCATAACCATTCCTTAAGGGTCAAATAAATCTAAATTTAACCAAATTACTCTTACATGTAAAAGCCTCTAATAAATAAAATCTATAAAACCCTTTTTGGCTTAACTGGAACTTCTATCTTTCCAGATATTATATCTTTTTTATACCGTTTAATTATCTTTATCCATTCGTCTTTAAGGTTTGGATTGGTCTTTGGAAGTCCAACGCCGTCATTGTCTAAAGAATACACCATATGTCCAGATGAAAAAGTGTTATCTTTAACAGAATTTAGTGCATCATAAGCGGCGACATCAAGTTTCTTAACTGAAGATGTCAGTATAACTGATTTGCCGTCTGCATATATGCCATCTCCATACTGGTCTTTATCGACTCCAATAACCCAGACATTCTCGCCTTTTTTTGCTCTTTTTTTCGCCTCTTTTATAAGTCCATTTCCAGTAGCTCCAGCCACTCCGAAGATAATCTTTATGCCCTTATCGAACATCTCAGAACCTATCTTTTGTCCTTTTGTTGGGTTTGCAAAATCATCTGCGTACTCGACTACAACTTTGATGCTTGGATCTATCTCTTTAATTCCAGCGATATAACCAGCCTCAAAACTTTGTACTATGTAGCCATCGACTCCACCCAAAAATCCTACCTTTTTAAGCCCCATTTGTTTAGCTTTTAAGGCTGTACAAATACCAGCTAAAAAACTACTTTGTTCAGTGGCATAAGTAATGGAGAGTACATTTTTACTATCGCTAGAAATAGCATCTATGAGTAAAAACTTTTGTTTCGGATATTTTGGGGCAACCTTGTCTATAGGGTATTTGAAGTAATAACCAGGAGTAACTATCAAAGACTTTCCTTGGTCTGCAAAGTTTGATAAGTTTGCGATAAACTCATCTGGAATGTGAGAACTTGCGTATGTATAATTTTCGATAGGAGTGCCGTTTTCTTCGACAAATTTCATAATCCCCTCCCAAGCATTTTGGTTAAAAGACCTATCATCTATACCGCCAATATCACTAACCATAGCAACGCTGATATTTTTATTTGCTGTTGGGCTTAGTTTGCTTTCCATTTTCGCCTCTTTTTTACCCTCGCAAGAGAGCAAAGTAAAAGTTATGATACCTAAAATAAATAATGTAAAAATTCGTCTCATAATATATCCTGCCCTAATACTCTTTTTGGTTTAACTGAAACCTTTATCTTTCCAGAAATTATATCTTTTTTATATTGATCAACTATTTTCATCCACTCATCTTTAAGATTTGGATTGGTCTTTGGAAGTCCAACTCCATCGTTTTTCAAAGAATAAACTATATGTCCTGCTTTAAAGTTATCATTTTTTATGGAATTTAGTGCATCATAAGTGGCATTGTCAAGTTTTTTTAGCGAAGATGTCAATATAACTGACTTTCCATTTTCATACAAACCATCTTCGTACTGGTCTCTATCGACTCCCACAACCCAAACTTCCTCGCCCATTTTTGCCCTTTTTTTCGCCTCTTTGATAAGACCCTTTCCACTAGCACCTGCGGCTGCAAAGATGATCTTGATACCCCTATCGTACATGTAAGAGCCTATCTTTTGCCCTTTTGATGGATTGGAAAAGTCATTTACATATTGAACCATAACTTGTATATTTGGATCGATAGCTTTGATACCCTCTATATATCCTGCCTCAAATTTTTGGACTATATAACCATCAATGCCACCTATGAAACCTACAGTTTTAAGACCCATTTGCTTGGCTTTTAAAGCTGTGCAAATACCAGCTAAAAAACTACCTTGCTCTGTAGCAAAGGTGACAGAGAGAACATTTTTATCTACAGATGAAACAGCATCTATGAGTAAAAATCTTTGATTGGGATATTTTGATGCAACCTTATTTACTGCATCTTCAAGTTCATAACCAGGCCCTACTATCAAAGACTTGCTTTTATCGGCAAAATTTGATAAATTTATAGCATAATCTTCAGGTCTGTGAGAGCTTACATAGGTAAAATTTGATTTTGGCATATTGTGTTCTTTTGCAAACTTCAAAATACCTTCCCATGTGTTTTGATTGAAAGATTTATCATCTATGTATCCTATGGCACTAACCATAACGACGCTTACATCTTTACTCGGTGTTTTAGCTAATTTTTGCTTATTATCACAGGAAGTAAAACTAAACATAATGAAACCTAAGATTGATAATATGTATATTTTTTTCATAAAAAAACTCCTATTGTAAAACTCTTTGTGGTTTAAGTGGTACTTTTATCTTTCCGTTTATTATATCTTTTCTGTATCTCTCAACCACTTTCATCCATTCATCTTTAAGATTTGGATTGTTCTTTGGTAAACCTACTCCATTGTTTTTTAAAGAATACACCAAATGACCTGGTTTGAAATTGCCATTTTTTATGGACTTTAAAGCATCATGGGCAGCGACATCAAGCTTTTTAAGTGAAGATGTAAGTATAATTGACTTTTTGAACGCATAAATACCATCTTCGTATTGATCTCTATCTACACCAATAACCCAAATATCCTCATCCATTCTAGCTCTTTTTTTTGCCTCTTTTATAAGTCCATTTCCACTAGCTCCAGCCACCCCAAAGATGATCTTAATGCCATTGTTGAACATCGCAGAGGCTATCTTTTGTCCTTTAGATGGATTTGCAAAATCGCCTACATATCTAACTACAACTTCCATATCTGGATCGATAGTTTTAACTCCAGCGATATAACCAGCCTCAAAACTTTGTACAATAACACCATCCCCACCACCTAAAAAACCTACAGTTTTAACGCCCATTTGCTTGGCTTTTAGAGCTGCAATAATACCAGCTAAAAAACTGCCTTGCTCTGTAGCAAAGGTAACTGAGAGAATATTGTTGGTTTGAATGGGCAATGCATCTATGAGTAAAAACTTTTGATTTGGATATTTTGATGCAACTTTATTAATAGGTTCTCCAAATTCGTATCCAGAGCCTACTATCAAAGTTTTATGCTCATCAGCAAAATTTGATAAACCTGTGATATAATCTTCGTTTTTTCTAACAGTTACATAAGTATAGTTTTCGTGTGGCAGGTTATTTTCATTGACAAATCTCAAAATCCCTTCCCAAGTGTTTTGGTTAAAAGACCTATCGTTTATGCCGCCTAGATTGCTAACCATAGCAATACTAATATCCTCAACATTTGGCTTGTCGCTTTTCTTTTTGCTCTCGCAAGAAAGAAAACTAAAAGCACAAATACCCAACATAAACAACATACAAACTTTTTTCATAGCAACTCCTAGCAAATTATACTTACATGTAAAACTAAACATTTCATAAAATTCTTTTTGGTTTGACTGGAACTTCTATCATTCCAGATATTATATCTTTTTTATATTTTTCAATTATCTTTATCCACTCGTCTTTGAGATTTGGATTGTTCTTTGGCAAATCTACGCCGTTATTTTCTAAAGTATACACTATATGTCCAGACGAGAAAGTGTTGTTTTTGACAGAATTTAGTGCATCATAAGCAGCAATATCAAGTTTTTTAACTGAGGATGTTAGTATCACCGACTTACCATCTTCATATACACCATCTTTGTATTGATCCATATCAACACCAACAATCCAAACATTCTCGCTTTTTTTTGCTCTTTCCTTTGCCTCTTTTATCGCTCCATTGCCAGTAGCACCAGCGACTGCAAATATGATCTTAATACCTTTATCAAACATTGCAGAGGCTATTTTTTGTCCTTTTGTTGGATTTGCAAAGTCATCTGTATACTCAACTGCAACCTTTATATTAGGATCGATAGCTTTGATTCCCGCGATGTAACCAGCCTCAAAAGTTCGTACAACAAATCCATCTACTCCACCTAAGAAACCTACAGTTTTAAGACCCATTTCTTTGGCTTTTAAAGCTACACAAATTCCAGCCAAGTAACTACTTTGCTCTGTTGCAAATGTAATAGAGAGTACATTTTTGTCTTCAGAAGAAACAG
>PDWI01005268.1_pt1 | contig 16780 bp, 19 predicted proteins | sample 1430891 | NCBI WGS metagenome assembly PDWI01 (sample SAMN01162508, study PRJNA174530) | Oral metagenome, whole genome shotgun sequencing project. | biome: Marine environment; feature: Marine mammal; material: Swab sample of the gingival sulcus; isolation source: swab sample of gingival sulcus...
TGATCCCTTTGTCGGTTCCGGCACAACCAGTGTTACCGCTCAAAAATTGGGTAGACATTATTTAGGGATTGAAAGAGAGGCTCAGTATTGCTTATGGACTGAGCAACGGCTGGAGCAAGCGCGACGCGATAATCGAATACAGGGTTATTGTGATGGCGTTTTTTGGGAGAGAAATACATTAGTAGAACAGCAAAACAAAAAATAGTTATGGAGGATTTATGAAAACATTATTGGCTTATTCATCGCGCACCGGCAATACCGAAAAATTATGTAAAGGCGTTTATAGCGCACTTGGTGAGCAGTTTAATATCGACATTAAAAAGGTCAGTGAGGTTGCCGGTTATGACGATTACGATGTCGTTATGATGGGTTTTTGGGTTGACCGCGGCACGGCTAATAAAGAGGCTAAAAAGCAAATTGAGAAATTGAGGAATAAGCGCGTTGTCTTGCTGGGCACAATTGGCGCAGCGCCCGATAGTGAGCACGGTCAAAAGGTCTATAAAAATGTAGCACAATTGGTTGATAGTTCAAATCAATACTTGGGTGCATTTTTGGCGCGCGGCTTAGTCGATCCTAAACTGGCTAGTAAAATAAAGTTTTTGCCGCTGCCGAGTGGCATTAAAAAGCAGATGGAAGAGGCTAGTGCCGGTTCGCGTGCGACCAATGAACAAGATATCGCCGATGCAGTGGCATTTGTTAAGTCGGTGCTTTAATATAGAAAGTAGAAAGTAAAAAATGACAGCCTTATATTATGAGTGTTTTGCTGGTATTAGCGGTGATATGAATGTAGCGGCTTTGCTTGACCTCGGTGTCGATGTCGCTTATTTGCGTGCTGAATTGGCTAAATTGAATTTAGCTGGCGAATTTGAATTGACGGTTGAACGCGCCGATAAAAACGGTATTTACGGCAATAAAGTAACTGTTATATTAACTGAACAATCAGATGATTCACATCAGCATAACCATCATGCCGCGCGTGATTTCAAGCAAATTGTTCAACTAATCGAAAACAGCGCGCTGTCCGCACGCGTTAAACGCGATAGCATTGCCATATTTGAAATTATTGCTCGCGCCGAGGGCAAGGTGCATAATATCGATTATCAAGCTGTGCACTTTCATGAAGTGGGTGCAGTCGATTCGATTGTCGATATCGTCGCTACCGCAATTTGTATGGAAAGCTTAAATGCTAGCGAAATTATCGTTTCCGATATCGAAGTGGGAAGTGGGTTTGTTAACTGTGCTCATGGTCAAATGCCGGTACCGGCGCCGGCAACAGCTGAAATATTGCTCGGTTTTAAAACCAAGCAGAGTGTAGAGGGCTTTGAAATGACCACGCCAACCGGCGCGGCTATTCTTAAATACTACGGTCGACAAGTCAGTCGGCAAACGGTTTATAACGGTCAAAAAATTGGCTATGGTTTGGGTAGGCATGATGTCGCTGTTCCCAATTTGTTGCGCGTTACTCTATTGGCTGATGAGGTAGTAAATAACCAGCTGTTAATTGAAAGTAATATTGACGATCTTAGTCCGGAGAAATTGGCCTTTGTTCAACAAAAACTATTTGCAATCGGCGCACGCGATGTCTTTTTAACGCCGATTGTTATGAAAAAGGGCAGATTGGCTCACAAGTTGTCACTAATTGTCGATGACGGATTACGTCAATCGGTGCTCGATATCATCTTTCGCCATAGCAGTGCAATTGGCGCACGCATTATTGCGATTGAAAAAATAGAGCTAGACAGAAAGACATTGCATTTAGAGACAGACTATGGCAAGTTGCCCGTTAAAATTGTTTGCCATGCTGATAAAATCGTTAATTATAAGGCAGAATACGATGATTGTAAAGCGGCGGCTGAGCGGCATCAGGTGACATTGACGGATATTGACCGTGCCGTTATAGCGGCATTAAGTGAGCGGGGTATACTGTAATGCTAGCAGAGCGCGTCGCCTTATTGCGCCAGCGCGATGCCAAATTTGCCGAATTGTATCATCTATTGGCTGATTTGGCGCCGTTTACAGTTGCCTTTTCCGGCGGCGTTGATAGCACCTTGTTATTGGCGATTAGCAGCACACTTAGGCAAGCCGAGCGCTGTTTGGCGCTAACGGCAGAAATGCCCTATATTGCCAAATGGGAATTAAAAGAAGCGATTGAGTACAGTGCAAAATTGCCAATTAAACACGAGTTGGTCACACTTGCTATTCCGGAATTGATTAAAGATAATCCCAAATTGCGTTGTTATTATTGCAAAAATGCCTTAATGACGGCCATTATCGACAGATCAAAAGCGCTTAATATCAGCACTGTGATTGATGGTACAAATTATGACGATTTGAGCGATTATCGACCGGGTCTAAAAGCGCTACAGGAATGCGGCGTAAAAAGTCCGTTTTTAAGTTGTCAAATAGGTAAAGCGCAAATTCGGCAGTGGTCTAAGCAGTTGGCACTACCGACATGGGACAAGCCGGCTTATGCCTGCTTACTGACCCGTTTGGAAAGCGATAAACGTATCGAACAAGCCGATTTGGCGTTAATTGAAGCAGCTGAGATATTTTTATTTTCATTGGGCATCAGAGATGTCAGAGTTCGAAAACACGGCAATCTGGCCCGAATCGAGGTCAAAGAGGCTGCCTTACAACAGGTACTTGATGAGCGGTTGACGATTGCGGAGCAGCTCAAACAACTAGGCTTTAAACATGTAACACTTGATTTATTGGGCTACCGTATGAGCGGTTTGGCCGATGCTGATAAAGGAGTTAGCGTTGAATCCGACGAAACTTAAACAATTGCTAGAGGCGGTACGTAATCACACCATAACTATCGAACAGGCGACGGCAGAACTAAATGCGCTGCCCTTTGTGGAGTTGGAACACGCGATTATCGATACTGAACGCGGCCAGCGCACCGGTTTTCCCGAGGTGGTATATTGCCGCCACAAGACGGTACAGCAAATCATCGATATTGTTGAAGCAATGTTAGAAAGCGGCAGCGACGTCTTAGCGACAGCGCTTAAGGTAGAATATTGGCAGCAGATAAAGGCGCGTTTTCCAGAGGCTTACTATAATGAATTGGCTGGGGTGATGCGTTTAAGCAGGACAGCTAAGCCGCTCAATAGTGACTATAATATTGCTATTGTCGCAGCTGGCACATCTGATTTGCCGGTGGTTGAAGAGGCTTATGAAACAATTACGGCCTTTGGCTATAGGGCGTTTAGGCTCGTCGATGTCGGCGTCGCCGGTTTGCATCGTCTGTTGGCAAAAATCGAACAGATTAAGCGCGCCGATGTCGTCATTGTGGTGGCCGGCATGGATGGTGCTTTGCCCAGTGTAGTGGCCGGCTTAATAGACAAACCGCTTATTGCGGTGCCGACCAGCGTTGGTTATGGCGCATCATTTGGTGGTGTTAGCGCCCTGTTGACAATGCTGAACAGCTGCTCTGCCGGTGTTACTGTCGTCAATATCGATAACGGCTTTGGCGCTGCCTATGCTGCGCTACAAATACTGCGTCTGGTACAGAATAGAGGTGACAAATGGTAAGGCTTAGAAATTATTTTATTTCCGGGTTGGTGGCAATTTTGCCGATCGCCTTATCGCTGTGGATATTAGGCTATGTGTTTAAGCTATTGGATTCGACCTTTGGAAAACCGATTATGGAGTTAATTGGTTTTCGCATACCGGGGCTCGGTTTGGTGCTTAGCATACTATTTATTTTAGTGCTAGGCGTGGTGGTTAGTAATGTTGTCGGTAAGCGTGTTGCCAAATGGATTGACAGTGTGTTTGAGCGCATTCCGGTGCTTAAAATGGTCTATTCACCAATCAAAGACATAATGAACAATTTTACCGACCAAAAATCAAACAATTTTAAGCAAGCGGTTTTGATTGAGTACCCTCGGGTCGGTCTCAAGAGCGTTGGTTTTATTACGCGTGAAAATGTCATCATTGATGGTGAAACGATGACCATCATCTTTATACCAACGACGCCAAATCCGACCAGCGGTTTTATCATTTATGCCAAAAAGGGCGATTATCAGTTGCTCGATATACCGGTCGAAGCGGCCCTGCGTACCATTATTTCACTTGGTACACTAACGCCGCAGCAGATTGATTTTAAAGTGGAAAGTTAAGCTAATGGAATACCGCGATATTTATGATAGCAATCGCCTTAAAACTGGCCGTATAGCAGCGCGCAGTCAAAAAGTTGCCGTGGGTGACTATGTTTTAGTGGTGCACGTCTGCTTGTTTAACGGTGCAGGTGAATTATTGATACAGCAGCGCCAGCCGACTAAAAAGAAGTGGGGCAATTTGTGGGATGTCAGTGCGGCAGGGGCAGCAATGGCAGGAGATAGTAGCCAAGTGGCAGCACAACGTGAAACCCTTGAAGAGCTAGGTTTAGAAATTGACTTGGCAGCGGCCCGCCCGGTTTTAACGATTAACTTTTCATTTGGTTTTGACGATTTTTATATCGTCAAACGCGATATTGACATCAATCGGCTCCGTTTACAAAATGACGAAGTACAGGCAGTGCGTTGGGCGTCACGCGCCGATGTTTTGGCGCTCTTAAAGACTAATCAATTTGTTCCTTATCAGGCCAGTTTTATCAATTTGTTGTTTGATATGGCAAGTCAACCCGGCTCAGTTATACGTCAAGTAGATGCAATCTATTAATTGAAAAACAAATATTCTTATCTTCGATAACACACCCAATTATTTTTTGAATATCAAAAAGATTTTTTAGAGTACTTTTGTATTGTAAACAATAGTTTTTAGCAGTATACTTTTAGTGAAATCATTGTAAATTAATGCCTCTTAACGATTTTATATTTTATTGTTTTTTGCAGTGAAAAATCGTTTGGATTTATTTGTTTACACATATTTCAAAAGCTTAGTCAATTTGATTCTATATAAGGAGGTTCACATGTTCAAAAGATTTACCAAAGCATGCGTTAGCATGGTAGAAAAATATTTGCCCGATCCATTTTTATTTGCGGCAATTCTGACAATAATCGTCTTTGTTGCAGGAATTCTCTTTACTGGTCAGTCGGCTATGGAAATGATTGGACACTGGTCGGACGGTTTTTGGAAACTACTCGCTTTTTCAATGCAGATGGCATTGGTGCTCGTAACCGGCCACGTTTTAGCAAAAGCGCCGATTATTGAAGGTGGCATCAAAGCAGTTGCGCAGCTAGCTAAATCTAAAAAAAGCGCAGTGGCTCTAGTTAGTGTGGTTTCGATAGTCGGTTGCTGGATTAACTGGGGCTTTGGTCTAGTCATTGGCGCTTTGATTGCAAGAGAAGTGGCTAAAAAGGTTAGAGATGTCGATTATCGATTGCTTATTGCAACCGGTTATTCCGGTTTCCTAGTCTGGCACGCTGGTTTTTCCGGCTCTATTCCATTAAAAATAGCTTCTAGCGCTTCCGATTTAGAAAAGATGACAAATGGTGCACTGACATCACCAATACCGACATCGCAGACGATTTTTGCACCGATGACATTAATACCGATGCTGATAGTTTTAGTATTAATGCCACTATTAAGCGTTGCGATGACGCCGAGTGAAGAAGATACAATATCGATTGATCCGGCCTTATTGGAAGATAAAAAAGAAGAAAAACGTCCGAAATCTGAAATGACACCGGCAGAGAGACTTGAAAACTCACCGGTTATTTCAGTTGTTATCGGTTTGATGGGTTTGGCCTACATTGTAAATTACTTTTTTGCCAACGGCTTTAAACTTAACCTAAATATTGTCAACTTTACATTCTTATTCTTGGGCATTATATTACACTATACACCGCGAAATTTCCTTAACGCTGTAAAGATTGCCATAACAGGTACGGCGGGTATACTGATTCAGTTTCCATTTTATGCCGGCATAATGGGCATGATGGTTGGCTCAGGCGAAAGTGCTACTTCGTTAGCAGCTCAGATGTCGCAATTTTTCGTAAGCATCTCGAATGGGACGACCTTTCCGCTATTTAGCTTTTTAAGCGCGGGTGTCGTGAACATATTTGTGCCGTCAGGTGGCGGTCAATGGGCGGTTCAAGGACCGATTATGATGCCCGCCGGTAAATTATTAGGTGTTTCGGCAGCTAAAACTGCGATGTCAATTGCGTGGGGTGATGCTTGGACAAACTTGATTCAGCCGTTCTGGGCATTGCCGGCACTGGGTATTGCAGGGCTTAACGCCAAAGATATTATGGGCTTCTGCTTGGTTAATTTAATTGTCTTTGGCTTTTTCATAGGTCTTTGCCTAATGTTTATACCTGTTTAGTCAAATGTAGTAGTAAACCCTTTCGTTGACCATGGGCCAACGAAAGGGTTTTTGTATTGGCGCGCCCGAGACGATTCGAACGTCCGACCTATCGCTTAGGAGGCGATTGCTCTATCCAGCTGAGCTACGAGCGCTTATATGACTTTATCATTATAGACAAAATCGCGCGCCGCGTCAACTGTCTTGCACGGCAAATCTAGATTATTAACGACAAAATAAAACAATGCATATTAAATCATCATTGTAATCATTTATTTACAATTTGGCAATACGCCTGTTATTGTATTAGTATTTTAATTGCGATATAATGGGCGTGTAGTTAATCTGTGCTAAATTGCGAAACATTTACGAGGAGGATACTATGAAAAGAATGATGATTTTTTTATTAGTGGCAGCAATGCTGTTGTCATCACTTGCCTTTGCTGAGAATTCGGCTATGCCGGTAACAGACGATCGAATTGGTGACTTGCTTAAAGAGTGGGGCATTATCAGAGGCGATGAATCTGGTAATCTCAATGGCGATATGCTATTGACGCGCGAGCAAGCGATTGTTATTTTAAATCGCATGATGAAGGGGGCGGATGAGGCCGATAAAATGGCTGCTGTATCACCCTATGACGATGTTGCAGCTGATCACTGGGCCGCAAAGCAAATCGCTTATGCCAAAGAAAAAGGCTGGACCAATGGCATTGGAGATAATTTGTTTGGCTTGGGTAGAAGTGTCACAACGCAAGAGTTTTTAACACTTATCTTACGTACCTTGGGTCATGAAGGTGACGATGTCTATGCCACTGCAATGAAAATGGCGGAAGAGTATCAGCTGCTGGCCGGCACTTTTACTAATCGTGCCAAAGATAAAATTAGACGGGATGATGTCTTTATCATTATGTATCATGCACTTTATACCAAGCCGCTTGGTTCGGACGTGATATTAGCTGAAAAGATTGGTCTGTTCAGAGGTGACAGCAGTTTAAGGCAAACGCATTATCCGTTGACGCTGCGCGATGGCGAGGGCAGTATTGTTAAAATTGAAAGCGAGCCGCAACGTATCGTTTCAGTGGCGCCTTCTGTAACTGAAATACTATTTGCAATCGGCGCCGGTGATAAGGTGATCGGCCGAACAGACTATTGCGACTATCCGGCAGAGGTGGCCGACATTGCATCGATCGGTACCTTGACGGAGCCAAATATTGAAAAGATTGCCGAACTAAACCCTGATTTAGTGATTGCGTCGACGCACTTTACTGAAGAGGCTGCTAAACAGCTCGAAAACTTAGGTATTCAAGTTTATGTGCTTAAAGACCAAGAAAACTTTAGCGGCTTGTATAGAACAATGATGCAGGCCTCTCAGATTGTCAACTTGCAAGATAATGCGTTTAATCTGATTTCAGAGCTTAAGTTGCGCGTATTAAAAGTTAGGCAACGCGTTGCCGGCTTAGAACCGGTTACTTGTTATTATTCAGTGGCGACCGGCGACACCGAATTTGCTGCCACCGGCGATACTTTTATTGGCGAATTGCTTACTATGGCCGGTGGTGATAATATCGCCAAAGATGGTGAAAATTGGGCCTACAGCGCAGAAAAGTTACTTGAACATAATCCGGAAATTATTTTGGTTGGCGATCAATTTGACGCTTTGAAAACATTTGTTTCACTAGAAGCGCACAAGGACTTAGATGCCGTTAAAAATGGCAGGGTAATTGAAATCGACAGTGCGCGCATTGGTCGACTTTCACCGCGAATTGTCGAATCACTTGAAGAAGTTGCCCAGATTTTACATCCTGAAACAGCTCAGGATGCGGCACAAACCACTGTATTTTTGGTGCCGTGGTTGACAGCTAAGTAGTTAAACAACCGAATTAGATTGAAAATACTCTATTTGTGTAACGCTTGACTGAACAGTAGTCTTATTTTCAATTATTCTAAAGAAGGTGGCATGTATTCCAGCAAATCAAGACGTAGTATAGCGATTATTTCTTTAATTGGCTTGGTTGTATTGGCTTTATTAGCTATTATATCGGTCACATTAGGCGCGGCTGACATAAGTTTTGATGCTGCACTTAAGATAATATTAGCCGAGATACCTTTTGTTGGCGATAAAATCGATACAACCATTTATCCTAAAATGTTTGGTCCGATTGTGATAAATCTAAGATTGCCACGTATTATATTATCGATTTTTGTCGGCAGTCTACTAGCTGCTAGTGGTACGGTTTATCAAAGTGTCTTTCGCAACCCGATGGCCGATCCCTTTATTTTGGGTATAGCATCTGGCGCGGCGCTTGGCGCTGCCTTGGCGATGATCTTTCGGCTTAATGTCGTCGATCTCGGCTTAGGTAGCGTCGCGACGGCCGCTTTTGTCGGTGCGTTGTTGACGACCTTTGTCGTCTATGCGATCGCGACTAAAGAAAGCAAAACATCGCTGCTAAGTCTGATATTGAGCGGTATTGCTATTAGCTATTTATTAGGCGCTTTGCTAGCGATTTTAGTTACACTTAATCGCGAAAGTTTGGAGCGCATTGTCTTTTGGATGTATGGCTCTTTTGCCGTTTCCAGTTGGAATGAGGTAATAGTAATTACACCAATTTTTTTGCTAACAGTGCTGTTAATCGCGTTTAAGGGACGCGTTTTAAATGTTATGACATTGGGCGAAGAAGCGGCGACTTCGCTTGGCGTAAATGTTAAAAAGCAACGTTTTATGTTGCTTTTTATCACGTCAATTGCTACGGCGGCGACTGTCTCGGTCAGTGGCATTATCGGCTTTGTTGGCCTGATTATTCCACATCTGGTCCGGCTGGTCAATGGGCCTGACAATCGCGCTTTATTGCCATTTAGCATGATTAGCGGTGCGATATTTTTGCTGCTGTGTGATGCCGTTGCCAGAATCGCGCTACCGCCGATGGAGATTCCGATCGGCATCATTACATCTTTGTTTGGTGCGCCATATTTTATTTATCTAATAATAAAAAACAGAAGACGGCGAGTATGATGAGTAAGAAAGTGGTAACGGTTAATCAATTAAATTTTTCATATGATAAGGTGCCGGTCTTAAGGCAAATTAAACTGGCCATTGAACGATCTGAGTTCGTCACTATTTTGGGGCCTAACGGTTCGGGTAAATCGACCCTGCTAAAGCACCTGGGCAGATTGTTGTCACCACCTGAGCAAACTATTTTTTTAGAGGGTGTGGATATTAAGCAACTGACAACTAAGCAAGTCGCCAAACAAGTGTCGCTATTATCACAGCATAATTACTATGATTACGATTATTCCTGTTACGACATCGTGATGATGGGTCGTTTTGTGCACATGAACGCGTTGAAAGGAGAATCAAAGCGCGATGTTGCAATCGTCGAGCAAAGTATGCGCACTACCGACACTTGGCAGTTTCGCAACAGGGCGATCACTGAACTAAGTGGTGGCGAGCGACAACGCGTTGCACTAGCGCGCAATATGGCGCAAGATTCGGCAGTTGTTTTACTTGATGAGCCGATTACTTTTTTAGATATCCATCATCAAATTGAAATTATTAAAAATGTTAAGCGCTATGCAAAAGAACATAATAAGACCATTATCGCGGTGCTACACGATCTTAATTTTGCCTTGAGATTTAGCGACAGATTGATTCTTTTATCACAGGGAAAAATACTTAGTAGTGGCACGCCGGAGGCGGTTTTAACCGTTGAAAATATTAAAAAAGCCTATGATATAGACGTTACATTAGAAAAAAAGAACGGCAAGCTGTATTATGTTATGCCAATGCTCGATGCCTAATCATAAGTTAAAATTTCTTCTCTACACTGTTGATACGCGATAGGAAACCCTTTTAATGCAAGGAGATACTGTGAAAAAAATAATGATTTTTATATTGGTGACAGCAATACTGTGCTCGTCACTTGTCTTTGCTGAAGATATATTTTTTTCAGATACTAACAAATGGATTGACGAATTTCTCACAGAGTGGGGCGTTCTGAGAGGCGATGAATCCGATAGTCTAAATCGCGATAGGCTGCTGACTCGCGAGCAGGCGGTTAAGCTTTTAAATGTTACAATGATGGTTGCAGACGAGGCCGATAAAATGGCTGCCGTTTCGCCCTATGACGATGTTGCAGCTGATCACTGGGCTGCAAAGCAAATTGCCTATGCCAAGGCAAATGGCTGGACCAATGGCATTGGTGATAATTTATTTGGTTTAGGTAAGACGGTTACAACGCAAGAATTTTTAACGCTAATCTTACGTGCTTTAGGTCATGATGGCGATGATGTTTATGCTAATGCAATGAAAATAGCAAATGAGTATCAGCTGTTGGAAAACACGTTTACTTGGCGTGCCAAAGACAAAATTAGACGCGACGACATCATTATTATTGTGTATCATGCACTAAATACCAAGCCGCTTGGTTCAGGCGTAACATTAGCCGAAAAACTTGGCTTAATTAAGGCGGATGACAATTAAGGTAAATGTGTTATCTGTGATATGTATGATAGTAAAGTCTATAAAAAGCCCCTACTCGATTATAGTAGTAACCATCATTAACGCTTAATCATTAAATTTAAATACGGCCAGTCTATTATTCATATTTTTAGTAATTGGCAGCGTTGCAAAAAGCCAGCCTCTAAAGCTGTGCTTTTTCATTTCGACATTAAAACTGGTTTCGCTGATTAGTTCTAAATTTTCAATCATGTCGGCAATTTCGTTGCCGTGATCAACACCCCATTTAAAACTTGCGCCCGAGTGTTTAATGGTATCGTGTTTTTTACTCATTTTAGCCGCTTTTTTGCACATTAACTCAGCCATAATGGTGGCATTGGAAAAGGCGTTACCGATAATTTGAAAGGCCTTTTTAACTTGTTCCTTGCTAAAGTACATTATGACGCCTTCCATTATGATAAGTGCGTTTTGTTTGTCAGCAATGGCGTCAACCCAGTTTTCATCGAGCATTGATGCGCTAATTATTTTGCGCCTTGCCGTTTCTTCAAAAAACTGACGTCTAATTTTTATCACATTTTCCAAATCTAAATCATACCACATTATTTTGCCATTATCGACGCGCGAAAATCTGTCGTCTAGTCCGCAGGCCAAATTAATGCAGCAGCAGTTCGGGTTGTCATCGATATACGATTTAACGGCATTATCGAACAATATGGTTCGGGCAACGACGCCTTCATGGCTCATAAACTTATCTAAGTTGGGGTCATCGATTGCCAGTTTTTCAACGATTTCAACCGCTTTTTGGTCGACGATGCGAGGCATTTTGCACTTCGTTTCGTTGGCCTTTATCATCAGAGGAATAAGCATGGTCGATTCAACCGGCGTAAAATTATCTTTCATAAATGTCTCCTTTAGTCTATGCTAATGATAACATTTTTCAATTTAAAAGTCACGTTAATAATACTGGCTGATTAAATCCGGACAATGTGGTAGAATATAAAGAGTGGCAGAAAGCAGGTATTAAAAGGAGAAGACATGAAAAAGAGTATTATAGCGAAAATAGGCATCTTAATTATGTTATTTGTCGTCTTGGGTTTGGTCGCTTGTAGTAATGAAAACAATACAGAATCAGCAAGCAAAAAGTTTGGTCTTTTCACCGTAAATAGCGACGGCTTAAGTGCTAATGTCGAGGGCACTATCGTGGATGCAACATTAGATGATTTTAACGATATGATAGTGCAATATCCAGATTTAAAAACATTAAATTTGGTAGATGTACCCGGTTCCGATGTCAGTGGTGATCTGAAAACAGATACGGCTTTAGAATTGGGCAGAAAGATCTATAATTTAGGTATCAGCACGCACTTAGTAGACGATGGTTTTGTGGCATCAGGTGGAACAGATTTGTTGGCAAGTGGCAAAAGTGTAACAATAGGAGCCAATCCCACTATTGGTGTTCACGCTTGGGGTGGCGGATTTGAGGGCAATCCCAATGGTTCGGCATGGGATATTAAAGATGATGAAAGTCACGTTGAACATCAAAAATACTTGCGCTATTATGAGGACATTGGTTTTTCAGCACAAAAAGCCAAAGAGTTTTACTTTTTTACGATTAGAGCTTCTAAACCAAGTGATATTCACAATATGACTATAGAAGAAATTAATCAATATATAGTTCGATAAGGGTTTTATTATTTACTTTGCAGATAAATACCATTTCATTGCTTTTTTCTGTTATTCTGCCTTTAGAAAGTAAAGCGCCTCTTTCTTCGACTATAGTAAAATTATTATATTTTAAATGATTACGTATTTCTCGTGGAAAATAATAAACTAATTTCTCATTTGTTTCAGCAGTTCTAACAAGTTCATCATTATGATATTCTTCAAGCCTAATATGATTATATTCTATTTGGTTTACATAGTCATATTTAGCAGTGAATTTATCAATAATGATATTATTATTAATAGGATTTACAAACTTAAATTGTTCTTCTACTCCGTCTTTTTGTGATAGCATTTTAATGTCAGGTATGCTATTGTCTATTATAAAAACACCATCTTTTTTTAGATGTCTTTTTACGCAATTCAACATATCACTAAAATCATTTTCATTTAGTAAGTGGTTGATCACATTACAAGGCGCGATAATTAAGTCAAATTTTCGATTTAGATTAAAATTTGTCATTGTTCCTCTAATTATATGTGCGTTGTCTTTCATTTTTATTTCTTTTAACTTTTTATTACATATGTTTATCATGTCTTCATTTAACTCTAATCCGGTAACCATAAAGCCGTTTTCTACTAGAGGAATAAGTAGTCTCCCTGTTCCGCTGCCTAATTCTAAAATATCATTGCCATATTTATTTCCAAATTCGATGTAAGCATTTATATCAGACTGCTCAGCATGCAATATATCATAAAATTCTGCAAAAAAACCTTGATACTCATTTTGTTTAATCATCTGTTTTCCTCTTCTCTATTAGCAATTGCTTAATTATTAGTTTTCGTTTATCTATATTATAAAATAATACATTGCAATTTCAATTGTTTTATGCTCATTTTTTGATGTTTTTATGTGAAAGTGAATGTATTTGCCCCAAGATCTTAGGAAAATGAGCTATATTAAATTTCATATCTTTAATGTCATCTTTTTATATGTTAAACTAAACATAATAAATGAATATGAACTGGAGAATATATGAATTATGATATATTGCAATTAAATGAACAGAAATATGTTGGTATAAAGACATTTATTAAATTTAGTGAGCACGATTGTGTTGACTTTTTAAGCCTACATGAAGAAGTTATACACGCAAATATTAAACATATTAATGAAGATGAACACTTTTCAGCTATCGATGCAGATTTTACCACAGATGGGTTTTCTTATACGCCGTTAATCCCTGTAAATTCATTTGAAGGCAATGATGATTTTTTTCATTTCACACGTAAGAAGGGTACTTATTATTCTTTTGATGTTAAACAGATTGAGTGTAATCCGGCGTGGTTTAAAAGAGCATTTAACTACATGAAAGAGAATAGTTTAAGAATAGAAAACACCGGTTATGATATGGAATACTATCAAAAAGATTATTTGAGATTACTTAAAAATGAAAATTTAAATTTTGAAGAGGTTATTTTTAGTATTTTATTTTTATCTAAAAGTGATTGATTATCTAGTTGATTGATAAGAAAATAATATGAAACAAATTGATAATAAAAAATCATGTTGCTAAGTTTTACGGGCTTTGTAAAAAATGTCGTGAAAGATAATAGTAAAAAATAGTTCCAAAATATATGCTTTTTATTATACTTTTTTTATTTGTTATCAGTTGATTCGTATGAAAGCAGAAGTTTTCTTAATAATGAAATTAATTCATTACGCTCATCTATGCTAAGTGAATTTAATAGTTTTTCTTCATGTTCAATATGAGCAGGGTAGGCATTATTCATAAATTTAATGCCTTTTTCTGTTAGAGAAATAATAGTACCCCTTCTATCATTCGGGTTTTGAGAACGACAAATAAACCCTGATTTTTCAAGGCAATCTAATCTATTAGTAATTGTTCCAGATGTAATCATTAAAGATTTATATAGTTCTGTAGGTGTAAGTTGATATGGTTCGCCAGAACGTCTAAGCGCGGCTAGCACATCAAATTCGCCACCATTTATCGAAAATTTTGAATAGTTCAACTGGAGTAATTTGTTAAGATGTTGCGCAACTCTCGACAATCTTCCAATTACTGCCATAGGAGAAGTATTCAATTTTGGCATTTCTTGTTCCCATTGGGAAATTATATAATCAACATGGTCTTTTTTCATAATAACTATGATACAAGATAATAGACTTAATGTCAAGTATCTTGACATTAAGATATGTTTGTGTTATCTTAATACTAAGATACTTAATATCGAGGTATATGGAGGATATGATGAACAAAAAGTATTATACAGCAATATCAATGCTATCTGGAGGATTGCTTGCAATAATGATATTTTTTAATGGTGTGTTAAGCAAATATACTAGTCCGGTATTTTCTTCTTTGATAGTTCATACAATAGGTTTAGGTGTAAGCATAGTACTATGGTTTTTAACTAATAAAACAAATAAATGGAACCTTATTTCTAAGAAAGCACCATTTTGGTCTTATTTAGGTGGTTTTAGTGGAGCACTTGTTGTACTTACTGCAAATATTGCAGTTAATTCTAAACTAGGACTTGCAGGAAGTTTAAGTTTTTTTATACTTGGACAGACGATAGCATCACTTATCGTTGACTCGTTAGGATTATTTGAATTAGATAAGAAGAAATTAAATAAATATGATTATGTAAGAGTTGGATTAATATTAATAGGTTCTTTGCTCATAATAAATTCTGGAGGCAAATTATGATTATATTTATAATAATGATTGCTTTATCTAATGGGTTTTTAGTGGTAATAAGTAGATTATTAAATGCGCGCTTGGGTAAAGAAATAAATCCTGTAGGGGCATCTATATGGAATCATTTTACTGGTGCTTTAATGATGTCAGTCGTATATGTTTTAATGAGTAGTCAATATTTTAATTTTGAAAATATTCCGTTTTATGCTTTTTTAGGAGGTGTTATTGGAGCGGTTTATGTTACAATATCAAACTATATTATTCCTAAAATAGGAGCATCAAAGGCTGTTATACTTATGATAGCAGGGCAGATTTTTATTGCAACATTGATTGATTACTTTAGAAATATTGTGGGGAACCCTTTTATTGCATTAATTGGTATTTTGCTAATTATATTTGGCGTTTATATCGGAGAAAAAGGAAAAGAATTATAATGAAAAAATGAAATAGATGCAAAAATACGTCAGTGGAATTTTTAAGACAACTATTGTTAAAGACATTATTCAAAAGTTTAAGATTGAAAATAAAGATTTACGACTTATGATAGGCGAGTTTTTAATGGATAATGTTGGTGCAGAACATCTGTCAGAAATGTTGCTCCTAAATTAAGTTCAAATACGTATAAAACAAATGATATGATGGTTGGAGCATATATAAACTATTTGTGCAAATCATTTATGTTTTATCCTATCAAAAGGTACGACCTTAAGGACGATATTATGGCAAAAAATTAACTAATTGATGATAAAAATCAATAGTGATATAATTTAAGTTGTAAAAAAGATAGTTACAATTAAAATTCTAATTGTTCAGTCAAAAAGTATAATGTGTCATCTCGACTGAATAGTTACAACATAACATCATTTTTTGACAACGCTTAAACATAATAAGTCAGGTGTAGAAATAAAGAAATGATGGTGTAGATAAAGTAATCTTTGATTAATAGGGAGTAGATATGTCTGTCAAAAAGAATAGATTAGAAGCGTTTAGCGATGGCGTATTGGCCATTATAATCACCATTATGGTTTTGGAGCTGGCCGCACCCGGCGGTCATTCGTTTCAAGATTTAGTACCACTGTTGCCAATATTAGTCGGCTACGTATTGAGTTTTATTTTTATTTCGATTTATTGGCTGAATCACCACCGCTTGTTTGAAATTGTCGACAAGGTGAACACAAAAATTTTATGGGCCAATTTGAATTTTTTGTTCTGGCTGTCGTTAATTCCGTTTGCTACTGCCTGGTTGGGGCAAAATGATAGCAGTCGGGCGCCGGTTATTTTTTATAGCGTCATCATCTTAATATCTGGCCTGTCGTACAAATTATTGGTCAAGCTGGTGGCAGATAGTCGGGCAGATGCCAAGCTGCGCATTATGAATGCTTTTTTCAAAGACAAAAAGAGCATCTATGGTGTCGTCGTCAATGCCATTGCGATGATTTCGGCTTTTATTCACCCCAACATTGCAATATTTATTTTATTTGTTTTGGCGGTTATCGATATTGTTCCTGACAAAAAGTCGAGCAAGGCCTATGCAGAATTGTTAGCCGAAAAACAATAGCCTTAAAAAAAGCAGGCCTTTATTGAAAGGCCTGCTTGGAGTGTCGACAAAGTCGATAATCTGCAGACTGTTGAAAATGTTCAAGTTCGAGGCGCTAGCAAAATTCGTCTGGTCGTAAATGCAAGCATTTACTGCTC